>OLHA01001943.1_pt1 | contig 10373 bp, 8 predicted proteins | sample 1605961 | NCBI WGS metagenome assembly OLHA01 (sample SAMN03283288) | human gut metagenome | biome: human-associated habitat; material: feces | host: Homo sapiens | place: Peru | collected 2012
CGAGCGAGACTTTTTGACGAGAGGAGGAGCAAGACAAGCGGGCGGATGTCACGCGCCGAAGCGCGGGACGGAGCTTAGCGATCTTTGCTCCGACGAGGGGTTTAGCTGAAGCTTTTTGCCAGTGTGATGCAGTTATCCATTATGCGCAGGGCGGAATCCCTGCTGTAGACATATCCGCCTGCGATGAGAAATTCTTTTATAATTCGGGTCACCTTAATGTAATACGGATCCGACGCCGCGTAACGGAAGCCGGTGCCGAGCGCAAAATGCGGCACGGAGGTATCCGTACCCGAAATCAGTGTCGCGTCGGAATAGCATTCGAGCGTGATGCCGTCGGGAATCGCGTCCGGGCGGTTGAGGATGTAAAACAAATCGTTTTCAATGTCATCTTTCATCCTGTTTAACAGCTCGATGCGAACATCGACCGGAAATCCGTGGACAAATTCGGGCGGTATCTCATAGAAATTGCCGGTTTTCGCAAAGTCCTCCAAGCCGGGCAGCGTTACGAAGTTGTACATATTTATACCGTTCAGCAGGTGAGAGTAATGCGACGCGCATATTTCTATAAGCTGCTCCTTGTTGGGCACGTCGTTTGCCGCCGCATACATCATCTCGCGTGTAATATGCTGTGCAAAGCACGGATATTTGCATATCGTGATAAGGTCGTTGCCTGCAATCGACGAGCCTGCGGTGAGGTTTTTTATCTCCATGATGTCGGCAGGCTTTTTGCCGAGACGCGGCAGATAAGACCTCATGCCTTCAACTATTTCGGTAAGGCGTGCGACGGAATCTCTGTCCTCCGCTATAAAGCCGAATGTCTCGTTAAAGAGCACGGCAGCTTTTTTTGTAACGACAAAATACGGTAAAAGCTGTGTTTCCGCGCCCGACTGCCATATGTCAAGCATATACGGAAACTGCCCGATGCTCATATAGCGCACCGAACGCATGAGCGAAAACAGGTTTTGCTGTTCGCCGTTCTTCTGAATCTTTTCGACAAAATGCACAAGCTCGATGCCTTCGTTTTGTGCTTTTCTAAAGAAAAACTCGTCAAGCCGCTCATTTTTGAACGGAAAATTTGTATATATTTTCCCGCTCTCAATGTCGGTTACGGTCACTATAGCCTCCTCGACCTTTTCCGTGTTCCCCATGAAGCCGCCGTCGGGATAAGTGTCATACCCCTTCGTCGGGACGGATACGGGCAGTGCGGCGCCGGCTTTCGGAAACTCCGCAACGGCAAAGCGGACGGAGTCCATCTCTTTTTCTCCGTAGAAATCGTTAAAATAGCATTCAAAAAGAAGATTCTTTTCACCGAGAGAAAGTCCGAGAGCGCCGCTGATTTTCATCAGCTCATCGAATTTTACGTCCTGTTTCCCGAAAATAATGCGATGAAGCGTTCCTTTGTTGATTCCGCTCAACCGTGAAACGCTGTTCTGTGTCGCGTCCTTGCTTTCAAACAGCGACTGTAGGCATTCTTTTAATTGCATGGAAAAATCCTCCCACCAAGATTTTAACGGCAAATTATTATTTTAGAATATTATTTTATTATAAATAGAGCAAAATGTCAATCACAGAAACGGTATTTTTTCTGTTTTGCACACATAATGCGGAATGTGTGCAAAAAATATTTGGTCTCCTCCGACTGCCGTGCGTTTTCGCGGGTTCGACGTATTCGCAGCGCCGCATCTTGACTTCCCGTGCAAGTTATGATAAAATGATAAGCTGTTAAAAAATGTATTCAGTTTATTTGCCGAAAGGATTGAAACGGTATGTCAGGACATTCAAAATGGAGCACCATTAAAAGAAAAAAAGAAAAAACCGATAACGCGCGCGCTAAGGTCTTTACCAAGATAGGCAGAGAGATAGCCGTCGCCGTCAAAGAAGGCGGAGCCGACCCTGCCGGCAACTCGAAGCTTAAGGACGTAATTGCGAAGGCGAAAGCCGCCAACGTTCCCAACGACAATATCGAGCGCATTATAAAGAAAGCGGCGGGCGAAGGCTCGAGCGCAGTATACGAGGAAATCATATATGAGGGATACGGTCCCAACGGCGTTGCGGTCGTTGTGGAGGCGCTTACCGACAACCGTAACCGCACGGCGGGCGACGTCCGTCATTATTTCGACAAATACGGCGGAAACATGGGTCAGCAGGGTTCTGTTATGTTTATGTTCACGCGTCAGGGTGTTGTTCTTGTTGACGCGGAGGATGTGGACGAGGAAAAGATAATGGACTTCGCGCTCGAAGCCGGCGCGGAGGATGTTATTACCGACGATGAAGCCGTATACGATATCCGCACGGGAGTCCACGATGTAGCCGATATGGCGGAGGCGCTTACAAAGGCAGGCTACAATGTTGTTTCGGCTCAGGCGGAATATGTCCCCGCAACCTACACCCGCCTTGAGGGCGACGACATAACAAAAATGGGCAAAATGCTTGAAATGTTTGAGGATAACGACGACATTCAGGCGGTTTGGCACAACTGGGAGAATGAGGACGACTACGAGTAAGCCGTCGGCTCAAGTGACATAGATTATGATAAGATTTTTTACGGATACCGTTGAAGTCGCTTTCACGGCGCTTCAAAAAACATTTGACGTTTCGTCGGTCTTCTGCGAAATTTCGCTGCCGTTTACGGCATCGCCCGTCACGGTAAAGTGGTACGGCGTGATAATTGCCTTCGGCTTCACTCTTGCGGTGCTTTTCGGCGGCAGACGCGCCTATTTATGGAAAATTGACATATATAAAATGCTCGATATCCTCATTTGGGGCGCATTGTTCGGCATCGTCGGAGCGCGTCTTTACTACGTTTTCAACGAGTGGGGATATTATTCGGCGCATCCGTCCGAGATAATTGCGGTGTGGCACGGCGGTCTTGCCATTTACGGCGGACTTATCGGCGGAGTGCTTGCGGCGCTTGTCGTGTGCCTTGTCGAGCGCATCAACATAAGAAATCTGCTTGATCTTTGCGGCATGAGCTTTCTCATCGGTCAGGGCATCGGGCGCTGGGGCAATTTCGCCAATCAGGAGGCTTTCGGCACAAACACCGACCTCCCGTGGGGAATGTACAGCGAGAAAACGCGCGAATATCTGCAATATCTCGTAAACTCGGGCGAAACGGGACTTGATCCGTCAAAGCCCGTGCATCCCACGTTCCTTTATGAATCTGTCTGGTGCCTTCTGGGGTTTGTTATACTCTATTGGGTCTGCCGCAGGCACCGCCGCTTCAGCGGACAGATCTTTCTTATGTACGGCGTATGGTACGGCGTTGAGCGTGCCGTGGTTGAGGGACTGCGCACCGACAGCCTTTACATCGGCAGCACAAACATCAGGATATCGCAGCTTTTCTCCCTGATACTCGTCGCCGTGTGCGGTGTGCTTCTGATAATCGGCTTTGCGAAGGATAAAAAGCATCACGCGCCGATTGAGGGTGTGGATTTCTACCGCGAAATTCCCGTTTACAATAAAAAACGCGCTTACCTTGAGGCAAAAAAGCAGCTTTTTACGGCGGAGTGCGAGGTGCTTCATCTGACGACCCTTGCCGAGCTTGCCGGGAACGCGGACGAACGCGGCAAACTCGAAAAAAAGCTTGCCAAGGCGAAGGCAAACCGTGAAAAGGCACGCGAAATTACGGAAAATGCAAAAGAAGCCGCCGATGAACAGGCGGCAAAAAGAGCGGCAAAGGCAGACAAAAAAAATAAAAAAAGAGCGTGAGAATCGCCCCGGCCGGACAGCGGAAAACACCGTCCGGCTGTTTTTTTTATGCAAAACCCGAAACGGAACGCGGCGGCGCGGTGATATCCGGGCTGTGCCCGGGGGAAGCCCGCAGGAGGAGGCTCCGTACGTCCGGCACCGAAAAGACCCGACGGAAAATGACGGCAAACGTTCACTGCCTCCGCCGATGCAATTCCGTGATGTAAAAAACGACGGCAGTATAAAACAGTAAAGAGCAACAATTTAACGGCATTTCAAATCCGAAATGCTGCGATAACCGCACAGGCTGACGGGATTTGAACCCCGTGCCGCCCGTCAGTGCCCCTTTTCGGCACATTTCGCCCTTTTCGTCTTGACTTGCGTCAATTTGCAGGGGTTTTAACGCGGCATGGGCGAAATCCGACCGGTCAAAAACGACAAGGGTTCAAGTCCCGTCAGCCTAAGCTTTGTACTGCGGACAAGCTTCGCCGCACGGCGTGCCTTTTCACTCCTTCGGGCAAATAAAACCGGGTCCGAAGCCTTGATTTTGCTCGGTTTGTCCGTTCCTCATCTTTTTTTCCGACAGGCTCAAAACGGAAAAAAGATTGATTTTTTTTCATATATATGGTACAATAAAGCGATAAGATACTATCCCGATTTCAGCCGCAGCGGCGGCGCAGACGAACAGAGGTCATTTTTTTGAACAGACGCGCATGGAACGTAATTCCGTATGACAAGGCAAAGGCGCTCGCTCTCGCACAGGAGGCGGGCGTTGATGAATTTGCCGTGCTTTTGCTGCTGTCGCGCGGATATGATACCGCGGAGAAGATACGCGATTTCGTATACTGCGAAGCGCTTCCGTTCTCGTCTCCGTTTGACATCAGAGATATGGATAAGGCTGCCGACCGTATCCGCAGGGCGATTGACGGCGGCGAAAAAATTCTCGTTTACGGCGACTACGACTGCGACGGCGTTACCGCCTCGGCGCTGCTTTGCTCATACCTCGAAGCCGTGGGCGCGGACGTTCACTGCTATATTCCGTCGCGGCTTAACGACGGCTACGGACTTACCGAAACGGGTGTGAAGCACATCATTGACAACGGTTATTCGCTCGTCGTTACGGTAGACAACGGAATTTCGGCGATAAACGAGGCAAAAATACTCAGGGAACACGGCATTTCGCTTGTGATAACCGACCACCACAAGGTCGGCGCCGAGCTGCCCGACGCGGATGCGGTGGTTGATCCGCACCGTGAGGACGACACCTGCCGTTTTAAGGATTTTGCCGGAGTGGGCGTGGCGCTGAAGCTCTGCGCGGCGCTTGAGGACGGCGACAGCGAAACCGTGACCGACGAGCTGGGAGAGCTTGCCGCACTGGGAACGATCGCGGATATAGTCCCGCTCACCGGAGAAAACCGCGCGATAGTCAAGCGCGGACTTCGTCAGCTTCAAAACTCGTCACGGCCCGGAATCAACGCGCTTTTGGCTTCCTGCACAGGCGCGGACAAAACGTTAACGTCCGCGACGGCATCGTTCACGCTTGCTCCGAGAATAAACGCGGCGGGACGTATGGACGACGCCAAAACAGCTTTTCGGCTGCTGATGACGGACAGCGCGGACGAAGCGCGGGAGTGCGCCGAACGGCTTTGCAGTCTTAATGCACAGCGGCAGAAAACGGAAGCCGATATTGCGCAGTCCGCCGAAAAGACATTTGAAGCACACCCCGAATACAAATCCGACAGGGTCATAGTCGTGTCCGGCGAAGACCTGCACCCCGGTGTCGCGGGTATCGCGGCGGCACGGCTCACGGAAAGATTTTCAAAGCCCGCTGTCGTTATTTCGGTGCCCGAAAGCGGAGCGTGCCGCGGTTCGTGCAGAAGCATAGACGGGCTGTCGATGTATTCGGCGCTCGACGCCTGCGCCGACCTGCTTATTCAGTTCGGCGGACACACTCTTGCCGCGGGATTTTCGATAGAAAGAGAAAACATAGACGCCTTCAGAAAAAGAATTAACGAATACGCGGCATCGGTCGGCGACATTTACCCGACGCTCAACATCGACTGCCGCCTGAACCCCGCGAATATCACGCCCGAAATATTTGAATCGCTCGACCTTCTGGAGCCGTTCGGCGCAGAAAATCCGCCACCCGTATTCGGACTGTTTAAGATGACCGTCACCGCCGTGAAGCCGCTCGGCGGCGGAAAGCACCTTCGCGTGACGCTCACGCGCGGCGCTTCATCCGTTCAGGCGGTGTGGTTCAACGTAACGGAGTCCGATTTTCCGTTTGAAGTCGGCGACACGGTGGATGCTGCGGTGCGAACGGAAAAGAACGAGTTCAGGGGCAAAACGGGTGTGTCGGTGCAGATAAAGGACATGCGCCCGTCGGGCTGTGACGACAGAGCCGTGTTCGGAGGCACAGCGCGGTGCGACGCCGTTGTGCGCGGTGAACGCATTTCCGAAAGCGGGCTTGCGGAGCTGCGGCCGGACAGAAATTATATTGCGAAGCTCTATAAATATATAAAAGAAAATGAACCGCTGCGCATTACGGACGAGCTTCTCGCTCTGCGCATCGGCGACCTGCCCGAGCATGCGGGCAAGGCAAGGCTGTGCGTGGCAGCACTGTCGGACGCCGGACTCATATCGCAGTCCGCCGACGGTCTGCGCACGGCGAAAACGGACAGAAAGGTCGATCTCGCGCAGAGCGAAATTCTGCGCCGCACGGGATATTCAAACGAAAGGAACGGAGGTGCCCGAGGTGTGTGACGGATATGTATATTACGAGCCGATAGCCGATAAGGTTACCAAGGCTTATTCGGCGGCGGACGCAGCCGCCATAGAACGCGCATTTGAATTTGCTTTCGGGGCGCACTCCGGTCAGCGGCGAAAGTCGGGCGAGCCGTATATAATCCACCCCGTTGCGGTCGCCGACATTCTCATCGGCTTCGGAATGGACGCACAGAGCGTCGAAGCGGCTCTCCTTCACGATACGGTGGAGGACACTCCGGTGACGGAAGACGATATAAAAAAGAATTTCGGCGCAAGCGTTGCGCTGCTCGTTGACGGCGTGACAAAGCTCGGCAAAGTCCCTCTTGCGAGCAGGGAGGAACAGCAGGCGGAAAACCTTCGCAAGCTCCTGCTTGCAATGTGTGAGGATATCCGTGTAATAATCATTAAGCTTGCCGACCGTTTGCACAATATGCGCACGCTTAAATTTGTGCCGGAGCAGAAGCGGCGCGACACCGCGCGTGAAACCATCGAGATATATGCCCCGATAGCGCACCGCCTCGGTATCCGTCCCGTGAAGGAGGAGCTTGAGGATCTCGCGATAAGCTACCTCGACCCGATTGCCTACGCTGAAATTGAAAAGGCGCTTGCCGAACAGGAGCCTATGCGCAAGGAGTTTTTGGACAGCATTAAGGCTAAAATCGGCGCCCGTATCAAAGAGGTCGTAAGCGACGCGGTTATAGAGGGACGAATAAAGTCCGTCCACGGAATATACCGCAAAATGTATATGCAGGGAAAAACCTTTGAAGAAATATACGACATATATGCCGTGCGCATAATTGTGGACACGGTCAGCGACTGCTACAACTGTCTCGGCGTAATCCACGACATGTACAAGCCTATTCAGGGGCGGTTCAAGGACTACATTTCGACCCCGAAGCCGAACATGTATCAGTCGCTTCACACGACGCTTATCGGCAAGGAGGGCATTCCGTTCGAAGTCCAGATAAGGACTCACGAGATGCACCGCACCGCGGAATTCGGTGTTGCGGCGCACTGGAAATACAAGCTCGGCTACACCGATGCCGATTCAAACAAGCGCATCGAAAAGGGGCTGGGCTGGGTGCACGACCTGCTGGAGTCGCAGAGCGAATCCGGTCAGCCGGCGGACATAGTAAACACGCTGAAAAACGATTTTTCGAGCGATGAGGTGTTTGTTTTTACGCCCAAGGGCGACGTTATATGCCTTCCGCTCGGCGCAACCGTTATTGATTTTGCCTATGCGATACACTCCGCCGTCGGCAATAAAATGATCGGCGCGAAGGTCGACAAGCGCATAGTTCCGCTTGACTACAAGGTGCAAAACGGCGAGATAGTCGAAGTGCTCACCTCCTCGCAGCAGGGCAAGGGGCCGTCACGCGACTGGCTCAAGATAGTTGCCACCAACGAAGCGCGGACAAAGATACGCTCGTGGTTCAAAAAAGAACGGCGTGAAGAAAACATAGCGGAGGGCAAAGCCGAATACGAGCGCGAGCTGCGCCGCAACGGCATAGCTCTCACAGGTGAGAAAGAGGCGGAGTTCCTCAGGCTGATATCCGAAAAGCAGAAGCTTCTCACGCCCGACGACTTTTTTGCGGCGCTCGGCTACGGCGGTATAATTCTCTCAAAGATAATGCCGATGATAAAGGACGAATACACAAAGTTCACCGCCGTCCCCGATCAGACCGCGCCGAAGCTTGCAAAGCAGCCGAAAACGGTCAGCAGCGAGGGTGTAGTGGTGGAGGGCGTAGGCAATTGCCTTGTAAAGCTCTCGCGCTGCTGCAATCCGATTCCCGGAGATGACATAATAGGCTTTATCACGCGCGGTCACGGTGTTTCGGTTCACAAGCGCGACTGCTCCAACGTTCCGCAGAGCATTGCCGAAAGCGCCGAGCCGGAACGCTGGATAAAAGTTTTCTGGAACACCGTTGTAAAAAACGATTTCAATGCGTCCGTACTGCTCACATGTCTAAACGCAAAGGGCTTAATGAACGAAATATTCGGCACGCTTAATTCTATTCACGTGACAGTTCAGAGCATCAACACGCGTGACACAAAAGACGGCAGAACGCTGATAAATCTCACTGTAAACGCGAACAGCGTCGAACACCTCAAGAGCGTTATGGCGCGACTGGGGAAAATTAACGGCGTGCTGAGCGTCGACCGCTCCGGCGCGGACATATAGCACGGGCAAAAAATACGGCGTGCGGCGAAATCCGAGACGCGACGGGGTTAAATTCCGCAGCAGGAAACCGTTTTGCGGGGAAAGCCGCAAGGCTCCGTTTGACGGGTGTATTAAAACAGGAAAACTCAGGCAAATTTGAAATATTAAAAAGGTGATATGTTATGACAAAAAAACTTTACCGTTCACGTACCGACCGCAAGCTTTGCGGCGTCTGCGGCGGCATTGCCGAATATCTGAATGTCGACGCTACGATTGTTCGCCTTGTATGCGTGCTGCTGTGTCTTGCAGGCACGGCGGGGCTTTGGGCGTACATTATCTGCGCGCTCGTTATTCCCGAGGCGCCCGACGACGGCGTTCCCTATCAGGACATAAATAACGGCGGCAATCCGTATAACAATCCGTATAATTCAAACGGACAGAACGGCTCGAACGGACAAAACGGGGGCAACGCCTGATGCGCGCGGTTATCCAGCGCGTGACAGGCTCGTCGGTGGAGGTCGACGGCAAAACCGTCGGCTCCTGCGGGCGCGGCTTCATGGTACTGCTCGGCGTGATGAACGGCGACACGGAAAAAGAGGCTGATATATTAGCCGCCAAGGTTGCAAAGCTGCGTGTCTTTGAGGACGAAAACGGCAGGATGAACCTCTCCGTTCTCGACATCGGCGGCGAAATTCTCTGCATTTCGCAGTTTACTCTCTGTGCCGACGTAAAAAAGGGCAATCGCCCGTCGTTCACACCGTCCGCACCTCCCGCCGAGGCAAACGCACTCTATGAATACTTTGTCAACCGTCTTCTCTCGGAGGGCGTGAGCAGGGTCGACAAGGGCGTTTTCGGTGCCGATATGCAGGTGTCGCTCGTCAACGACGGTCCCGTGACCATCGTTTTCGACACGGTCGAGTGGGCAAATTCGGGTAAGAGCCATGCTTGATATCATCGGCGCACCCATCGGGTTATATGCAACAAACTGTTACATTATTACGGACACGGTGACGGGACTTTCCGCCGCCGTAGACTGTGCTGTCTTTAACACAGACTGCGAACGTCTGCTGCGCCGCGCGTGTGTTGAAAAACTCGAATATATTTTACTCACACACGGTCATTTCGACCACATCTGCGGAGTTAAAGACCTCAAAGAAAAATACGGCGGCAAAATATGCATCTCCGAAGCGGACGCGGCGTGCCTTTCGGATGAATACAAAAGCCTGAACGCGCGCATGGGTTTTGCGGAGCAGGGCTTGACAGAAGCGGACATTTTGCTGCACGACGGCGATATTATCACGCTCGGTGAGACAAAAATAAATGTTCTCGCAACCCCCGGACACACGGCAGGCTCGGTTTGCTTTGTCACCGGCAACGAAATATTTTCGGGTGACACGCTTTTCCGTCTTTCCGTCGGGCGCACCGACCTTCCCGGCGGCAACGGGCGGAATTTGATGAATTCGCTCAAAAAAATTGCGGAAATAACCGGCGAACGGCGCGTATATCCCGGTCACGGCGGCTCCACGCTGCTCTCCTTCGAAAAAGAAAACAACAGCTTTATGCGTTGACTTTTTTTACCGTATCAACAATCAGGCTGTTTTCATTTTTATAAACCGCTCCCGCTGCGAACTTTTTTCGGTATCAAACGGTCAGGCTTCGTGTATTTTTTTTCCTCTTGTAGGTGGAAAACTTGTGCGGATGATTTTCGGTCGGTCGACGGGGAAACATAAAATTGACGGAACAAATACACAATGTAATT
>OLHA01001944.1_pt1 | contig 10372 bp, 8 predicted proteins | sample 1605961 | NCBI WGS metagenome assembly OLHA01 (sample SAMN03283288) | human gut metagenome | biome: human-associated habitat; material: feces | host: Homo sapiens | place: Peru | collected 2012
CCGATCTCATCAGAAACACTTTCTTCCTTGACCAGCAGTACAGGATTCCGTTCACATTCATCAGGAACATCAAGGACCGCAAGATCGACAAGGCGTTCAAGGACAGTCTGCTGGCCTCAGGGGACACCGCAAGGATAGATTCGCTTGACGTGTTCCTCGCACGGAGAAGAGCCGCGAGAGAAGCCGCCGACACCCTCGGGGACAACAACATCACAACCGCGTTCATAGGACACAGCAGCGAATATTCCGTGTTCCGAAAAACTTATGCGGACCAGATCACCGACGCGGCCGGGAAAGCGTTCTACAACGATGTGTTCAACTACAATCCGACCACGTCATTCGACTCTGTCAGAGTCATGAAACTGGAAAACAGGGTGTTCCTCAGGCTACAGCCATGGTCTGACGACGCCATAGTCTCCAAATTGAACGGGGGAATAGGCAACAGGATCCTGAGTTTCTACACATTTGACCCAACCTTCCTGAAAGCGAACACTAACACAGTGTGGAACTCAGCGTTCGTCTATGCGGGTGTGGAAGGTCAGTTGAGAGACTACATCCATTGGGACGCGACAGGAGACTATGTTTTTCTTGGCTCGCAGATGAACGACCTGTCGGTAAAGGCGAACGCAAGACTTGACCTGTACCCGTTCAGAAGGGCGAGGAAGAGTCCGGTTTCCCTGAATGTGCACTTCGAGACATCATTGGAAGAGCCTGAATATTACTACCAGCACTATTACTCAAACCATTACAAATGGGACAATGACTTCGGCAAGATCTCCACGACAAAGATCCAGGGAAGCCTGAATATTCCAAGATGGAGAATCGGAGCGCGGGTCGGCTATGCCTTGCTTTCCGGCAATGTCTATTACGATTCGACCGGGGTGGTGCGTCAGAACAACTCTCCGATGAGCGTGCTGAGCGCCTCCCTTGACAAGAATTTCGCGTTGGGCCCGGTTCATCTTGACAACCGGCTTCTGTTCCAGATCTCCTCCGACGATGAAGTGCTCCCTTTGCCGACACTGGCCGTCAACTCAAGACTGTATCTCCAGCTGAACATCAAGAAAAACATCATGCAGATGCAGCTCGGGGCCGAAGGCTGGTATAACACGAAGTTCTATTCTCCGGCCTGGAATCCGGCCGTCGGAGCGTTCTACAACCAGAAGGAAGAAAAGTACAACAACGGTCCCGTCATAGACGCCTTTATCAACGTGCAGTGGAAAAGAGCCTGCATATTCGTGAAACTTGAGAACATCGGCAATGGTTGGCCTATGGACAAGGCGGACTATTTCAGCGCCCATCACTACATCCGGACGCAGACAGCGTTCAAGATCGGGGTTTACTGGCCGTTCTACCTTCAGTCATCCTCCAACAAGACGGTGAGCGCTGGCTCAGGCCTGTCCGGCGGTGGCGGAAGTTCCAGCGGAGGCGGATTTGGAGGTGGATTCAGCGGCTTCGGTGGCGGCGGAAGTGGCGGAGGCGGAGGCTTCAGCAGTAACAATTTCTGATCATGGGGCTGAAAAGGGTGACAAAGAAATTCCTCAAGTACTTGATACCAACATTGTTGGTACTTCTCATCATCCCTATCAGCGAGATCAACAGAAAATCAAACGAATCAAAAGACATTTTCGGTGAAGGCCCGATACGATGCGCGATAAAGTTGAAAGACAAGTTGTCTGACGGGTACCAGACAGGTTACTGCTATGAAATGATGGAACGACTGGCGGCAAGTCTGAAGGACTCAACAGAAATCTTTATGGCAGAGGAGGATGGTGTTTATTTGGACTCACTCCGGCTTGACAGCCTTGGGATTCTGGCGGTACCTACTGTGGAAGTTCCCGAATCAGATGAGTTTATGTCATTTCCTCTCGGTGATGTCCCTATCTCATGGGTCATAAAGTCAGACAAGAGGAGGCAGGAAGAGATCATCCGCTGGCTGAACAATTTCAAAGGAACTAATGAATATGCCTGCATGCTGACCCGCTTTTTTCACGGCTACAACCCTTACCGTAAAGGGGTGAGGAAAGACCATGCCATCATCAGTCCCTACGATGACCTGATCAAGGAGAACGCAAAGAAAATCGGTTGGAACTGGAAGATGTTCGCTGCTCTGATCTGGAGCGAGTCACGGTTCAGGATCCAGGCGAGATCACACCGGGGAGCTGTCGGGCTTATGCAGATGATGCCACGCACAGCCAATCGTTACGAAATCGAGAATCTTCTCGACCCCAAGGAGAACATAGAGGCCGGAGCGGCCTACATAGCCAGACTTCAAGGCAAGTTCAAGGACACCGCAACCGATAATGATGAACTTGTGAAATTCACTCTGGCCGCCTACAACGCCGGGGAGGGACGCATTTACGACTGCATCAAGCTTGCCCGTTCACAAGGAATAGACACCGGCACATGGGAAAGCCTGTGCACTGTCCTGCCCCAGATGAGCCTGGACTCAATACTGTTCGTGGAGGATGTACGGCACGGAAAGTTCAAAGGCAGGGAGACCGTCGCCTACGTGAAAGCCGTACTCAACCGATACGACATATTCAATGGTGCGGAACCTCGTTACAAGGTCCAGCCGACAGACACGGCTCTGGTTATTATTGAGGAAACAGAGGATATTGATGATGTGGAGCGGATCCTACTGAGCCCTGACAGTCTGGGCCGGGTCAACTTTGGAGATGAACAGGCAAGGGATCAGGAGGAGGATCATGATGACGAGCCAGGAAAGGGCGTCAGCGGTAAGCACCGCAGGTAAATTGAGGTGTACCGGCACGAACGGCACGAAATAGTTCTCCGGATTCAGTTTGATGAGGTGAGTCCATTTCTGGATCCCGCACAGAAGCAAAGCCACACCGTTGCCGACCAACATTCCGCGGAAGACAATCACGGAAGCGACCCTCAGGAATACCTTCGCAATGGCTTTATCGGTCATTCCCAAAGACTTGAGTGTTCCGATTGTGGATATGTTCCTGAACAGCATTATCAACAGGCCTGAAATCATGTTGAATCCGGCGACTATGGTCATCAGGACAAGGATGAACAGCACGTTGAAATCTATAAGGTTCAGCCAGTCGAAAATCTGGGGATAGCGGCTGATCACGGAAGTAGCGATCAGTGTGTCATCATCCTCCCCGGTCTTCTCCAATGCGATATGTCCCACCTTGTCAGTGACGGCACGCATTCCGGCATCGGTCTTGGCATCAGGCTCCAACGTCAGCTCCAACACGGAAGCCTCATCGGAAGACCATCCGTCAAGTCTCTGGAGATCAGCGATGTCAGCAAGAACGACAATATTATCGGTGCCGTCCATAACTCCTTCATAGACATCGATAATGTTAAAGTTTCGTACCTTGACCTTTTCTCCGACAAAGTAAGCCAGAAGTTTGTCGCCAACCTTCAAGCCAAGCATATCAGACAACCTGATCGGAATCGAGACACCGAGTCTCACTGTGTCGGATTCAGATTTCTCACGCGGAGTTCCTTTGAACAGAACGCCGTGGATGCTTTCGCCTTTCTTGACGATTCCAGCGCGATAGACAGCCGGAGTGATATCCTTTACCTCCGGAATCGCCTCTATGTCAGGTATAAAACTTTGTTTGATCGAAATCGGGGATGCCTCGCTGATGTAGTTCATATCCACCGGCATCAGCTGCACATCGCCCGTAAGATCGGAAATACCGTCCCGGATCTCGTTCCTGAAGCCGGACGAGACGGAGACGGAAACAATCATAATGAGGAAAGAGACAGCGATGGAGACCATCGCTATCCTTCCTCCGAAACGGAGGCGTCCGGCTATGAACCTTGACGCGTCCAAAAAATTATTCCTTTATGAATATGCTTGTGCCGGGACAGGCCACTGAAGCCGCTTCACAACTTCCGGATAATCGCTGATGAATATTCCAGACCTATCCCGATTGAAACTTTTACCAGATGTGAACCCTTTCGCTTTCCGGACGCCACATCGGATCGCCTTCCTTGATACCGAAAGCGTCGAAGAACGTCTGGAAGTTCCTCAGAGACACGTTGACTCTGTTCACGGCAAGAGAATGGACATCGAGTTTCGTAAGGCGCACCTTCTCCTCGTCGGTAGCGTTCTGCGCCCAGATCGCACCGTAGGAAAGGTAGAACCTCTGATCCGGGGTGAAGCCGTCGATCAGGCCGATGTTCTTGCCGGCGATGGCGTTCCTCATGGCTGTGTAGGCGATGCTGAGTCCGCCGTGGTCTCCGATGTTCTCACCGAGGGAGAGCTGGCCGTTGGCGTGTACGCCAGGCACGACCTCAACCTCGTCGAACTGGGCCACAAGCACCTTGGCCTTGGCGTTGAACTTCTCGGCATCCTCCGCCGTCCACCAGTCGGCCATATTCCCGTCCTTGTCGAAGAGTCGTCCCTGGTCGTCGAATCCGTGGGACATCTCGTGGCCGATCACGACTCCGATTCCGCCGTAGTTGACGGCGTCGTCAGCGTCAGCGTTGAAGAACGGAGGCTGGAGGATCGCCGCAGGGAAGCAGATCTCGTTCGTCGTAGGGTTATAGTAGGCGTTGACTGTCTGAGGAGACATTCCCCATTCGGTCTTGTCGGTCGGCTTGCCGAGTTTGGACATATTGTCGGCTGTGTACCAGGCACCGGCGGCGCGGAGGTTCTCGTAGTAGCTCTTCTCCGGGTCGATGTCAAGGGTCGAGTAATCCTTCCATTTGTCAGGATAGCCGACCTTAACTGTGAAGTTGTCCAGTTTCTCGTGGGCCTTGGTCTTTGTGGAATCGCTCATCCAGTCGAGCTCGTCGATATGCTGGCTGAAGGCCTTCTTGAGGTTATCAACGAGATCCAGCATCTTGGTCTTGGAGGACTCAGGGAAGTACTTCGCGACATACATCTTGCCGACAGCCTCGCCAAGGATGCTGTTCGGAACCTGCATGGCCCTCTTCCAGCGAGGTTTCTGCTCCTTGATGCCGGACATCTGGGTGCTGAAGAAATCGAATGACGCGGTGTAGAAGTCATCGCTGAGAGATCCGGTCGCGCCCTGGATGAGCTGGCCGGCCACATAGTCCTTGAGGACAGCGAGGTCAGCTCCGCCGAAATATTCGCAGAAAGCCTTGAAGAACGAAGGTTCGCTGACGATCAGTTTCTGCTGGTCGGCGATTCCTCTGGTCTCGAAGTAGAGTTTCCAGTCGAAGCCAGGGTAATTCTTGATGAGTTCCTCGGTGCTGCAAGGGTTGTACTGAGCCTGGATATTCCTTTCCTGAACGCTGGTCCAGGAGTTGGCGGCGAGGACATCCTCGACCGCGAGAGCATTTGCGGCAGCTTTCTCCGGCTCGGCCACTCCGGTCAGTGAGAACACTTTAGCCAGGAAGTTACGGTAACCTTCTTTGATGGCGGCGTTCTCAGCCTCAACATAATAGTCACGGTCGCCGATTCCGAGTCCGCCCTGTCCGAGATATAGTATCTGGTTGTCGCTGTCGGCGAGGTCGGACATCACGTAAGCCCCGAAGAACGAGCTTTCGGAGACATTATGAAGCCCCGCGATGATCTTCACGAGAGCGTCCTTGTCAGCCGCCGCGTAGATCTCATCGACATATTTCTTCAAAGGGGCCGCGCCCTCGGCGTTCAGCCTTGTGGAGTCGAGTCCCTGCTTGTAAAGGTCGGAAATCTTCTGTTCGACCGTGCCTTTTTCCGTTTTCAACGTTCCCATCTCGGCGAACAAGTCGTTGAGTCTCTTGACGTTGTTCTCCCTCAACTGGTCGAATGAGCCGAAACGGGCATATTCAGGCTTGAGAGGGTTGTTCTTCTGCCATCCGCCGGTCGAGTACTGGTAAAAGTCAACCGCCGGAGAGACCGTGGTGTCAAGGTTCGCAAGGTCAATGGCCGGAACCGTAGCCACCTGTTGTTTTGGCCCGCAGGCCGCCATCGCAAGCGCTGAAGCCATAATCACAAAACTTTTTTTCATATCCTATTAATATATTCGTTCTTTTTCCAAGGCCGCCTTGAACAATCAATGCGCCTTTCCAAACTTCGCGAACCTTCGCTCTGCGAAATACTCCTCCGCACCAAGATTCGCAACGACAAAGGTAATGAATTTATGCCGATAAGTAATCGTTACAATAAATCAAGTTTCGCAACTGATTTAGGCCGACTAAGACTGCGCTTCACAGCGTTTATTTCACCGTTATTGTTCTTCACGATTTCGACAAGTATTTCCATAACACCCAGGTGTGCAAATATATTCACACCTAAAAGAGTAACTCGCTCTTTTTCAGATTAATAACATTCTCAGTGCGTATGATTTCTCGCACCTGGAAGTTCGGAACGCCAACCCCTATAACTAATATAACGCCTCATAGGCAAGTTCGGCGGAGTGTGAGGCTCAACAGACTCTTTTTCAAGGATATAGAAAAAGCTGCCGGTCATTATGGGAGGGAGGCTTTTACGAACATATTCATTAACAACTGGTTACACAACACGCCACAATCAGTGGCAGGTGGACGTCATTATGACGAAACCTCAATCCTGAATATTCAGTGATTATTCTTTTGGAGGGAGTGATTGGAAGCGTCTGGTGGCGAAGGCTTCGAGGAGGAACAGAACGCTGAAGGCACAGGCAATCCAGTATATTCCTGAAAGATTGTCTGGGAAGAATTTGGCGGCGATCGGGGTGGCCACCAGCGGCGACAGGAACTGCCCGGCATAGAGCGCGGCGGAAAGGAGCGGCATCACCGTCGTGGCGGCGTCTTGACCGGCCTTGATCGAGGCGATCGTGTTCAGATAAGGGACTCCGATGCCGTTGGCGATTCCGATGAAGAGGCAGCCGACAAGCAGGGACGGAAGGCTTTGGGAGAGAGCGAAACAGAGGTAGCCCAACAAGAAGAACATCGGGGCGAAGTACTTGACGGACAGTCTAAACAGCCTCATCATCCCGCCGAACACAACACCGACCAACGCCGCCACCACATCAAGCGCGACCATAATGACCGTCACCGCTATCGGATCCAAATTTGTCGTCTTGACACAGACAGCCGAAAAATTTGTCGGGAATATGAAAAAGCAGATCATCAGTAACAGCATCCCAAGGACGGAAGGATAGAACCTCTTGAGATTGTGGATGAAGCCTCCGGAACCTTTAGGAGCGTCCAGCCTTTCATTGGGCAGGAACAGAAGCACAAGAACCAGCACAAAAAGTCCCATTGAATATACAAGGAAGGCATAGTTCCATCCGACTTTGGCCAGCACTCCGGCGATCAGCGTGGCGATCACTCCGCCGATCTGGTTCATCGCGGCGCACAGTCCCATCAAGCGGGATTGGTCTTCTGGCGGGAAATAGTAGGACAACAGTCCCGTTGACAACGGCATTATCATGCCTACCGACACACCCAGCAAGGCTCGCAGGATGAGTATCGCCGAGATGTCTTCCAGGAAGAACGCTCCGGTGCCGGAGACGACGTACAGGACAAGGCCAGCCACGGCGATGCCCTTTGTTTTCGCGACTCTGCACAAGAGCGGGAAACAAAGATTGGTGACAATGATGAAAAGTGCCGGAAGGCTGACAATGAATTGGATAAGGAGATCCGGTTTGCCTGTGAAATGCGCCTTCACCGCCCAAAGTGCCGGTGCCATCGCCGCCCCGGCCATAACCGTCAAAAGACTGATTGAGAGGATAGTGAACGTCAACCGTCCAGAGATTTGTCTCGTCTGCATAAAATCTTGACTTTTAATTGAATATCATCTTGTGGAGTACGGGCTCTGCCAAGCCCGGATTCTTCAGACGCTATTCCAGACGCTTACAAATCCGCGGTGCAAAAATAGCAAAAAAATCAAGATTCCTGTGCCTTCATCCATTCGATAATTTCGTCGCGGTCTTCCAAAAACGCGGAAGGAATAACAACCCGAATGCCCAGCATACCATTCCAGAATATGCCCATAACACTCAGGTGCGCGAATATAATCGCACCTGGAAGGGTAACCCGCTAACTATCAAGCCTATGGTATTCTAGGTGCGAATGGTTTCGCGCACCTGGAATGCCGAGGTACCAATAGAACGCCCTGCAACAAGGTCAGCGTCTCTCAGGTGTGCGAATATGATCGCACCCAGAAGTGTAACTCAATAGTTATCAAGACGATGCCGTTCTAGGTGCGCTTAGTTTCTCACACCCAGAAAAGTGGGATGCCAACTGATATAACAGGACAGAAAAACGTACGGCTGAAGGCCTTTCTGTGTACCGAATGGACTAAGGCACGCCATCGGTACAGGAGACACCTTTCTGGTGTACCAACCAAGCTATATCTGGCGTTTGGTACAGGAAACACTCTTCTGGTGTATCAACCAAGTTATATCTGGCGTTTGGTACAGGGGATGGCCTTCCGGGGTACCAACGGAGAGTGAGACAATAGTTGGTACAGAAAAGCCGCCTCAAGAGTACAATGATTAAACTGGCATACCTTACTCATCCCCAGCCTGTCAGTTTCAGCAATGTCTCTCCAGTGTTACTTTATGAAAATCAGTTTCGTGTTCTTGTAGGACAGGATTGTCTTCTGCTTTGACAGGACTTCGTAACCGATGAGGCCGTCGATTCTCTCGTCCTTGTTCCTGTTGAAGTGGCTGATGTTATTGAACACGGTTTGAGTGTGCCGGAAGGTTTTGCCACCAATCTTGAGACTCTTTAATTTTCCGACGTGGACCTCCGCACCCTCGTCATTGCTGATGCCTTTCAGCTTTGTCGTCTTCACTCTCCTCAGCATACTCTCGAACTCATCCCATCGCTTGGAGTCAATAAGATTATTTCCGGCTCCGCAGTCAATTCCCAATGTGAGGCTCGCCGTATCTATCTGAGCCTTGATGAGAGGAATATGACGCATAGCCTTGCTCATTTCAAAAGGCACCTCCTCATATTTGCACTTACACTCTTTCAGGAAAGTCTCCGTATAATCCGGATCAATGAGAGTCAAGGTCTTATGCTTATAGTCGAACAGCAGGTCATAGTCCTTGTAAACGTCATATCCGATTAGGCCGTAAACCTCTGTGCCGTTTTCCAGATGAGACAGGTCAGAAGTCATAACCTTTATCCCATTCCCCCGTATTCCGTTGAAATCAAAGGAATCAGCAGTAATGACATCCTGACCGCCGCTAATTTTTCCATTGACATCCTCAGATGAACTCATGCGCGCTCCCTCTTCGTCACCATTTCCTCTGAAATACTTGCTGTTCAGATAAAGTATAGGGCAGCCGCTGTCAATGATGAAATTATGTTTCTCTCCATTGATTGCAGCCTGAGTGACAATCATATTGTTCTTTGTCAATGTTATCGGAACCGTGATCACCTTTGACTGAGGCTTCTCAAACTTGAACCCCTTGTCAGCCTGCTTGACCGTCGCCTTCAGCAACTCAAGACTTTTGATCTTATTCTCGCCGTTGAATACAAAGGTCGTGGTCCTTTCACCAAGTTTTGAATATGTGAACGAATATACCAGCGTCAGCGTATTGCCGCCATGACGCTCGGACACCTTTTTATATTCAGCGATGCTGTCATTCGACTGTTCCAACTTCCCGAAGATGGCATTCAGCACAAGACTGGCGACATCGCCTTTCTGACCGGAGCACTCAAAATCCGAGGCCAAGTATGGCCGAAGAGCCTCCGAAGAATAACTGTTTACGGCATTAACCGTCTCTTTGACAACATTCTCGCAATCAGTCAACGACTGCGCATTCAAGCAAACGGCGCTAAACAAAAGAAGCACCGCAATGCAAACCTTTTTCATTTCTTTATGAATATACAAACTCACTAACAGCCTATGCCTTATGATCACTTCGTCACGACCTTGATGACCGCGACATCTTTCCTGCCGGAAAGTTCCACGGCTTCCTTGCTGCCGGGCTTATAGACGGTCATCGAGGCGATGGATTCTGGCTTGATTTTGGCCAGGGCCTCCTTGTCGCACTTCTTGCCGTCGATGATACAGATCACGGAATCAGCGATGATTATCTTGGAGTTCGCGTTGGTGTACGTCTTACCATTGATGGTGATGGTTATCTCGCCATTCCCCAAGTCCACTCCTCCGTCCGCTGAATCGGACTTGATCCTCGCGACTTTCCGGCCATCGGTCCTGATCACGTGCAGCCTTATGACCTCCCCATCGGATTCACTCTTGGCGAGAACCATCTTGTAGTCGCTTATCGTCTTGCCGACAAGCTGACTGCCGTCAAACTTTCCAACTGTCTGATTGTTGATAATATACCTGTCAAGAGTGTCCACACTTGCAGTCACCGCGGAGGCATTGATATTCAACGCGCATATCGCACTCAAAAATATTCCTAACATGATTTATTGATTTTTAGTAAGCGTTAAAAAATAAGTTGAACTAAATTTTGTGTCAGATTTATGAGGATAG
>OLHA01001947.1_pt1 | contig 10366 bp, 8 predicted proteins | sample 1605961 | NCBI WGS metagenome assembly OLHA01 (sample SAMN03283288) | human gut metagenome | biome: human-associated habitat; material: feces | host: Homo sapiens | place: Peru | collected 2012
TCATATCCCGCTAGTTTTGAAAAAAATGTTTTTGTATCAGCAGATAAATCATTTAACCTAAAATGACGTTCTGCATTTAATACAGTAATAAAATCTAGTCCTAATTTGTTAGCCACAAAGCTACTGTGTGTAGTTATAATTATTTGCTTTTTATTATCAGCTTTCTCATTATTTTTTACAATATCTTGTATTAATGCATTTAAATTTGTATGAGATAGGTGATTTTCCGGCTCCTCTAACAGCAAAATATTCGCTTCTTGCGTTTTCTTATGTGATAAAGCCAGTTTTGTTTTTACAATACTCTGTTCGCCTTTACCAATAAAATGAAACGGGATATCGTCCAGATATGTCATCAATGCAAATTCCCATGCATTTCTTGCTGGTAAATCAATATCTATTTTAACGTTTCTATCAGATATTTTACTACCAGCTTGGATTTTTGTATTAATTGCTGTAATGGACTCATCGCCAGCGAATGACTCGCGCGCTTTCCTGTATGCTTGAATTAAGCTTACCTGTTCATCATCATCTAACAAATCTTTTACAATTTTTGATATATAAACATCCGAACCATTTTGAAAACGTGCACTACTGGAGTCTATTAAAGCTGGTTTAATCGGTATATTTTTAGGGGTTACTGCAGCACGCGCAAAAGAATAACAATATATATCGTAATATTCTATAGGAAGGGTTTTTACATTTCCTCGTGACAGCAATGTTTCATATTCAGATTGATATTTCTCATCAAAAGCTATTTTAATTCCTACACCAGTCTGATCTTCATGCTTTTTGTTACCATTTCCCTTTAATATTGGAAATTCGTCACTATCAAAATATAGTTCTATAATTATCTCTGGCAATGCTGGATGTGAGCCACGCTCAACTTCTGCGAGCCACTTTTTTACTACTTTCGTATTAAATATATATTGACTAAGTTCATTCCTTAAAAATTTCCCATTTAACATACCTGTCAATGTTAAATTTATGGCCTCTAGTATTGTTGACTTTCCAGCCTCATTATCCCCAACCAAGATGTTTAGCGTTGGGTTTAATTGCAAGGAAAAGGTTTTAAACTTTTTAAAATTTTATGTTTACTTATTAATTATAGAAAATATTATTCTTATTTTAGAAAATAAAATAATTTGTTTATTTATCTATTTTTATAAAGAAATTTTTTATTATATAGCAAAAATGCATAATCAATTTTTACAATCTATATTTGTAAATAAAGTATCAATACAAGATTATAAAATCTTAATTCAACAAAGATTTTTTAATAAATTCAATTTTTATTTAAAAATTAAATATAATAATAACGGAGGAAATTTATGTTATTTAAAAAATTAGGATTTACGAGTAAAGAAAATTTTAAAGCGTTTATTACGGTTATAACGGCAGGGCAAATAATATACTGCGCATTTGAAGCGTTTAAGGCAAGTTTTTATACTCCGCTAATAAATATGCTTAATATTTCAAATACTCAATTTGGTATGCTTTTTACATTACTTGGAACGGCTACATTTTTCTATATTCCTGCGGGGTGGTTAAATAATAGATTTACTCCGAGACAATTAATAATAAGCGGACTAATTATAAGAATAATAGGAACGGTTTATATGGTAGCTTTTGTTAACGCTTCTTTTATATCTTTATGCATAATCGCTTTGTCTTGGGGAATAGTTGACGCATTCTTTTGGCCTGCAATTTTAAATGGAACGAGATTATTTTCAAGCGAAGAAAATCAAGGTTTAGCTTTCGGATTATTAGAATCTGTTAGAAGAGCTATGGAATTGGGAATGAACGCTTTAGCTTTATTAATATTTATGAGATTGGGAGCTAATTCAAGCGCTATGAGAATTATAATTTCAATTTATACGATATTAATAGTTTTATGGGTATTATTATCAATAAGATATATACCAAATATTATGTATTTAAAATCTAAAACGGCATCCGAAAAGAATAAAGAAGCTTTTCAAGGACTTATAAAAGCGTTATTATATCCTGAAGTTTGGCTTTCTGGTTTAATAAGTATGGCTATATATACTACATATATAACAATTGTATATTCAGTTCCATATATGCAAAATGTGTTTATGCTAACTCCAACTCAAGCCGTTGCATTCGGTTTATTTACAGCTTCAGGAATAGGAATAATCGGAGGAATATTGGGAGGATTTTTAGGAGATAAAGTTTTTAAATCTCCCGTAAAAATGCTTTCCGCTTCTTTAACTTTAACGGTTATAGTTTTACTCGGAGTATTGCTAACGCCGAAAAATACAAATTATTTATATGTGAGTATGGTTTTAATGTTTGTGTTTTCATTCGTAATATTTATATCAAGGTCGGTTATGTTTGCTCCTATAGGAGAAGCAAATATACCGAAAGAATTCAGCGGTTCGGCTATGGCGGTTGCAAGTTTCTTGGCATATTCGCCTATATTTTGGGCTTATGGATTAAATGGCTATTTACTTGATATTAACAAAGATAATCCAGCTCAAGGATATTATTATATATTTTTAATAGCGTTAATATCTTCGGCAGTTGGCGCTATATGTGCGATTATATTATATAAATTGACGAAATTAAAAAAGAGTAAAGAAAATAATAATTAATAGTTAATAAAAAATAAAAATAAACAAGGAGATTTTATTATGTTTTTAAGACCTGTTATAGCCCATAGAGGCTTTTCAAATAATTATCCTGAAAATACTATGATAGCTTTTGAAAAGGCTATAGAAATAGGAGCTAAATGTATAGAAACCGATGTCACTATATTAAAAGACGGAACTTTGGTTTTATTTCACGACTATGAAACTGCATACCATTCTAATTATGACGGCATTATAAACGATTTAGATTATAATGCAATTAAAGAGATAGACGCTGGTTCATGGAAAGACGCCGAGTTTTCTTCGGCAAGAATTCCAACTCTTAAAGAACTTATAGATTTAGCAAAAAGAAACAATACAATAGTCAATTTAGAATTAAAAGGAGAAGCGGGAAAGAATGAAAAATATTGGGATAGCATAGTTGAGAATACTATAAAAACTGTTGCGGACAATAAAGCTGAAGATTTAATATTTTATTCAAGTTTTGAATTTGATATGTTAAGGACTTTAAAGAAAATATCGAAGAGCGCAAAATTTGGAATATTGCTTTGGGAAGAAACAGATAATTGGAAAGATATAGCGGACGAACTTAAACCTCAATCTATGCATTTATACGACCAAACCGTTACGGAAAAATTAGCGAAAGATATAAAAAAAGAAAATTATGAATTATATGTTTATACCGTTAATTCTATAGATTTAGCAAATAAATTATATTCTTATGGAGTAGACGGAGTTTTTACGGATATGCCCGATATATTTTCAAAAGATTTATATTAATTTAATCCAAACGCTTAAATTAATAATCTTAAAAAATTTATAAATCAAATAATTAAATGTTTTAAAAATAAAATATATAAAATAATAATTTAAAAATCTATAACAGAATTTTGAATTTTATTATTATAAAAACTAATATTACGAAATAAAACGCCAAACTTCTTTAAATATATTTTCTCTCAAAATCTCTCTCTTTAATTTTATTTTATCTAAAATATCAAGCCCGATTTTAATCTCTTTCAAAGATTTTCTTATCTGCCAAAAACCGCAATCCCATAAAGAAATTTTATATTTATTCAAATTTATTTTTTCAATATTTTCGTAAAAAAATTTATATAATTCTTTTCCGCTATTTAATAAATCAAAAGACTCTTTCGTCATAATTTTTTCTTTATTTTCTAAATATTCAAATGCAAATCTTTTTTCGTTGTTATAATCAAAAAAATTATTATTTGAAAAAACTTCTTTATAATCGAAAGGATAAAAATGATTTTCTATTTTATAATATTTGTCTTTATAAAAAACATTATTCATTGAAACCGTTTGATTAGAGCTTGCGAATAAACTCCAAATAACACAGTCGATTTTAAAATCTTCGCTTAATCCTTCAATATCGCATTTCGGAATTATAAATTGGTCGCTTCCGTTAAGCCAATTAACTTTTGTAATTCTTCTAATCGCGTGAATAATCATAGCTTTTTGAAAATTATCTTTCGTTATTGAAAGAGAGCCAGCGGACGCTTGAGGAGCTGAAAATATAGCGGTTAAATTTTGTTTTTGCAAATCGCTTCCGCAACTCATAAAAGAGCCTAAAAAACCATCGCAAATTTTATCTCTAATATCGCTCCCCGAAACTTTAACTTTTATGGCGGAAGATAACGGAACGAAAGAGCGCGAATTTCTAACTCTCTTTATCCATTTATTTAATAATTTTTCTCTATCTACTACGGCGTAATTTTTTTTGCCGATTTTATCGCAATTATTATTTAATATATTCAATAAAATATTTTCGTTTTTTATATTATAATTATTTGCAATTTTCCAAATTATAAAACTTACGGGAAACGGAATAGCTTTTGAAGTGCTTTCAAAATTTAAAGAAGAAAAAACAAATCCGTTTACAAATTTATAATTGCAAATATTATCTCTAAATCTTTGATTATTATTCGCCTTTATATAATTTATCTTTGAAAAAATCGCCAAATAAATATTTTTTGAGTTTACAAATTCTTTATTTATTCTAAACATAAATTGAGCCGATAATTCTCTCGAAGATTCTCCCAATTTATTTTTATGCATAATATCTCTTATCAAACTTGAGCTTACATTTTTTTTGCTTTTAGAATTTGTTCCCGCAACCTGACTCGTAGCATAAGGCGGATTTATAAATATAAGCCAATTCAATTTTTTATTTTGCAAATCTGATTTTAATTTATTTGGAATTTTTTTATAATTAAATACTTTATCTTTCAATTCTATATCGTCATTTAAATAATCATATTGAAATACGCATGCGTTTTTAAATTTATCTTTGCAATAATTTATATCTTCTTTATCTATAGTCGACATATACAGATATTGATAAACCGATTTGTCTAAATAATATTCCAAATTTCCTTTTCCGCATGCCATATCCCAAATTCTATAATTTCCGCTTTTTAATTCTTCTATGCTTATTATTTTATTTATATATTCCAAAGATTTTTTAGCGAATATTAAAGGAGTGTAGAATTCTCCTAAATATCTTTTTTTTGAATCATGTTCTTTCATTTTATATTTTATAATTTAATCGAATATTAAAATCTTGCGCTCAAATAAGGCATTGGATTTTTATGGTCGCCGTTTATTCTAACTTCAAAATGACAATGAATTCCCGTAGTTCTTCCCGTATTTCCAATAAGCGCAATTTTATCGCCTCTTTTAACTTTATGCCCGACATTAACTAAAAGTTTTGAATTATGTCCATAAGCGGTTTGATATCCGTTTGCATGATTTATTATAAGAAACCAACCGTATCCGTTTCTCCAACCAGCATAAGAAATCACGCCATCGGCAACCGCTAAAATCGGAGTTCCGTAAGGTCCCGCGATATCGACTCCATAATGGTAACTTTTTTCTTTAGTAAAAGGCGATAATCTCGCTCCAAATCCGCTTGAAATTCTTCCGCCGCCAGCAACAGGCCAACCCGTTGGAATTTCTTTATGCAATATAGAAGATATTTTTAAAAAAGATAAAATATTTTTTTGATATATATCGACTTCGTTTAAAATTTTATTTATATTAGTGGTTTCATTTTTTTTAATAGAATAGCTATCGTTATAATCTATGCTATAAGAAATATTTTTTAAATAATTATTATAATCTATTAAAGCCGCAGAATATCTATTTATTGAAGTTTTATAATCTTGTATTAATTTATAAGTTTGTGCTTCTCTATCGGAAAGAGCGATATAAAAATTACCCGCATTTTTTTGTCTATAATAAGCGTCTATTCCCGTATAAACCAAAGACGAAAATATTAAAAGTAAATATAATATAATAAAATTATTAATCGGCAGCCTTATTCCTTTTTCGTCATCGTTATAAAATAAGAGTATGCTTCTTTCGTTGTTTCCTTTTTTTATAATAGCGTTAATTATAATTTTGAAAAAATTTCTTATTCCGCTAGTTAAATTATATAAGGCTTTAAAAAATTTATTTATCTTTCCAATAAATTTGCTTCTTGATTTTACATAAGGATTTTTATAAATTTTTACTTTTTTCTTTTTAAGCGATTTATAAAAATATTTATTTAAACTTTTATCGCTTTTAGAATTTTTTTTATCTATTTTTTCGTTTTTAGAATCTAAATTACCTACAAATTTACTTGCAATATATTTAGCTTCTTTTGAGCTTTCTTCCGTTATATAATATTTATCTAATTCGGCGTTTAATTCTTCAGTTTTGTCAAATAAATCTCTCGTCTGAATAATACTCTCCTCGTTTATCAACTATCAAATAAACTATTCTCTTTATAGTTATCGTCATATATTTTTGAAACATTTAAATAAGAAAAAGCCTTTTTTGTGGCGACTCTTCCTTTCGGCGTTCTCTTTATAAAACCGCATTGAATCAAATAAGGCTCAATAATATCTTCTATAGTTTCTATTTGTTCGGATAATGAAACTGAAATAGTGTCTATTCCGACAGGTCCTCCGTTATAATGTTTAACTATAGCGTTTAAGTATTGTCTATCAAGCGCTTCAAATCCGTTTTTATCGACTCCCAATTTTTCCATAGAATCGCATGCAAAATTTTCATCCATTTTTATAACATTTGAAACTATTGCAAAGTCAAATATTCTCCTTAAAAGTCTATTTGCAATTCTTGGCGTTCCTCTCGCTCTCGATGCTATAGAATGCGCAGCCGAATCGGTTATTTCTATATTTAAAAAATTTGAACTTCTTTTAACTATATTAGCCAAATCTCTTTCGTTATAAAATTCCAATCTTTCCACTATTCCGAATCTGTCGTATAAAGGCGTGCTTAAAAGTCCGCTTCTTGTAGTCGCCCCGATAAGAGTAAAATGAGGCAGTTTAACTCTGAAACTTTTTGCGCTCGTTCCTTCTCCGACTTTTATATCTACAAAAAAATCTTCCATTGCGGAATATAAAACTTCTTCTACAACCGTTTTTAATCTGTGAATTTCATCTATAAATAATATATCTTTTTCTCCTAAAGTCGTTAATATTGAAGCCAAATCTCCAGGTCTTTCTATAACGGGAGCGGATGTAGATTTTATATTGCATCCAAGTTCATTCGCTATAATTTGAGCGAGAGTAGTTTTTCCCAAACCAGGCGGTCCGTAAAAAAGTATATGGTCCAAAGAAACATCTATTTTTTTTGCGCTTTCTATATAAACATTTAATTTAGACTTTATATTATCTTGTCCTATAAAATCGTAAAAACCTTTAGGTCTTATAGAAGTATTTTCCAAATTATCGTAAGAAGTTTCTTCGGCATTTGTTAAACTTTGATTTTCTTTTTCCATATTTATTTTTATTAAGCAATTAAAATAATTCTGATATTATATTACAATAATAATTATTAGTCTATATATAATATTTTAAATATTTAACTATTATTCTCGCCATACCAATCTACATTTCTTGAAAAATACATTCCCGCCGCTATAACTATAAATAATCCTAAAGTTCCCATAAGAAAAGCGTAATCGGTAAGTTGCAATATGCCAAATAAAAATATATAAATCAAAATTTCTACAATAGCCATATAGAGAATATATTTTTTCGATTTTATTATATAACCTATATACATTGAAGTTAATAAAACTACCATAATCGCGCTTATTAAATAACTTAAATTAAAATTTATATGCTCTGAAATCGCAAGCAGTAATAAATAAAATATCGCGTTAGATATTCCAATCAATATATATTGAACGGGATGAATTCGTTTTTTAGAAATTACCTCGCATAAAAATAAAACAAAGAAAGGAATAAATATAAAAAGTATAGAATATTTTACGCTTCTTAAAATTTTTTGATAATTATCATTAAGAAGTAAAAAAGATATTATTACATTTTGATTATCTTCAAATTTGTATTCTTTATTTTTATCTTCTTCTTCGCTTGTCCAATATTTATTATATGAAGTATTAAAGCTTGCAATACTCCATTCTGCATTAAATCCGTTTTTAGACAATTCTCTTTTTGTAGGAAGAAATCCGCCCGTAAAACTTGGGTCTCTCCATTTTGAAGATATATTAAAATAATTATCCGAAGCCATAGGATTTATAATTAAAGAATTTCCGCCTTGAATATCAATGCTCGTTTCAAATTCAAAACCGTTAAATAATTTTTCTTTTGAAATATTAAATAAAAATATATTGCTAAACATCGGCAAATTTATTTTTACGGTTTTCTCGTAATATTTAAGCTCTTCGTTTTCGTTTATAATTATTTTAGGCAATTTGAGTAAATTCTTTTTATTTCCAATTCCAAATATAATAATCGCTTCGTCAAATAATATTTCGGCGTCTTTTTCATTTAAATTATACAAATCAGAATTATATTTATCAAACTTTCCTTTTATATTTAAAGTCGAATTTAAAACGGGAACTTTAAATATTCCTCTTTTAAGCAAACTTATTTCAACATTTCCAAAAATATTATAACTATTTGGCATATAAAAAATATATTCTCTTTTATAAGTTATTTCTTTCGTGTTTTCGTATATAACTTTTTTCAAATAAGGAATCGCCATAATCAAACCTTCTATATTTGCCTCTCCTCCGATTGGCTCTATTATCGAGTCTACGGCTTCATATTGATAATTTTTCCTATCTCTCACAACCGAGTCGATAAAAGTCATGGGAATTAAAAGAAAAAGTCCCAATATAAGAATAGTAAATATTTTAAATCCAAAAGTTTTTGAAACATTATAAATATTTTTTATCATAATTAAAACTCCAATTTAGAAAATATAATTTTTTTATTAATATAATTATAGTCGATTAAATATTTTTAACAAGATGAATTATTTAGTATTTATTTCACTAGAAAGGTTTAAAATTATGATAATTTTTTTAGACTAAAGATAGAATATAGCACTTATTTAATACGGTTCTTTGTAAAAGTTTTATAGAAATAAAAAGCCGACTAATAATTAGACATGGATATATAAGTAATAAACTATTAATAATTCAAATAATAATATTTGCTTATATTTCAAAATAATGTATATAATTAATAAAAATATATTACGATAATATATTAAAATACTACTTATTTAATTAAGGCTTTATTTATGAAAAGAATAATATTATTATTTTTAATTATTTCTAATTTTTTATTTTCTCAAAATTATATAGGTTATCAAATTTCACAAAATAACGATTTAATGAAAAGTATTGAAAACAATGATATTGAAAGCGTTAAAAATATTTTAAGAGATGGAAATAATTTAGATATTTACAATAATAAATATGGAATGAGTTCTTTAATGTATGCTGCAAAATTAGGAAATATGGAAATAGTTAAAGAATTGCTTGATTTTGGCGCTAAAGATTTTGATTTTGCTTTTTATATGGCTTGTATGGAAGGTTATTGGGATATTGCTCAAAAATTTATTAATGAAGGCGCTAATAATTTTGATATCGCTTTAACTTATGCGTCAATCGGCGGACAGCTTGATACAGTAAAAGAACTTATTAATTTAGGAGCGAAAGATATTAACGGAGCATTAGTTTCTGCATGCGAAGGAAATCATTTAGAAATTGTAAAATATTTTATAGAAAACGGAGCTAATGTTAATACAAAAGCTTATATAGAACCTTATAGATATTACGAAGGAGCAGAAAGAAAATATCCGATAACCGCCGCTACTAATATAGATATAATAAAAGAATTAGTAAACTCGGGAGCTACTAATTTAAATGAAGCTCTTATTTATAATGCAAAACAAACTAATAGAACGGATAATATATTTAATTTATTAGAATTGGGAGCAGACATTAACTCTCATAATTATGGCAATGAAAAAACTATTCTTATGTATTTAATAGAAAGAGAAAATCCCGATATTGAAGCGATAAAAAAAATTATAGAATTAGGCGCGGATATTAACGCAACCGACAGAAACGGAAATAATATTTTAATAAGGGCGGTTTTGTTTGAATACGATAAAGAAGATAACGGAATATATAGAGTATTTTCAACTCCTCTCGAAATAATGGAAGAATTATTAAAAGCGGGAGCGAATATGACTCAAAGAAATATTTACGGAAACACGGCTTATAGAATTGCCGCAAGAAATAAGAAAAAAGATTTTATAGAATTATTTGATAAATACAGAAAATAATTTTTTAAAATAAATGCTTGATATATTTTTAAAAAGATTGTATAAGTATAAAAATTAATTAATAAATATTTAAATTATTTTGTTGATAAAAATTTTTAAATATTATAAAATAT
>OLHA01001949.1_pt1 | contig 10362 bp, 6 predicted proteins | sample 1605961 | NCBI WGS metagenome assembly OLHA01 (sample SAMN03283288) | human gut metagenome | biome: human-associated habitat; material: feces | host: Homo sapiens | place: Peru | collected 2012
CGATGCTCTCAAATCCCGCCGAGCCTTCGTCCTGCGTTATGCCTGCGAGCTTTTCATACATCCAGTCGCCGACCGCACCGTAGGCATAGTGATTGAACGAATTCATGCCGGGTGTGGCAAAATGTCCGTCGGGCCACTTTCCGTTCCAGCGTTCCCACATTGTGGTGCCGCCCGCCGCAACCGTGTAGCCCCACGACGGATACTCCGTTCTGAGGAGCAGATCAAAAGCAAGCTCGTTTTCGCCGATATCCGTCAAAACGTGCAGCAGATAGGGCGTGCCGACAAAGCCCGTGGTAAGATGTCCTTTTTCGCGCAGGAGAGCTGTCAGCCGTTCGGCTGCCTTTTGTCTGTTCGGTGTCAGATTAAAATGAAGGGCGAGCACATAAGCTGTCTGAGTGTCGCTTGTCATTGTGCCGTCTTCGTTTATGTATTCTTTCGAAAAAGCCGTTTTAATGTTCTCGTAAAGCGTTTCATAACGCTCGCAGTCCTTGTTGAGAACATGACACGCTTTTATGTAGAGCGAAGTCGAATAAGCAAAAAACGCTGTGGCAATAAGGTCTTTGTCCGTAGCACCCGCAGTCGCCTCCTGATCGCCGAGGTCAAGGCTCAGCCAGTCTCCGAAGTGCCAACTGTTGTTGTGCAGATAGATATTACGGCTCTTTTTGAAATCTTCGCCGACATTTTTCTTTTTTGCCGCACGCTCCATCCAGTCTATCCATTTTTGCATCATGCCGATATTTTCACGAAGTATCTGTTTTTTTCCGTAGGTGAGATACATTTGCCACGGAATTATTACGCACGCATCCGCCCATGCCGCCGATCCGCCGCCCTCATCATAACGGCAGGGAACAAAATTCGGGATTTTTCCGTCGTAGCGCTGCGTTGAACGGAGATCGCCGCACCACTTGCGGAAGAAATCATACACATCGAAATTATAGCTTGCGGTTTTGCAGAAAACCTGTGCGTCACCCGTCCATCCGAAGCGCTCGTCACGCTGCGGGCAGTCGGTGGGCACATCGAGAAAATTACCGCGCTGTCCCCAGCAGATGTTTGAAAACAGCTTGTTGAGAAGCTCCGACGAGGTGGAGATCTCTCCCGTCTTTTTCATGTCGGAATAGACGGCTGTTGCGGTGAACTCGGCTGCGGACGAAACACTCATGCCTTCGACGGCGATATAGCGGAAGCCGTAGAATGTAAATTCGGGCTTTACCGCGTGCTCTTTGCCGTCGCATATAACGGTAATCGTTGCTTTTGCGGAGCGGTAGTTTTCGGTGTAGACGTTGCCGTCGGAATCAAGCATTTCAAAGTGACGTATCTTAATCACGTTCCCGGCTTCGCCTTTGACCTTAAATGTGATGTATCCGGTTATTTCCTGACCGAAATCAACTACCGTTTCGCCTTTCGGCGTCACAATGAGCTTTTGCCCGATAAAATGCTCTCTTTCTTTTACGTGAAGCCCTTCTTCCGGGATAAGTATATCCATCGGGTAAAAAAATTCTTTTGCCTTGACGGTGCGCGTCGGAATATACGTAAAATCAACGGTTTCGCCGTTATATATGTTGTTGTATCTTACGTTTGTTTCGCCCACCGACCATGTTTTGTCGGTGTAAATGTTTACGGTTTTTCCGTCGGAATAAACAATCGATATTACTGCAATGAGCGCAGGCTCGTCGGTTTTTATGCAGTCGGCGCCTATGTCGTACCAGTTGTGAAAAAACCAGCCTTTGCCGACGGAAAACGAGATGCGGTTAAGCGGGTTTATATCGGAGGTGATGTCATATGTGAAAACCTGCAGGCGGCTGTAATAATCCGTCCAGCCGGGAGCGAGGATATCGTCGCCGATGCGCCTGCCGTTTATTTTGCCGACAAAAACTCCGCGCGAGGTTACCGTGACCGTTGCTTTTTTAATTTTTCCCGTGTCCGCCGCAAATTTTTTTGAAAAAACGATCACTGCGTCTTTTCTGCAGCGCGGTGCTTTGATCCATTGCGCGTTTTTTATTTCGTTTGCAATCATAACCGTGTTCTCCTGTTCAGTTGATATTTGTAAATAATTTTCGGACTTCTCTTTTTATCAGTGCGTGCTCCGTCGATGAGAGCGCGGGGTCGGCGGTGAGGATTCCGTCGGCTTCTTTTTTTGCGGCATAGAGTATTCTCGAATCGGTCATCAAATCTGCTATTTTCAACTCCGGAATGCCGCTTTGCCTTTCTCCGAAAAAGTCGCCGGGACCGCGCAGCTTCAGGTCTTCCTCCGCTATTTTGAAGCCGTCGTTCGTTTTGCACATAATATCAAACCGCTGTTCGGACGTTTCGGACGGGGAATCGCTTATGAGTATGCAGCAGCTGTTTTCGTTTCCTCTGCCGCACCGTCCGCGAAGCTGGTGGAGCTGTGAAAGCCCGAAGCGTTCGGCATTTTCAACCGCCATTACGGTGGCGTTCGGAACATCTATTCCGACCTCGACCACCACGGTGCAGACGAGCAGACGAATTTCGCCCGATGCAAACCGCGCCATTATTTCGTCCTTTTTCCTCGGCGTCATTTTTCCGTGGAGGAGTGCCGTTTTATAGTTCTTAAATTCGCCGTTTGATATCTCACGGTAATATTTTTCGGAGGACGCAAGCGACGGTGTTTTCTGTTCCGTGCCGTTTTGTGAAAGGTCGAAATCCTCTGATTTTTCCTCCGCGAGCGGACACACGATGAAGCATTGCCGTCCCGCGTCAAGCTCTTTTTTCATAAAGCCGAACATTCTCTCTCGCTTGTCGGAGGTTATGCGGATCGTTTTTATTTCTTTTCGGCCTGCGGGTTTTTCATCAAGCACACTTATGTCAAGGTCGCCGTAAACGACAAGTGACAGCGTGCGCGGAATAGGAGTTGCGCTCATTACGAGCACATGCGGATTCGCGCTCTTTTCGCTGAGAGACGTGCGCTGACGCACTCCGAAGCGGTGCTGTTCGTCCGTAACGGCAAGACCGAGCGACTTGAATGCGACATCCTCCGTAATTACGGCGTGTGTGCCTATAACGACGTCAACGCTGCCGTCGGCAAGCGATTTTTTTATTCTGCTTTTTTCTTTTGCCGATGTAGAACCGGTCAAAAGCTCCGTCTTAATGTCCGTGCCTGCGAAAAATGCGTCAAAGGTTTTTTTGTGCTGCCGTGCAAGCACCTCCGTCGGTGCCATGAGTGCCGCCTGCATTCCGTTCCTGACGGTATTATATATTACAGCTGCCGCAACAGCCGTTTTTCCGCTTCCGACGTCGCCCTGAATGAGCCGCCGCATCGCTTTGCCGCTTTGCATGTCGGAGGTGCACTCCGCGACAGCGCGTTTTTGCGCATTTGTCGGGACAAATGGGAGACGTGAAAAAAAACCGTCGGAATAATCGTGCTTTACCGTGAACGGAGTAACCGTTTTTCCGTTGCTTTTGGCAAGCATCAGTCCGAGTGACAAAACGAGAAGCTCCTCAAAAATGAGCCGTCTCCGCGCGTTTGTCAGTTCCGCGTCGTTTTTCGGAAAATGAATATATTTAACTGCGGTTTTTATATCGGGTATTTTGTATTTGCCGATCAGACGCACGGGAAACGTTTCGGGCAGGAGGTCGGCGTAGCCGTCAAGCGCCTTTTTGACGCACGACGCCGTTATTTTTGAAGTCAACCCTTCCGTACAGCGGTAGACGGGGTGGTAATATCCGCCTTTTTCCGGTGTGCAGTAATCGGGCGAAATCATTTCAAAGCCGCCGTTGCCGTTTGTTTTTATCTCGCCGTAAAACAGCATTTCGCGTCCGCGCTTCATGTCCGCCGTTACAAATTTATTGTTGAACCAGATAAGCGACACCATGTCCGTCCCGTCTGTTGCCGATGCCCGCACTACGGTTGTTCCGCCGTTTGTTTGTATAAGCTTTGCATCGGACAAAAGGTGCGCTTTTACGCATACTTTCCCGTCGGGCGCATTGCGAAGTGTGAATATGTCGGCATAGTTCCGGTATGCGCGCGGATAAAAATACAACAGATCGGCGACCGTATGCAGACCGAGCTTTGAAAACTGTTCCGCTCTGACTTTTCCTACGCCTTTAAGCGCCGTTATGTCATCCCGAATGCTTCCCGACATTTTCTTCACCCCGTTTCAACTGCATTTTATCATACTTCGTAAGGTTTTGCAAATAAAACATGAGAATCACTTATTTGTGCAATATGACGAAAAAGATTAATCTTTTAAGTATTATATTGTAAAAACAATACGATTGTGCTAAAATCAAAAAAGAGTCGGATCAGGCTTATTTAAGGAGGTTTTTTTGTGGCACAGTTAAAAAGAACATATAAAAGCTGGATAAACGGAGAAGTAAGGAGCGAACAGCGCGAGTACACGGAGCCGACGCAGCTTCTTGCAAGCGACGGGACGCTTCTTGCGGCGGGATACGCGCGTCACAACGTGTTTGATTACGATCGCACAAAGGTCTGCCCGCAGATGCGAAGCAAGGAGTGGGATTTTTATCAGATATCAAACGGGCAATACACGGTGCAGCTGAGTTTCGCAAACATTTCGTTCGGCGGATATGTTTCCGCCGTACTCATTGATTTGCGTCACCCGAATCCCTCAAAAAAACTTGCGGCGGGCAAGATAGCGGAGTCGACCGCGCTGTTTGTCGGAGGAAAAAACAAATACGTATTGCCGCCGAAGGGTGATGTCCCCAATCGCGTGCGCTACAACGTGTCGGGCATCGGTAAGGCGTATTTCGAGTTCGTAACCGAAAAAAACAGCCGCACCCTGTTTTTTAAATCCGCGGATACGGAGTGCCGTTTTACGATGGATATCCCCGACGGGCTTGAAAACATAACAACCGTCCTGCCGTTTAAGGATCACCCGAAAAGCTTTTTTATGACAACGAAGCAGAATTGTATGCCTTGCGAGGGCTTTTTTTCGAAAAAAGGCGAGACTGTTAAATTCTCAAAGGACGATACATTCTGCACCCTTGACTGGGGCAGGGTGAACACCCCCTACCGCCTTGTGTGGTACTGGGGCAACGGTTCAACTTATATTACGGACGGCAAGGGCGTGCGCCATACGTTCGGCTTTGAAATAACGTGGGGAATAGGCGACGAGAGCGCGGCAACCGAAACGGCGGTTTTCTATGACGGCAAGCTGCATAAGTTCGGCGCGGTCGATGTTGATGTTTTTCCGAAACCCGATAAATATACCGAGCCGTGGCATTTCCGTTCGGAGGACGGCAGATTTGATTTTACAATGACGCCGTTCTATGACCACCACTGCGACACAAACGCACTCGGACTTCTCCGAATGCACTCTCATCAGGTTCACGGAATGTGGAACGGTACCGCCGTGCTCGACGACGGCACAAAGCTTGAAATAAAGGACATGTACGCTTTCTGCGAATATGTTGAAAACAAGTGGTAAGCCCGAAATCTTATCAGAGCGTAACGGTTATTGCCTGCCTTATGACGGACCGTTGAATTTGAGTATTACTTCATACGCCGACTGATACAATCAAATTATAAAAAAAGTGAGTCGTTTGCATCGTTTCCGGTGCTTCGGCTCACTTTTTTCTGGTTGAATTATTGTTCTGCGGTCGTTGATGTACCGTCCGGAACGCTTGCGATGTCCGTCTGCACGGTGTTGTCCGCTGCGGTTGCTGCGGTTGCTGTCGCGCTCTGCGCGGTCGTTGCGGTTTCGGGTGCAGAGAGCGAACGCACGGCGCTGATATAACGGCTGCCGTTTTCCTCCCGGAAGATCACTTTTTCGTATTTGTCAGGTTCGGGAGCGGAAAGGTCACCCGTTTCGCTGTTTTGGAGCCAGCGGTCGGAGTTGACAAGACCGACCGTGACCGTGACGGAATTGCCTTTTTTTTCGACGTCGGTCACTTTCGGCGTATAAATAGGCGTAAGACTCGTGATTGGGATATAGTATGCGTTTTCGGTTGTGTTGTAGGTAAATTCATAGCCGTAACCCTGAACGGTCATATGCTCGATCGTTCGCTGTTTCCCGAAAAAGCGAGTGAAAGCCGCTTCGACGGTTGCCGAGGGAACGATGAGTGAACCCGATTTGTATTCAAAAGAATTCGGGTTTTCCGCATCGCTTATAACGCTCCATACCGACATTTCGACAAGCTCTTTCATGTCGGCGCCCGTTATGTCGTCAAACGGGGCAATGTCGATTGCCGCCGCGGAGATAAGAACCGAAGCGTATTCGTTGAATTCTTTCTGTTTTTTTTGTGCGGTAAAGTCACCGATTTTGTTAACCGCGAAAATTATGCTGCACACAAGTCCGACTGCTGCAAAAAATATGACGATAAGTCCTGCCGCGAGGCTGCTTTTTTTTCTGCCGCCGTGCGTCGGCTGTTCTTTTATTTCTTCGTTTCCGGCTGTGATTCCGTGGTTTTCTTCATTCATATACTTTCCTCCTTCCGTTTATTTGAGTCCGAGATACGGCGACGGATTTATCCTGTTGCCGTTTGACTGCACCTCAAAGTGAAGATGCGGACCTGTTGCGTTACCGGTCATGCCCACACGCGCTATCGGCTGCCCCGCATACACCTTTTCGCCGGCACTTACCGTCAGTGAGCCTGCAAGGCAGTGTGCATACAGAGTTTGCAGACCGTTGCCGTGGTCTATCTTGACATAGTATCCGTAGCTTGAATGTGTGCCCGCGACAACAACCGTGCCTTCCGCCGCCGCAACGACGAGCTTGCCGAGGCTTGTGCCCGTTGCGGAGCCGATGTCGATGCCTGCGTGGGCGCGGATTTCTTCCACGGCCACCGGCTCTTTGAAGTTTTTCCAGCAGGTGGTGGCCCAGCTGCCGCCCGCATGAGGCCGGGGCACCACGCACACTTCCTCCCAGCCGTATTTCTCGGCGGCTTCCCGCTCGAGGATAATGGCACGGTTCAGGTGCTCACAGCACTGCGCTGCCAGCCAGATGCCCTGTTCCGCCAGCACCGGCGCAATGCCCGCATACACGGCCTGCGCGGCTTCCAGACTGGAATCCTTGCCGATGTGGCCGCCCACGATCTCACTGGACGAGCAGCCCACCACGAACACGTCACCTTTTTTCAGGTTTGCCTGGGCCAGCAGTTCGGTCACGGCCTGCCGGGCTTCGGTCTCGATTTGCTGTTTGAATGCTTCGGTCATTTCAAAACACTCCTTTTATACTCTTGCCTGCAGCAGGCGTGCAGAGCCCACTGCACCAAAATACACTTTGCTGCCCACCGGACACGCCGCCGCGCAGCTGTTCATTGCCCGGCCGGTGATGGTGCGCTTCCACGCCCCGGTGGCCGGGTCCACCACAGCGGCGCAGGGCGCATCCGCCGTCATGCGGAACAGCTTCTGCTGCAGGTTCTGACCTGCACGCAGGGCCACCCCGCGCAGGAAGGTACTGTCGGCATTCTGTTCCAGCCAGTCGCTGCGGCTCCAGCGGAAGCTGATGTACAGCGCACCGTCTTCGTCCAGCGCCAGCGCACCGGGGTAGCCCGGCAGGCTGTCGGCGGCGCTCCCGCAGTCTCTGCCGCCCGCCGTCAGCTCCCGGGCGTCGGCGTCCACGCTCCACACGCAGCGGCTGCCGAGGTCCGAGACGTAGAGCGTTTCACCGTCGGCCGAGAGGGCCAGGCCGGAGGCCCCGGCCACGCCGCCCAGCACCCGCTGCACGGAACGGTCTGCCGGGTCGTAGACGTACACCCAGCCGGTGCCGGTGTGGGCCAGCAGCTCGGTGCGCAGGGCCGCTTCCAGCCCATTGTCCACGGCTTCCCCGCCCGCCACGGCAAAGTACACCTTGCCATCCGGGCCGGCCTCCACCGCAGAGACGGCCCCCAGCGGGGCCCCGTCGATCTGGGTGACCACCTGTTCCACGGCCGCGCCCCAGCTGTCGTGTCTTGCACGGCACAGGGCCCCGCCGCCGGGGGTGAGGACGGTCAGCCACAGGTCCCCGTCTGCATCAAAAGCAAAACCGGTCAGCTCTCCGTCCACGCTCAGGATGGCCGAAAAGCTGCCGCCATCGGTGCGCACAAGGTCACTCTTCCGCTTTTTCAGGGTCGCGCCGTTGTACGCAGCCGCATACACAAAGCCGTCCTGCTCACGGATGCAGTCCACACCCTGATAGTCTCCCAGTGCCAGCACATCCCGGCTGTCGGCAGAAAGGGCTGTCTGCACGGCGCCGGTGCTCCGGCGCACCTCCGGCGCGGCGTAGCTCTGGGGCGGGGTGTCGATGGGCCGGAACACCAGCGCATACACCAGTGCCAGCAGGATGCCCACCCCGAACACGGTGCTGGCGGTGCGGAACCGCTTGAGCATGGCATCCCGCTCGACAGCCATCTGGGCGGCATACTCCGCCCGGCGGCGTGCCATCATGGCGTTGGCACGGTTAGCACGCCGCATCCACCGGTCCACGAACAAGGCCACCCGCGGCCCCACCGTGAGGGACGCAATGGCCAGTATAAGCAAAAATTCGATCAGTCCGATTCGCATAGACGCTTTTCCTTATCTCTGAAAAACCTGCGGACAGCGCACTGTCCTTTATCGCTAAAGTATAGCATTCCTGCGCAAAAAGGGCAAGCGGGGTGTGCCTATCAAACAATAAAGCATCTGCAATATTCGCTTCTGAGTTTTCAGAGAAACAGCGAATTTTTATTGCAGATGCTCATATTTTTTAGCGTGCTCGCCCTCTCCGTCTGCTCCCGTTGGTCGCATCCACCTCTCCCAAAGGGAGAGGCCTTGGCAAAGAGATGAAGTTTGCGCGGACTGCCAAAGGCTCTCCCTTTGGGAGAGCTGGCAAATCCGAAGGATTTGACTGAGAGGGCGAGGACGCCGCCCTAGTGCAGCAGACTTTTATGCGCTATCTTGTCTCGATCGGCCGGGTGGTCTGCTCCCCGCTGCGGGTCACAAGGGAACCGGCGGGCACTTTGCCCCGGATGATGCAGCCCGCGCCGATGACGCAGTTGTCCCCGATATCCGCGCCCTTGAGCAGCACCACGTCCGAAGCGATCCAGCAGCTGCGCCCCACGGTGATGCAGCCCGCCGCGCATTCCCGGCTGACCCCTTCCTCCCGGCTGAAGCGGTGGTTATTATCAAAGATCTTCACCCCGGGACCGAAAAGGGTGTTATCCCCGATATTGATCTTCCCAAGGCAGCTGATGACCGCGCCCTCGTTGAAGTAGACCCCGCTGCCGATGTTCAGCCGGCTGGAATAGCCGGTGGTGATGGACACCCGCCCGTCGCTCTCCACCCGGTCGCCCAGCGTCACCCGGGAGCCGCTGTTCAGCCGCAGCCGGAGTTCCCTGTCCAGCAGGATGCAGCGGCCAAATTGCAGCCCATGGCAGCTGAACCACCGTTTCCATTGCAGGCGGCAGCGGTTATGCAGGCTGCGCCGCAGCTCCCGAAACTTGCGGGGCGAACACTGCCGCAGCCACATACACCAGCGCCCGACCCTTGTACATTTAAAGCGCTTGCGCCAGCGGTTTGCCTTATCGCCGCTTTGCCAGCTGCCCTGATAGTAGTGGATGCCGAAGGTGCGCGGTGTCCGGTGCATCCGCTCGGTCACATAATCAAAGGGCGAAAAGCAGTCGGTGGGCAGCACCAGAAAGCCGTCCAGCTCCTGCTGCTCGTTTTTCTGCTGCAAACCGGCCTTGGCAAACAGCGGGGTATCCCGCTGGGTGCAGGTACGCAGATCCGGCGCACCGGTCTCCTGCAGAAAGGATGCATTGCGGTAGGCCGCCAGCATTTTGCCGATCATCCCGCAGCCCGGCTCTGCGCCCACGCCGGAGCCGGTGTTCACCAGCAGCGTGCGGCCGTAGGGCGAAGGTGCGCTGTGCTCCATGCCGATAAAGCCCTTATATTGTAACAACTCATCCAGCGGGCGCACCAGCTCCACATCCGTGTCCAGATAGATGCCGCCGTACTCGTACAGCACCGCCAGCCGCACATAGTCCGATACAAAGGCATACCGCTTTGCCTCGTAGGCCTGCTGCGCATAGCAGTTTGTGCTGATATCAAAGTTCTGCTCGTTCCACTCGATGATCTTGTAGTCCGGGCAGAATTTCTTCCAGCTTTTGATGCACTTTTCCGCCAGCTTCGGCTTGGGATTTCCGCCAAACCAGCAGTAATGAATGATTTTTGGAACGCTCATTCATGTTCTCCTTTCCGCAGATGCTTTCCGATTTTCCGCGTCAGGCCGGACACGCCGTCTTCCCGCAGTGTCCGCGCCGCCCCCTCCAGCGGCCAGTAAAGCCGCGTTAGCTTTGGGTGCATGGCGCTGAACATGGTCTCAAACTGCGCTTTCGTAAACGGGATCTCCCGCCTGAGCCGCCGGGCGGCCTTTTCAATGTCCCGGGCGGCCTTGGGGTCGTTCAGCTCGTACCTGACCCGGTGGT
>OLHA01001950.1_pt1 | contig 10360 bp, 10 predicted proteins | sample 1605961 | NCBI WGS metagenome assembly OLHA01 (sample SAMN03283288) | human gut metagenome | biome: human-associated habitat; material: feces | host: Homo sapiens | place: Peru | collected 2012
ATGTTAAAGGAATCATTGAGTGATTATAGGAATCCTGATAATAAGATTCTAAGTGCGGAAATCAGGCAGGCTGCCGGGACTCCTGCTATATAAAGAAGAAGCATCGTAACAATGTTTGCAAGTCCAAGCTTTACTCCGGGTATTCCAAGATTAATCGGTATAAGCTGTTCAATATATCCTGCTACTAAAGCAAGCGCAAGAAACATTCCATAAAAAGCTGTCTTTTTAGCACTCATATGCTATCTCCCATCTATTTCTTTTCCCATCGTCCGGAAGCACCGCATGGAAGAACAAGCCCGCTTGCACTGACAGGAAGACCAACCTCATCTGCACTGACTTTTCCACCATGTTTTTTCGCAACTGCTGTTCCTTACATATAGGAAAGAACGGCAGGCTGTAATCCTGTTGTATAGGAATTAATTAAGAAGAACAGCGGGTCTTTGGAAAGAAGCTTTTCACAAAGACATACGAGAGAATAAATCTTCTCCTCAATCTTCCAAATCTCTCCCTTTGGTCCACGTCCATAAGATGGCGGATCCATAATAATTCCATCGTAATGATTGCCACGGCGGATTTCACGCTCAACAAACTTTACACAGTCATCCACAAGCCATCTGATAGGTGCGTCACCAAGACCGCTGCTTACAGCGTTTTCCTTAGCCCATGTGACCATGCCCTTTGAAGCATCCACATGTGTGACAGCGGCGCCTGCGGCAGCGGCAGCAAGAGTGGCACCTCCGGTGTATGCAAAGAGATTTAATACCTTTACATCACGACCGCTTTTTTTTGCATCATAAATCTTCTTTGAAAACCAGTCCCAATTGGCAGCCTGCTCAGGAAACAGACCGGTGTGCTTGAAGCTGAATGGTTTTAAGTGAAATGTGAGCTCTTTATTAATAGGAAGAGAGTAGTTTATGGTCCACTCCTGCGGCAAATCAAAAAACTCCCATTCACCGCCGCCTTTCTTGCTTCTGTGATAGTGACCGTTAAGCTTTTTCCAGTTCTTATTAGTCTTTGGAGTATCCCATATTACCTGAGGATCGGGACGCAGCAAAATATATTTAGACCAGCGCTCAAGCTTTTCACCCTTAGAGGTATCTATTACTTCATAATCTTTCCAATTGTCAGCTATAAACATAATTAAGTATCCTTTTCTGTATTAAAATGTGTTGCAGTTTGGTACCGCATTTGTTATTAAATAATTATATACGAAAATATTAATAACTGCAATCATGCAAAAATGTTTTGAACAGCCGTGTTTTATGTTAATATATTTCTATCGAAATCTGATTAAGGGGCGATGCATATTGAAAAATGTTAGTTTAAAGAATATACAGAAGGATATTATTTCAGGAATAATTGTTGCACTTGTGTCAATTCCTATATCAATGGGGTATGCACAGATTGCGGGACTGCCTGCGGTGTATGGTCTGTACTGCTCTATTCTGCCAGTGCTTATATATGGACTTGTGACATCTTCGCCGCAATTCGTGTTCGGAGTGGATGCAACTCCGGCGGCACTTGTTGGCGGAACACTTGCAACGCTTGGGATAGTGTCAGGCTCTGAGGAAGCGAAGACATTAGTTCCGGCTATAACTTTAGTTGCAGCATTGTGGCTGTTGATTTTCTTTTTTATTAAAGCAGGTCGTATAGTCAATTACATATCGACACCTGTAATGGGTGGATTTATAAGCGGTATTGGTGTGACAATAATTCTTATGCAGGCAGCAAAGCTGTTTGGTGGTAATGCGGGAACAGGAGAGGCAATAAAGCTTCTTATACATATAGCTGGGGAGATGAAGTCGTTTAATCTGTTGTCAGCAATGCTTGGAGTCGGAACAGTTGTGATTATTCTTGTTGCGAAGAAGTTCATTCCAAAGTTTCCGATGTCAGTACTTCTTATGGTACTTGGTGCACTTGCAACTGCAATTTTTCATATTGACAGATTCGGTGTTAAGCTTCTTCCACATGTTGATAAGGGGCTGCCGGGATTCTCACTTCCTGATATGTCAGTTGTGTTTAAGAATCCGTCAGATATAATACTTCTTGGACTTTCAGTGGCAGGTGTTGTCATGGCGCAGACATTGCTTGCAACTAATAATTATGCCAACAAATATGGCTATAAAGTAAGCAATAACAGAGAAATTCTGTCTTATGCTGCTGCAAATGCGGCTTCTGCTGTAATTGGCGGATGCCCTTTGAATGGAAGTGTGTCAAGAACAGGAATTGCAGACCAGTTTGGTTGTAAATCACAGGTTATGTCAATAACAGCTTCTCTGACAATGCTTCTTATAGTGCTTTTTGGAACACCGGTGCTTGAGTATCTTCCTGTACCAATACTTACAGGAATTGTTGTTGCAGCACTGATAGGAATTACTGAATTCGGGCTTGCAGTTAAATTATGGAAAACAGACCATACGGAGTTTGCAATATTTGTAGGAGCATTTTTAGGCGTTCTGTTATTCGGAACGATATACGGAGTTGTAATCGGTGTTATTCTTTCATTCATAGCTGTTATTGTCAAAGCGGTTGAACCACCAAGAGCATTTCTCGGAGTTATAACGGGACAGGAAGGGTTCTACAGTCTTAACAGATACCGTAATGTAAAGAAGATAAAAGGTGCGGTTATATACAGATTTAACGGTGCACTTTTCTTTGCAAATATTAATACATTTGTTGATGATATAGAAAAGAATATTGATGATAATACTAAATGGGTAATTGTAGATGCCGGAGGTGTGGGTTCTATTGATGTGACGGCAGTTGACAGGCTTATGTCTTTATATAAGGCACTTGAAAAGAAAGAAATCAGATTCTATATTACAGAGCATGAACACACACTTAATGACCAGCTAAGAGAGCTTGGTGCAGGTGAGCTAGTTGAAAAAGGTGTTGTTAGAAGAACGATTCCGCTTGCTCTAAGAGATGCAGGGCTGGACAGACCATATCCTGTCGAGGACGGGGAAGAAGAGCAGGTTGTTTCTGGCGAGGTACATGAGGACAACGAAAGACTTGCAGAAATTGAGTGGGCTTTTGGTGCAGATGCAGACGAATGGCTTGAGAAGATGGCAGCAGAAATGGCTGATGAGATTGGCAGTGTCAAGAAAGATGAGAAGAATGTTATTGTTGATGCTGAAAAGCATGCTGCATGGGGAAGAATCGGACTCTTTGATGAGAATGAACTGCTTGAGCGACTTGAGATGCATTTGTTTGATGAAAAAAAATATCCGAATCTTGATATTGATGATATTGAGAAAAGAATTGATGAACGCCGTGTGGTTGTTGAGAAGAAGCTGGCACAGATTAATCCTGACGCAATCCAGATGCTTAAAGAACACAGAAAGGAAATGCTTGACAGAGTAAAACTTCACAATCCGTATGCATATGAGCATATGATGGAGCAGAAGAGGAAGCATTATGAACATCTGAAGAAGAAAGACCCAGAGCTTGCGCAGAAGCTTAAGAATTTCTATAATCTTTCAGATGATGACAAATAATTTATATAACGGAGATAATAGTGAATATATTAAATGTTGAAAAGGTCAGCAAGACCTACGGAGAAAAGGAACTTTTTAATAATATAAGTCTGGGAATTAACAGTGGCGATAAGATTGGGCTTATAGGTGTGAATGGAACGGGTAAGTCTACTCTTTTAAAGATTATTGCGGGTGTTGAAGAACCGGATGAGGGACAGGTTGTAAAGGGCAAGGGAATTGAGCTTGCGTATCTTGCACAGACACCTCTGTATTATGATAATGAAAATGTACTGGAATATGTTATGCGTGGAAAGCATGCGGACAGCCAGCCAAAAGCAAAAGAGATTCTTAACAAGCTTGGAATAACAAATCATGGTGCAATGATGAATATTTTATCAGGCGGTCAGAAGAAAAGAGCAGCGCTTGCAAGAACTTTAGTTGAGCCGGCAAGGCTTCTTATTCTTGACGAACCTACTAACCATCTTGATAATGACATGGTACTCTGGCTGGAACAATTTATTAAGAATTTCAAGGGAGAGCTTATCATGGTTACTCATGACAGGTATTTCCTTGATAATGTCACTAACAGGATTGTTGAGCTTGATAAAGCTTCCCTGTACAGCTACGATACGAATTATTCAGGCTTTCTTGAACTGAAGACCCAGCGTGAGGAGATGGAGAGGGCAACTGAGGCTAAGAGACAGAATATATTAAGGAAGGAACTCGCGTGGATAAGAAGGGGATGTCAGGCTCGTTCTACCAAGCAGCAGGCACGAATTGACAGATTTGAGGATATGAAGGAGGCTTCAAAGCAGGCGAGAGCCAGATTTGACAAGCAGCTGATGGATATGAATTCAGTCAGCAGCAGGCTTGGAAGAAAAACTGTTGAACTCCACAACATTTGCAAAAGCTTTGGAGAGAGGACAATAATTGACGATTTTACCTACATTTTTCTAAGAGATGACAGAATCGGTATTGTCGGTGATAACGGATGCGGCAAGTCTACGCTTATGAAGATTATAGCAGGTCAGCTTGAGCCAGACAGCGGCAGTGTTGAGGTTGGAGAGACTGTAAGAATCGGATATTTCATGCAGGAGAACGAACCACTTGATGACAGCCTTACTGTGCTTGAGTTCGTAAGAAGTATAGGTGAATATGTTACGACGGCAGATGGAAAGGCAACAGCGTCACAGATGTGTGAGAAGTTTTTATTTACACCGAAGCAGCAGTGGACACCGATAAGCAAGCTGTCAGGTGGTGAGAAAAGGAGACTTTATCTGTTAAGTGTTCTTATGAGTGCACCAAATGTGCTTATTCTAGATGAGCCTACCAACGACCTTGATATTGAAACTCTTGAGATACTTGAGGAGTATCTTGATGGATTTGCAGGTATTGTAATCACTGTTTCACATGACAGATATTTCCTTGACAGAGTCGTTGACAGGATATTTGCATTTGAGGCAGGAGGCCACCTTACACAGTACGAAGGCGGTTATACGGACTACAGGGATAAATGTGTTTCTTCTATATATAATGTGGCATCAAATGGAACATCTGATACATCTAAATCAAAGGCAGCAGGGCAGGTGAAGAAAGCATATAACAGTCATGAGGATAAGATTAAGTTTACATACATGGAACAGAAGGAATATGAGACTATCGATGATGATATAGAAAAGCTTGAAAACAAGGTTTCAGAACTTGATGATGAGATTGCAAAGAACGCAACAGCTTATTCTAAGCTTGCAGAACTTACGAAGGAAAAGGAAGATGTGGAGAGGCAGCTTGAAGAAAAGATGGAGCGATGGGAGTATCTTAATGATCTTGCAGAAAAAATAGAAAAACAGAAACAGCAGTAAATATTAACAAAACAAGTGACATCAGAACAGATTATCTGGTTGAGCAAATCATATATTCATGGTATAATGATATATGATTTACTATATTAATCATATGAGGGAGGAGAAATTATGTTTTGCCCAAATTGCGGAACAAAGAATGAAGATGAGGCACTATTCTGTGGAAATTGTGGAACACGTCTAGTGATAGATGTGCCTCAGGAGACACCAGTGCAGGAAAGCGTAGCAGCAGAGCCAGAGGAAACACCGGTACAGGAGAGTGTAACAGCAGAGCCGGAGGTAACACCGGTACAGGAGAGTGTGCCAGTTCAGCCACAGCAGGTTTTTGGTCAGCAGCCTGTACAGCAGGCACAGTTTACAGGCCAGGTTTCTGGTCAGCAGCCTGCCAATAAAAAGCCTGCCAGATTCCCTAAGGGTATAATTGCAATTGTAGCTGCGGGAGTTGCTGTGATAGCTGCCATAATTATATTTGTATGTGTGGGAAAGAATATGACAGACTATAAGAAAACTGCCAAGCAGTATGTTAAGGCGGTTGCGGAGTGCGAATGGAATGATGCGTATAGTCTTATTAATCTGCCTGATGGGGAGTTCCTGACTAAAGAAGCATTTATTAATGTTCATGCAGATGCGACAGGTGAGAAAGTTGGAAAGATGGCAGCAGACGACATTGTCTCAACATATAGCAAGATGCCTGGTAACAAGGCTGTTAAGGTCGGATATATAACAGATTCGGGAATGCAGTATAATGATGTGTATCTTACAGTAGCCAATAAGCACTATATGCTTTTCTTTAAGAAGTATAAAGTCAGCGCTGAGAATCTTGTAGTAAAGGATGTTACAATAAAGGTTCCAAAGGGACTTACGTTATATATTAATGATGTTATTGTCGGTGATGGATATAAGACTGATGCATCTAAGAATGGAAACAGCTCTTCTGATGAATACGTTATACCATATCTTTTTAATGGAAAGAATGATATTAAGGTAACCGGAGAATTTATAGAGGACTATACAACACAGCTTTATGCAGCATATGATGAAGATACATTTACAGTTGGAGCATACAATGCCAAATATGTTAATTCGAAGCTTGAAGAACTTAAGACACAGGCAAGAATAGATGTGGATACAATTATTAACGCTGTACAGGCAAAGAAAGATTATTCAGCTATAACCGACAGGGTGTGTAAAGAAGAAAAGAAGAACATAGAGTCATCTTATAAGAATATTTACGACAGCTACAATGACAAATACAAAACTGTATCCGATTTGAAGATTTCCAAATTCACAGCTTCTATCGCGGATACATCTTTCAGAGTGGATTCAGATGACGGATGCCCAATTATTAAAGTTTCAATTAAACTAGGATATACATACAAGATACAGTATACAGGAAGCGATAAGGCTAACGATAAGAATAATAGTAATAATTCTGCTTACATATATTATAAATATGAAGATGGTAAGTGGAAGATTAATTCTATGTATCTTGGATTTGGATTTTATTAAAATACTGTTTCGGCCGGTACAATTGAACCGGCCGAATTTGTTTTATATTGTACTAAAAAAAATACAATATTTTCTGTTGATTTTATATAGGGAGTAGTGTATATTAATACTTGCTGTGACATTGATAGCTGTGAAGCGTGAGGTTGCTGCTTTAATAAAGCAGGTTTTCCGTGGAGCGAATGTCAATGCTGGAGAATATCTCCGGCGAAGAAACTGGCGACAAGTCACTGTACCAAAATCATCTGCAATCCGCAGAAATGACGCGCGTGGGTCGAATTATGAATGAGACTATATGATACGCGTGGGAGTGTGTACAGTCACCGCTTGTCGTACTTAAACAATAAAGTGCGAAGGAGGCGACTTTTTTTATGGCAAATCAGGTAATCAGAATTACTCTGAAGGCTTACGATCATCAGTTGATTGATCAGTCAGCTAAGAAAATCATCGAAACTGCTAAGAAGACAGGAGCACAGGTAAGTGGTCCAGTACCTCTTCCAACAAAGAAGGAAGTTGTTACTATTCTTAGAGCTGTTCACAAGTACAAGGATTCAAGAGAGCAGTTCGAGCAGAGAACTCATAAGAGACTTATCGATGTATTATCACCATCTCAGAAGACTGTAGATGCATTATCTAAGTTAGAGATGCCAGCTGGTGTATTCATCAACCTTAAGGTAATGAACTAATCATTATCTGGAATTTTTCATTATTAAAGCAATAATCCTAAGGGTTTAATATAGAAGTAACAAGCAGTGGTGCGGGTTCCACTTATATTAGCTGTTCTAGGATGACAGGATGCGCTGTGTATCACACATCATCTTGTCCGCTGTAGATTAAACAGGAGGAAAATCAATGAAGAAGGCAATTTTAGCTACAAAAGTCGGAATGACTCAAATCTTCAACGAAGACGGTGTTTTAACACCTGTAACTGTTCTTCAGGCTGGTCCTTGTGTTGTTACACAAGTTAAGACAGTAGAAAACGACGGTTACGATGCAGTTCAGGTTGGTTTTGCTGACATTAGAGAAAAGTTAGTAAACAAGCCTGTTAAAGGACATTTTGATAAGGCAGAGGTTCCTTATAAGAGATTCTTAAGAGAGTTCAAGTTTGAGAACGCTTCAGAGTACTCTGTAAAGGACGAAATCAAGGCTGATATCTTCGCTGCAGGCGATAAGGTTGATGCAACTGCTATTTCAAAGGGTAAAGGTTTCCAGGGCGCAATCAAGAGATTAGGCCAGTCAAGAGGACCTATGGCTCATGGTTCTAAGTTCCACAGACATCAGGGTTCAAACGGATCAGCAACAACACCTGGTAGAGTATTCAAGGGAAAAGGAATGCCTGGACATATGGGTTCTAAGAGAATCACAATCCAGAATCTTGAAGTAGTAAGAGTTGATGTTGAAAACAACGTAATCTTAGTTAAGGGTGCAGTACCTGGACCTAAGAAATCATTAGTAACACTGAAAGAAACAGTAAAAGCTGCTAAGTAGTTTTTGCTAAGGAAGGAGGACCACACAGATGGCAAACGTATCTGTTTACAATATTGAAGGCAAAGAAGTTGGCACAATAGAGCTTAACGATGCTGTATTCGGTGTAGAAGTTAATGAGCACTTAGTACACATGGCAGTTGTGAGCCAGCTTGCAAATAACCGTCAGGGAACACAGAGTGCTAAGACTCGTGCAGAGGTTCGTGGCGGCGGAAGAAAGCCATGGAAGCAGAAGGGAACAGGTCATGCAAGACAGGGTTCCATCAGAGCTCCACAGTGGAAGGGCGGCGGCGTTGTATTTGCTCCGAAGCCAAGAGATTACTCTTTCAAGATGAACAAGAAAGAGAAGAGAGCAGCTTTATTATCAGCTCTTACATCAAGAGTAGAGGATAAGAAGTTTATCGTAGTTGAGGGACTTACTTTCAACGAGATTAAGACAAAGAATATGGTAAATGTACTTAACAACTTAAAGGTTGCTAAGGCATTGGTAGTAACAGCAGACGACGACAAGAATGTTATTCTTTCAGCAAGAAACATTCCTGACGTTAAGACAGCAACAGCTGACACAATCAACGTATATGACATTCTCAAGTACGACACAATGGTTGTTTCTAAGGAAGCTGTTGGAACAATCCAGGAGGTGTATGCATAATGGCAAGCTTAATGTATTATGATGTGATTTTAAAGCCGGTTGTTACTGAGAAGAGCATGGCTGACATGGCTGCAAAGAAGTACACATTCCTTGTTCATCCTGAAGCTAACAAGACTCAGATTAAGGAAGCTGTTGAGAAGATGTTCGAAGGAACTAAGGTTGCTTCAGTTAACACAATGAATCTTGATGGCAAGAAGAAGAGAAGAGGCAGAACAGCTGGTACAACTTCTAAGACTAAGAAGGCAATTGTACAGTTAACAGCTGACAGCAAGGAAATCGAAATCTTTGAAGGCCTTTAATTAGTAGCTTTAAAGTGTAGAAAACAATATTACACAGACTCGAAAGGAGAGAAATAATGGGAATTAAGACATATAACCCATATACACCTTCCAGAAGAAATATGACTGGATCTGATTTCTCAGAGATTACAAAGAGTACTCCAGAGAAGTCATTACTTGCTAAGAAGAGCAAGAATGCTGGTCGTAACAACCAGGGTAAGATTACTGTAAGACACCACGGTGGTGGAAACAGACAGAAATATAGAATAATTGATTTTAAGAGAAACAAGGAAGGCGTTCCAGCACAGGTTATCGGAATTGAGTACGATCCAAACAGAACAGCTAACATCGCTTTAATCAGCTATGCAGATGGCGAGAAAGCATATATCCTTGCTCCAGAAGGATTGACAGACGGAATGACTGTTATGAACGGAGCAGAAGCAGAAGTTCGTGTTGGTAACTGCTTACCATTAGAGCTTATCCCGGTTGGTACTATGGTACACAACATTGAGCTTCATCCTGGAAAGGGCGGACAGATGGTTCGTTCTGCTGGAAACGGCGCTCAGTTAATGGCTAAAGAAGGCAAATACGCAACACTGCGTCTGCCATCTGGTGAAATGAGAATGGTTCCGATCGTATGCCGCGCATCTGTAGGCGTTGTCGGAAACGGAGATCACAACCTGATTAACATCGGTAAAGCCGGACGTAAACGTAACATGGGTATCAGACCTACTGTTCGTGGTTCTGTAATGAACCCGAATGACCATCCACACGGTGGTGGTGAAGGAAAGACCGGTATCGGTCGTCCAGGTCCATGCACTCCATGGGGAAAACCTGCTCTTGGTCTGAAGACACGTAAATCTAAGAAGGCTTCCAACAAGCTGATCGTAAGAAGACGTGACGGCAGAGCAATCAAATAGTTAAGGAGGAAAGATCATGGCTAGATCACTGAAAAAAGGACCTTTCGCAGACGCAAGCCTGCTTAAAAAGGTTGACGCTCTGAATGCTGCAAATGATAAATCTGTGATCAAAACATGGTCACGTCGTTCCACTATCTTCCCGTCCTTCGTAGGACACACAATCGCTGTTCATGACGGAAGAAAG
>OLHA01001952.1_pt1 | contig 10358 bp, 7 predicted proteins | sample 1605961 | NCBI WGS metagenome assembly OLHA01 (sample SAMN03283288) | human gut metagenome | biome: human-associated habitat; material: feces | host: Homo sapiens | place: Peru | collected 2012
AAGAGTAGTAAATCCCGATACGGCAAGCGAGCCAAGTTATTTATTCGAACCTATACTTAATTTTTCTAATGTTAACGCGGGAAAAATGGATGTAGAAGAGTTTGGAATTAAGGCTTTGGACGATTTTACTTTAGAGGTTAAATTGGAATATCCTACCGCTTATTTTTTAGAATTGGTTAATCTTCCCGTTTTCTCTCCCGTTAGAGAAGATATTGTTGAAAAAAATCCAGATGATTGGACTATAAATCCAGAAACTTGTATAGGAAACGGCGCTTTTAAATTGTTGGAAAGAAAACCTGACGAAAGCATAACCGTTGTAAAAAATACTAATTATTGGAATAAAGATACTATAGTAGCCGAAAAAATAAAATTTGTTTTAATGGATAATCCTAATTCTGCGGTTGCGGGCGTAAAAGAGGGAATTTTGCATTTTTCCGACACTTTTCCTTGGCAGGATATTGACAGTTTAAAAGAAGAAGATTTAATAGATATTGCCACAAGAATTGGAACGGTATATTACGCTTTAAATACTACAAATAAAACTTTGAAAGATAAAAGAGTTAGAAAAGCTTTATCTTTGGCTATAGATAGAAATTATATAATTGAAAATATAGTTAAATCGGGAAAACCCGCGGGAGCTTTAGTGCCTAGAGGCGTGACGGATATTAAAGGAGATTTTAGAGAAAATGCGGGCGAATATATAAGCGTAGAGCCAAAAGATTATACAAATAATGTAGAAGAAGCGAAAAGATTAATGGCTGAAGCTGGATATCCAAACGGAGATAATTTCCCCGTATTAGAATTTTATCTTACTTTTAATAACGATATTCCAATGTTTGAAGCTATTCAAAATATGTGGAAAGTTAATTTAGGAATAGATATTAAACTTATTCAAATGGAATTTGCGCCTTTCATTAACGCTTTTAGAACAGAGAGAAATTACACTATGGCTGGAGCGAGCTGGACAGGAAGCTATAACGACCCGACTACATTTTTGGGAATGTTCGTAAGCTATTCTTATAAAAATCATTCTCTATTTACGAATAAGGCTTTCGATGACGAGATTCTTTTAGCTTCAAAAACTATAGACCAAAATATTAGAATGCCCGCCTTACATAGAGCGGAAAAAATTCTTATAGAAGACGAAGCGGTTATAATTCCAATTTATTATTTTGAACCGCCTGTATTGAAAAGTCCGAATTTGAAAGATGTTTTTTATATTCCGTTTGCACAATATAAATTTTCTTATTCTTATTTGGAAAAATAATTAGAATGTTAACTTTATTTATATTTTTTATTTTATAAAAATATCGTCATTGATAAGCTACTACTGAAGAATCTCGCCCCCATCATTGAGAGAGATTGAAAGGAAAAGAAGTAATCAACTTTTAATGAAATACATTTATAAAATTAATTTTTTAAATGTGGGTTACTTGTTTTCTTTCGCTTCACTCTTGACATAACTATAGCCCGCCTTTGGCGTGTTTCTTCTGTTAAAAAAATAATTTTAGTTTATTCAAAATTGAAAAGGAATTTCTCTCGTAAAATCAGGCAAATAAGTTTCCGAACTTTCCATTTCCTGCGATAAAATATTTTCAAATCCCAAATCCAAAGCGTAATTAATTAAATCGTTATATTCTTTAAAATATAATTTTCTGTTTATATCGTTAAAATCTTTTGCTCTAAATTCGGGATTATATTGAGACATAAGCGAAATTGTAGTTTTTAAAAATCCTCTCTCTTTTAATTCTATCAATATATCGTAAGAATCCGATTGATTATTTGGTAAAATTAAATGTCTTATTATTATTCCGCTTTTTGCAATTTTGTTTTTCTCTACAATTAAATCTCCGACTTGATTTTTCATTATTTCTATAGCTTTAATCGATACATTAAAATAATTTTCGGCTCTCGAATATTTTATTGCCTTGTCGTCAAATAAATATTTTAAATCGGGCAAATAAATGTCGACTATTCCGTCTAAACAATCTAATAATTCTTTTGTGTCATATCCGTTAGTGTTATAAACGATTGGCAAATTGAGTCCTTTATTCAAAGCGATTTTCAAAGCTTTCAATATCGGATAAATTACATGGCTTGCGCTTACAAGATTTATATTATTCGCTCCTTTTTCTTCAAGTTCTAAAAAATATAAAGCTAAAGTTTCAATGTCGATTATCTCTCCTATTTCGTTATGACTTATTTGATAATTTTGACAGAATACGCATTTTAAATTGCAGTTTGAAAAAAATATTGTTCCGCTTCCGTTTTTTCCAACTAACATAGGCTCTTCTCCAAAATGAAGATTATGAGAAGCTACTTTTATATGATTATTATCTTCAAAAATTTTGCATCTTCCAATTTTATTTTCGTTTCTATTTATTTTGCATAAATGTCCGCAGCAAACACAATTATCATAAAGTAGTTTTGCTTTTTCAATCGCTTTATCGATATTTTCCAAATGTTTTTTATTGTAATTTATTTTATAATTTTTCATTGTTATTGCTTATTATTTTTACTTCGGGTTTTAATAAAATTCCTTTTTGATTATAAACTTCTTCTTTAACTTTTTTCATTAATAAAAAAATATCTCGTCCCGTAGCGTTTTTATAATTAACTATAAAATTCGCATGATATGGCGAAACCATAGCGCCGCCTAATTTTACTCCGCGCATATTAATAGAATCTATAATTTTTCCCGCTATCATATTAGTTTTATAATCGTTTAAAAATACGCTTCCTGCCGAAGGATATTTAAATTGATTTTTTTTCTTTCTGTCATTTAAATATTTATTCATTTCGGGCTTTATTAATTTTTTATCTTTTTTATTTAATTTAAATTTTACATCTATAATAATATAATTTTTATTTTGAAAAACGCTTTTTTTATAATGATAATCGCAATCTTCAATTCCAATATGATTATATTCAAAATTTTCGTCTATTATTCCAACGGTTTCAATAAATTCCGAAATAGAATGCTCATAACATCTTGCATTCATATAAGCCGCACCGCCGACTGTTCCAGGCAATCCAAATAAAAATTCCAAACCGCTTAAAGAATTTTTATAAGAGCATTTAATTAAATCAATAATTTTCGCTCCCGAATATCCTAAAATTCCGTCCGAATAAATTTCTATTCTGCTAAAAAATCCCGTATATATTATTGGAATTTCTACAATTTCATCAACAAATAATATATTGCTTCCGCCTCCTAAAATAATATATTTTTTTTTAATGTCGTTAAAATATTTAAGCAAATTTATAAATCCGTTTATATTTTCAGGAATATAAAAATTTAAAGCTTTCGCTTCAATTTTAAAATTATTATATTTTTTCAAAGAAATATTTTTTTTATGCAATACAAAGTTTAAAGATTTATTCATTTTTATTATCTTCTGTAATTATAGAATTTTCTTCTCTTTTAAAAACATAAATTTCTTTAAATTTAGTTTCCTGCTTCAGTAGAATTTCTTTTTCTTTAACCATTTCCAAAATAGCCAAAAAGAAAGTCACTAATTCTCTTTTTGTCACTCCGTCCTTAAAAAGCATAATGAAAGGAAATATTTTATTTTCGGACAATTTTATTCTTATCATATCTATAGCGTTATCAATATGGAAATTCGACATTCCCGAAAGAACAGCCAAATCGGTTTCGGGAACAAATTGAATTTTTGCAAAAGAATAAACCAAATCGTAAAGTTTAATATCTTTCCAAGCGATTTCATTATCGTCAGAATTATTATTTTGAAAAAAATTCACTCTCTCGGTATCTTTTCTTTCAAAAATAGAATCGGAAATTTCTTGCAATTTATCAAGCTCTTCTGAAACAATTTTATATCTTTGAAATTCAAGCATTTGTTCTACAATTTCAAATTTTAATTTATCGGTAAATTTATCTTCGTCCATATCATGAGGAAGAAGCATTTTAGATTTATACAAATGAAACTCCGAAGCGACAAGCAAAAAATCTCCCGTATAATTTAGATTTAAAGCCGCTTGCCTTTTCAAATATTCTATAAATTGGTCTATAATCTCCAAAATCGAAACTTCGTATATATTTTTTTCACTTCTTTTAAGCATATCAAACAAAATTGACAAAGGTCCCTCGTAATCAATGCTCGATAAAGAAACTTTAAATTCTTCAAAATTTGTTTTTTCGGTATTTTCTATTTTATTTTCCATAATTATTTATATTATTATAATATAGGTAAAAATTCAAGTTATTTATTTTTATAATAGATATGCAATATTAAAATAAATTTAATATCGATAGAATTACTATAATAACTTTTTTATATCGTCAATCTCTTCGTTAATTATAAGCCAATCATTTTCCGTTTTTTCTATAAGTTTTTTTATTTCTAATAATCGTTTGCTTTTCTCTTCGTCATAATTTGTAGAAAGTTCAAAAAATTTTAATATTTCTTTTTCTTCGTTTTTATAATCGTTAATCTGCTTCTCGTATTCTTTTAATAAATTTTCGCATTTTGAAAGTCTATTTCTTATTTTCTTTCTATCTTCATAACTATTTTTATTTTCGCTTATTATATTTTTATTATTATTTTGAAATTTAATTTCCTCTTCCTCTTCTTTTAACGCTTCAAGTTTAGCTTTATAGACATAAGCCTCGTAATCTCCCGAATAGAGAGAGATTTTTTTATCTTTAATTTCAATAATCGTATCGGCAAGCAAACTTGTAAAAGTTCTGTCATGCGAAGTAAAAAATATAGTTCCTTTATAATCTTTCAATGAATTAGCCAAAGCTTCAACGGTTTCAAAATCCAAATGATTAGTCGGTTCGTCCAAAATTAAAACATCGGCGCATTGAGTAATTGCAGATAAAAGAGATAATCTTGCCATTTCACCTCCGCTTAAAACTTTAATGTCTTTATTAATATCGTCTCCAGAAAATAAAAAACTTCCAAGCAAAGTTAAAAGTTCCTGATGCAGTAAACATTGTTTTGCATGCTTTTTCAAATAAGATAAAACTGTGTCGTTAGCAGTTATATTTTTGTAAGTGTCTTCTCCGAAATATGCGGTTTTTATTCCTTGCGCATAATTATAATTTCCAGAGAGCGGTTTTATTATTCCCGATATCGTTCTTAAAAAAGTTGTTTTGCCTTCTCCGTTTTGTCCTAAAACTGCGACTTTACATCCTCTAAAAATTTCAATTCTTTTGCTTTTTGCCACGATTTTTTTATCGTATCCTATATTTAAATTATCCGAAATTATAGCGAAACCTTTCTTTTCTTCGACTGCGGGAAGTTTTATTCTAACGCTTTTTGAAGGATGAGATATTTCTATAGTTTTTAATTTTTCCATTTGCTTTATACGAGATTGAACGGCTTTAGCTTTAGTCGCTTTATATCTAAATCTGTCAATAAATCTCTCCAAATGCGCTTTTCTCTCTTCGATATTTTTATTATATTTTTTTATTGACGCTTCTTTTTCTTCTTTATATTCAAAATAATCTTCGATGCCTGACGGAAAATAAATTATTTTGCCTTTGTCAATTTCTATGGTTTTTTCGCAAGTAGTTTTTAAAAATTCTCTATCATGCGAAACGATTAAAAATCCGCCTTTATAATCAAGTAAAAAATTTTCCAAATCAATTAAAGTATTTAAATCCAAAAAATTTGAAGGTTCGTCAAGCAGTAAAAAATTTGGTTCTTGAAGCATCATTTTGGAAAGTTTAATTCGCATTCTATAACCGCTCGACAAATCGCCAATATTATAATTTATTTTTATATGGTCAATTCCAAATCTGCTCGCTATTTTAGAACATTCCCAAGATTTTTTATTAGTCGATTTTATAAGATAATCAATAACTTTTTCCTTTTCGTCAAAATTTGCTCCTTGCGATAAATAACCTATTTTTATATCATCAGAAAAAATTACCTCGCCATCGTCCGCTTCCTCTTCTCCCATAAGTATTTTTATTAAAGTTGTTTTTCCCGCTCCGTTTCTTCCAATCATTCCGATTTTTGATTTTTCTTCTATAAGGAGATTCGCTTTATCAAGCAAAATTTTATTAACAAAACTTTTTGATATATTAACTATATTTATAATACTTTTTGCCATATTTTAATTTATTATTTTCTTAATTTTTTGATTAAAAAGATTTTATATTAATTATAGAAAATATTCAAATAATAAAAATTTTTAATTTTTAATTTTTAAACTTATAATAATTTTTATACTCAATTTATATATTTTTTACAGCTTGATTAATATAATAATAAATATATAATTAATAAAATTAAATAAATTTGTTGGCTTATTACAAATGAATAAAAAATTAATTATACTCATTGCGACTATAATACCTTTAATTATAGTTTTAAGTTTTTATTTATATTTTGAAAATTCGCCTAAAAGAAAAATAATTAAATTTCAAAAAAATGTCGAAGAATTATTAAAAGAAAATAAATATAAAGAAGCTTTTGTATTTATATACTCAAATAAAGATATTAATAAACTTAAAATTTCAAATGAAATAAAAATTAAAGAATATAATAATTTAATAACTTCTATGATTGATAAATTATATTTTCTATACGGCGGAAAAATAAATTACGGAAATTATAATTTAATTTATAAAACTATTATTCCAATATATTCTCATGCTTCAAATCAAATAAGTCAAATTAGCGAAAAAGAAATTTACGATAAATATAAAGCAAGAAAAATTATTAATCTATTTATAAATAAACAATATGTTTATTTGCAAGAAAATGTAGACGAAGAGATTAATTATCTTTTGGATATTGAAGAATATAAATTTGCTTATGATAGATTGTCTAAAAACGAAAATCTTATTAACGCTCCAAATAATATAAAATTTGAAATTCAAAAAGAAGAATATATTAATATTATAAACAATGCTATGAATAAACTTGAAAAAATGAGTTTTAATAAAATCGACACTGAAAAATATAAATTTATATATCAAAATATTTTAATCGCTTATGAGAATTCTATGATAAAATTAAACGATATAAAAAATTTTTATTCGATTAATAATAGAATGAATAATATAGGAATTGAAATTAGTTCGGATATGAGAAAAATTAATTTAAGATTTAATAATATAATGAAGTCGATTGATTTACAAAGACATAAATATTTGGAAACTTTAATAAATAATATTGATAAAATGAATAATTCAAAATATACAAACGAATTAGAAAGCAAGATAAACGAAATATATCATTATTCAAAAAGATATGTCGCTGAAAACAGAATGCCGATTATGAAATATGTCAATTTGGATAAAGATATTACAAAAAAATCTTATCATGATTTATGGGAATATATCGGAAAAATTTATAAAAGAGAATTGAAAAGTTATAATATTTTTATTTATAATCATTTTCAAAATTAAATATTATTTTTCAATTTATAAACCAAACTTTTAAAATATTTTCCTCTCTCTTCGTAATTTTCAAAAACATCAAAACTTGCGCAGCCTGGCGAAAGCAAAACTATATCTCCGCTAATTGCAAAAGAAGAAGCATAATTAAAAGCGTCCGTAAAATCTTTTATAATTATTTTATTTTCAAAATTAATCATATCGTTAAGAATTTCAGAAGCCTCGCCAATTAGAATAAGTTTTTTTACTCTTTCTTTAATAATATCGTTTAAAGGGCTAAAATCTATATTTTTATTTCTTCCGCCCATTATAAGAATTATATTTTTATCGAAAGATTTTAAAGCGCTCATTACAGAGTTCATAGAAGTGGCTTTTGAATCGTTAATATACATAACATTATTTATATTATCGACTAATTCTAATCTATGTTCGATTCCGTTAAAATTATTTATTGCATTTTCAATATATTCTATTGGAATATTATTTTTCAAACATATTAAAATTGAAGCTAAAATATTTTCGACATTATGCATTCCGAATAATTTTCTTTTTTTTATTGAAAACAATTTTTTATTTTTATAAAATATTTCTTCGTTATTATAATAAATTGTCGCATTTTTATTTTTAGTAGAAAAAGTTAAAATATTAAATTTTTCTTCTTTATTTTTTTTCAATTCATTAAAAAGTCTATTTGTAAAAATATTATCGTAATTAAGAATTAAAAAATCTTTGCAGTTTTGATTTTTATAAATATTTTTTTTAGCGTTAAAATAATCTTCAATATCTTTATATCTATCTAAATGGTCTTCTGCAATATTCAATATTGCGCTTATATGCGGATGAAAATTTTCAATAGTTTCAAGCTGAAAACTCGAAAGCTCTAAAATTATATCTTCGCCTTCTTCAATATTTTCAATTTCTTTAGAAAATGTATTTCCGATATTTCCCAAAAGTCTAGCCTTTTTATAAGAACTTATAATATTATAAATTAAATTAACTGTCGTAGTTTTTCCGTCCGTTCCCGTTATCGCTATATAATTTCTTTTAGGAAGTAGGTTATAAGCAAACTCAATCTCACCTATTATTTTTATTTTTCTTTTTTTTGCTTCTTTAATTAACGAAATGCTTTGAGGAATTCCTGGCGATGTTATTATTAAAGTTATATCGTTTATAATAGAAGAATTTTGATTTCCTAAAAATAATTTTGCATTTTTATCTTTCAAATCTTTTAAATTAAGTTTTTCTTTTTCTTTGCTGTCGCTTAAAGCGTAATTGATATTTATATTTTCCGATTTGTTAATATCGTAAATAACATTGGCGATACTTATTCCGCTTCTTGGAGTCGCTCCGAGTATTAATATATTTTGTTTTTTAAGAAAGTTTATATAATTTTTATTTAACATTTGCATGCCGTTAGTAATTTTTATTTTATATTATATCAAAAGAATTATAAATTTAAACGTCTATTATAAAAAAATATTAAAAATCGCTTGACATAAATAATATTTTATATATAATGTAATTATATTACAAATATTTTTATTATTATAATATAAAAGTAATATAATTACATTATTAATTGGAGGTCTTTATGGGACAACTATCGAGCTTTATAATTCTAATATTATGCTTATATACTATTATAGGAGTATTAGACCAAATATCTATACAAATAGGCATATACTCTCCGTTATTTGCAGCTACTTTTACAGGATTATTACTTGGGGACATAAAATCTGGTTTATTAATCGGAGCTACTTTGCAATTAGCTACATTAGGAGTGGCTACATACGGAGGTGCAACCGTGCCTGACTATTTATCTGGAGCTATAATAGGAACAGCTTATACAATTTTATCTGGTAAAGGGGCAGAATATGGTATAGCTATAGCCGTTCCTATAGGACTTCTATTAACGCAATTAGATATACTTGGCAGAATGTCTAATTTAGTTTTTCAACATAAAGCAGATAAATATGCTGAAAAAGGTGATTATAAGGGCGTAGAAATGTGCAATGTTCTTGGTATTATTCCTTGGACTTTATCAAGATTAATACCTGTTTCAATAGGTTTAATATTCGGCGATACAGTTATATCCACTATAAATGCATTTATACCAAACTGGTTTATGAACGGGCTGAAAGCTTCTGGCTCGCTTCTTCCCGCAATGGGTATAGCTATCCTTATGAGATATTTGCCATTAAAAAAATATTTTCCATATTTTATTATAGGATTTGTTGCTATAGCCTTTAGTGGAGGGAATATGACTGTTTTAGCAGTTGCACTATTAGGCTTTGCTTTCGCTTCTCTTCACTACTTCAAAGCTAAAGAAAAAAACAGTAAAAACGATAGCAATATAATAGACGATGAAATAGAAATAGACAGTTAAATAATAACAAATTATTAAAAGGAGTTAAAAATGCAAAATACAGATAATAAATTAAGAAAAAGCGATATTAATAAAGTTTATTTAAGAAACATATTCGGATTCCAATGGGGATGGAATTATGAAAAGATGCAGGGACTAGGTTATGCTTGGGTAATAATGCCTGCCCTAAAAAGAATATATAAAAACGATCCAGAAGGTATGAAAAAAGCATTAAAAATGCAACTTAGCTATTTTAATACTACCCCAGCTATGTCTCATTTAATTATAGGAGCAGATATAGCTTTAGAAGAAAGTTTAGGTTCAAAATCTGAAGAAGCCGTATCAAGTTTAAAAACGGGGCTTATGGGACCTTTTGCTGGAGTCGGAGATACATTATTTGTTGCCATATATAGAGCTATAGTTTTTTCAATAGCTTCCTATATAGCTATAAATGGGAATGCAATTGGATTAATAATACCCGTATTAACATGTTTGGGTATACTTTTTATAAGATATAAATTTACTTATATAGGATATGAACAAAGCAGGAAATTAGCTATTGGTTTTTCTAGCTCTATAGCCCCTATAACTGAAGGTGCGGCTATTTTAGGATTAACA
>OLHA01001953.1_pt1 | contig 10351 bp, 9 predicted proteins | sample 1605961 | NCBI WGS metagenome assembly OLHA01 (sample SAMN03283288) | human gut metagenome | biome: human-associated habitat; material: feces | host: Homo sapiens | place: Peru | collected 2012
TTATAAAGCCTACGAGCATGCATTTTATTAACAAGATACACAGGACTAGTAACACCACTTTTACTATATAATTCACCCAATTTATATATATTTTTAAAAGCTTTGCCATTTCCTTTCAAAGAATTCAAATATATCTTCTCAGTCATCCTATTACCAGAAGTATTAACTATATCATAAAAATTTTTAAATTCACAAGGAATATTATTTTCTTTTAACTCTTCCTCTATATATCTAGCACAAGAATTATGTCCACCGCCAGTACTACAAGATAATATCAAAACTTTCATAGTTCAATCTCCTTATTCATACTTTCATACGTTCTGTTCCTTAAATCCGCAATTCTATCCTTATAATCAAGTTCCATATTTGGATATAAAGTATCAAGTACAACAGCACATATACATTTCTTTCTTTTATATATTTTATAAATTCCCTTTGATTTTGTAAATACAAATCTAATAGGTTGAACCCCAACATTAGAATCAACAACTATTTTAAAAGAACCATATTTAAAATCTCTTATCTTTTCATAATAAGGCCACATAGCAGCTTCAGGATACATATGTAAGATAAATTTATTCTTAAATACTTCTTTTATCTCATTGTAAAATTTATCTTTCTTTTTTCTCTCCTTTGGAATAGGCATCGCATACAATAAACTTATTAGTTTCCTAACAACAGGTATTTTAAAATTATCTTCTAAAGTTGGATAATGAACACGTCTAGGATAATAAATAAGACCTATCAAAGTACAATCTAAATAATGTACATGATTAGATATTGACACAAAACAATTATCCTTTATTAACTTTTCCTTACCAATTATAGTAAATCCAAAAAATACTTTATCTATAATATATAAGATAATAAATATTGGTAAAGTTAAAACATTTGAAATTAACTTAAATAATTTATTATTAATTACATACTTATAATTATCACCAATTTCAAAATTTAAAAGAGCCCAATTATGAGTAACTTGTTCATCCCCATTAAGTTTAGAATAATCATGCTTTTTCATATTTCACCAAAAAAATTATATCATATTTTTATTACAAATCAAAAAGAGGCATAAACCTCTCTTTACACTCTATTCACCAATTCCAATTAAAGAGCCAAGTATATTAGACTTAGTTGTTTCATCTAAAGCATCAAAATCAACAGCATTAGTTGTATCTAAAGTCTTAATATCATCAATAGCATTAATTTCACCAGTTGCATCAACTACAAAATATTCCTTATCAGTATTAGTAGGTTCAAAATATTTAACACTTAAAGTATATTCAGTTTTTTTATCATCAACTTTATTTTCTTTATATACTACTGAAAACTTCGTTCTATAATTCTTCTTTTCATAATTAGTATCAGTACTTGTGCCTATGCTATCAATAACGCTACCCATAATACTTGGAAAATCAACATCTAACACATATCTATTTTCATTATTATCATAAGATAATGAAATTGTATAAGACATTGTTTCATCTTTTTCATCTTTATATGTAAGTACAGCATTATAATTATTACCAGATATTTTAACATTTAATTTTTCATTATCACCAGCTGTAATATCAAAACCTAATAAATCATTATTAAACATATCTATATATATAATAATATTAACAGTTTTGAACTTATTATCTTTATTTTCATCATTTGCCTTGCCATCTATTTCATCTTTTAAATCATTTTTAGCATCATCAATAGATTCATATGCACCTATATTCACTAATTCTTCTAAAGCTTTATTATCACTCAAATACGCATTCAATATAGCTTTTTCAATCTTATCATTTTCATCTTTATCATAAGTATAATTAATTTTATATGAAGGAACTTTCTTACCATCAACATCCATCATCATAGGAGTTTTAGTTATCTTACTTTCACTAACATTAGATAAAAATGTTTTCTTAGCAGAATCTAATAAATATTTATAAGCATTAGTATACTTTTCTAAATCTTTATTTTCAGTAATATCAGTAATACTAGAATCTAATTTAGTTTTATAAGTTATACCATCATTTTCAGAAGTTTTAACATTAAAGTAACCATATTCTCCATCTACCATAACTTTAGCGTTTGCCATTTCAATTCCAAGTAATGTTCCAGTTACACCAGCATAAACTTCTTTATTATCTTTATCATATTCAACATCAGCATTAACAGTAAGACCATTTACTATTGCAAAATTCGCATTTTCAGAAGTTAATATTAATTTACCTGTAAAAGCACTCTTATTAAAATTCTTAGTAACATTATTTACATTAGAATCAATTTTATTAGATAATTGAGTATATGTAGCATCAATAACCTTATTAAATAAAGTAGATGGCTTAGTTAATACAAAGTAATAATAATAAAATGCTCCTCCCAATAATAATAAAACAATTAACAAAATAAGTGGCCATTTTTTCTTTTCTTTTTCAATAAAATCTCCACTACCATTTCCATTATCAGTAGGATTAGCAGGAATACTTGGTGTATTAGAGACATTTGAATTTTCGCTAGTTTCAGTTTTATTGTCAAAATGTACAGATGGTTTAGTTATCGGAGCCAAATTAATATTCTCTTTATCAATTAAAGATTCACTACTAGAACCATTATTTATACTTGAATTACTAGGTATATTAACATTAGTTTTTTCAGTAACAACTTCATTATTAGATGAGTTTGTTACATCAACATTATTATTTTCATTTTTTACTTCCTCATTCATTTTAGTACCCACTTTCTATATTAACATAAGTATATCACCAAAAATTATCAAAGTAAATAAAAACACCCTAAGGTGTCTCTTTAATTATCAAACTTTGACCAGTCATTTCTTTTGGTTTACTGATCTCATATATATCAACTATAGTAGGTATTACATCTCTTAAAGTACCATTCTTTTTTATTCTATAAGATTTATTACATATTATAAATGGAACCTTATTACATGTATGGCTAGTAATAACATTTCCATCAGCGTCTTTCATATATTCAATATTACCATGATCAGAAGTTATAACAACATCATAAAAATTTTCTTGTGCTTTTTCCATTATATGACCAATACAAACATCACATGCTTCAAGTGCCCTTACACAAGCAGGAATATTTCCAGTATGAGCAACCATATCAGGATTAGCATAATTAACTAAAATAAAATCAAAATCATCATCCATCGCATCAAGAACTGCTTCAGTAACCTCAGATGCATTCATTTCAGGTTTCATATCATATCTTGCTACTTTAGGTGAAGGAACTAATATCTTAAATAAATTCTTATCACTTAACTCTTCAGTTCCATCAAAGAAATATGTAACATGAGGATACTTTTCACTCTCAGCAATTCTAGCTTGTTTAAAACCAAGATCAGCTAAATATCTACCAAATGTACCTGATATAGGCTCATTAGTATAAGCTCCATCAATATTATCACCAACACTATATAAAGAAGCAAATCTAACATTTTTAAACTTTTTTACATTAAACATATTAAATGATTCATCAGTAAACGCAGATATTAACTCTCTAATTCTCTCAGGTCTATAATTCAAGAATAATACTCCATCATTCTCTTTAATATTACTTCCTTTAGTAATTATACTAGGATTAATAAATTCATCAGTTATATCATTCTTATAATGAAGTTCCATGCATCTATTATAATCACTAAAATTATTTCCAACATTATATACTATAGCATCATAAGCCTTCTTAACCCTATCATAATTATTATCTCTATCCATGGCATAATATCTACCACATATAGTTCCAATAGTTCCAAGACCTAATTTATTTGCTTTTGCCATAAAATCATTTATTAATTTATTACCACTCATTGGAAGAGAATCTCTACCATCAGTTATAAAATGAAAAACAACACTTTTTACTTTTTTAATCTTAGCAAGTGCAAGCGCAGCATAGAAGTGTTCAATACTGGAATGAACATTACCACTAGATATTAACCCTATCATATGAAGTGTAGAATTATTATCATTAACAAAATCAATTAAATCAAGTAGAACATCATTCTCAAAAAAGCTTTTATCTTTAATCTTATTATTTATTAATGTTAAAGGTTGTTCTATAGTTCTACCACAACCAATTGTCATGTGACAAGCTTCAGAATTACCACTTTGTCCTTTAGGAAGTCCAACTACTTCACCACTTGCTTCTAGTTCGCAAACAGGATAATCAGACATTATTTTAGCTAAGTTAGGTAAATTTGCCATTTTAATAGCATTACCATTCTCACCTTCTCTAATTCCAAAGCCATCTAAAATTAATAAAATAATTTTCTTCATAAATTTCTCCTGTAAACATTTTAACACATATTATAAGATTATAAAAGAAAAAAACTTGAATGACTAATTCACATCAATCATTTCAAGTCTAAGTTTATCTGCAATTGTAACTATAAATTCGGAATTCGTAGGTTTAGCCCTATCTATATCAACACTATGTCCAAATATCTCTTCCATTAAATCAATGTCACCTCTTAGCCAAGAAACTTCAATAGCATGTCTAATTGCTCTTTCAACTCTTGGAATAGAAGTATTAAACTTAATAGATAAGTCAGGATATAACTCTTTTGTAATTCCTCCAATAAATCCAGGATTTTCATATACCATCAGTATAGCACTCCTTATAAACTGATAACCTTTTATATGAGAAGGAATACCAAGTGCATGTAATAGTTTAGTTACTTGTATCTGAATATCCCTATTATCAAGTTCTAAAATACTTTCATTCTTTTTCTTTATTTCAAATGTTTGTACAATTTTATCTCTTAAATCATCAAAATTAAATGGTTTTAAACAATAATATCTAACACCATATTCACTAATATCCCTAATAGTTTGTTCTTCACTATAAGAAGTCATTACAATAACTTTTTTCTTTATACTGTTAAATTTCATGTATTCAAGAACTGCAACCCCATCTTTATTTGGCATAACCAAGTCAAGTAGCATTAAATCAAATTTTATATCAGAATTATTTAATACTTTAATAGCTTCTTCTCCATTTTTACAAGTACCTATAACTTCAACATTATCACTACTACTAAAATACTTACAAATTAAATTTACTAACCCTTCATTATCATCTACTACTAAGACCTTTATTTTCATCTTCTCTCCTTTTCTCTATTGTACGTCATAATTATACATATATCTACGGAGTAAAAAGTCTTAATTTGTCTAAAAAGCAATTTTTTTGTCATAAAAAAACAAATATTATTTTATTTAAATATTTGTTTCAAAATATATACACAACACGCCAAATATTTGTGTATAAATTATTTATTTTTTAAGTCCATCAAGAATCTTAGTCAACTCATTTATATTAACACTAGCTTTACCAAGAACTATTCCATCAGACACATTAAATATATCTTTAATATTGTTTTCATCAACACTACCGCCATAATATACTTCAATATTTATTTTATATCTTTTATAAATATATAATTTAATATCTTCAATAACGCTTTGTATTTTATCTATACATTGTATTTCTCCAGTACCAATTGCCCAGTTAGGTTCATATGCTATACTTAAGTATTTTAATGTGGATGAATCAATACTACGTAGATAATAATTTAATTCTTTTTTAATATAATTGAATGGTTTTCTAGTTTTCTTTACTTCACCAACACAAAGAATAGTATTACATTTAGATCCTAAAGACTTAAATAATTTTTCTTTAGCCATTTCATAACTCTCAAAAACTATTTTTCTTCTTTCAAAATGCCCAACTAAAGTATAGTTAATACCAATTTTTTTAAGAGATTCTAGATTAAGTTCTCCAGTAAAAGAACCCATCTTATATCCAAAGAAATTTTGAGTACCCACTTTATACTTACTATCTTTAAACATTGATAAGTATAATATCGGGGGAAATATAATAAATTCATAATCATCTGTTTTCAATTTATCAAAAGATTTTTTAAAATTAACCATATCATCATAAAATAAATAACTTTTTTGATTAAGAATAATTTTTTTCATAAAACCCTCCTACTACTTTTTATTTTCACCTGTTAATCTTTCTAATGTTTTAAATCTTCTTCCTTCAAGGTATTCAAGAGTTGAACCACCACCAGTAGATACATAATGGAAATCAAATCCAAATTTATGTGATGCGCTTATAATATCTCCACCAGCAAGTATAGATGGTATAGATTGATTATATAAGAATTTTAATATTTTCTTAGTACCATTCTCATAATCTTTTTCTTCGAACATACCAAGAGGTCCATTCCAAAGAACAAGTTTACTATCTATTAATATTTCATTATATTTAGTAATTGTTTTTGGTCCAATATCATAACCAATATCATCTTTCTCCATTTCATCAATGTTTTTAACTCCATTTTGAGTTACTACATCAACTGGTAAAAAAACTTTATTACCATGAGTTTCTAATAAATTTTTAGCATATTCTAATCTATCAACACTAACTATACTAGAACCAACATCAATTCCTTTAGCTTTAAGGAATGTGAAGCACATAGCTCCTCCAAGTAATATAGCATCACTTGTATTTATTAAATTATCAATAACACCAATCTTATCATCAACTTTAGCTCCACCAAGAATTAAAGTCTTTCTTTGATGAAGAGCTCTATCTAACATATCTATTTCAGCATCTACTAAGAAACCTGAATATGATGGTAAAAATTTACTAATACCATATGTAGACGCATGACATCTATGTGCAGTACCAAAAGCATCAAATACAAATATATCTCCAAGACTTGCCCAATACTTAGATAATGATTCGTCACAAGAACTCTCAAGCATACGAGGATAGTCTTCAAATCTAGTATTTTCAACTAATACTATTTCTCCTTCTTCCATACTTTCAACAGTCTTTGTTAATAAGTCACCTCTAGTAACAGGTACAAAATATATTGGTACATTTATTAATGTAGATAAATGTTTAGCAACTATTTCTAAACTTTTCTTTTCTTTATCTTCTTGTGAAGCAATTCTTCCTAAGTGAGATAACAATATAACTTTAGCATTATGACTCACTAAATATTTAATAGTTTTTAAACTTGAAACTATTCTAGTATCATCAGTAATTTTTCCATCTTTAATTGGAACATTAAAGTCAACTCTAACAATTACTTTCTTTCCTTCAACATTAGCCCTTCTTATACTTTCCATTTTATATACCTACCTTTCATTTTCTGTGTATATTTTTTCAGCACTTTTTTCTAATTCTTCTAATGTTGTATTTACAACTTCTATGTCAAACTCATTAAAGTCATCTAAATCTATTTCAGTTGGATGATTTTTTTGTTCTTCAGTAAGACCATTATCAAAATTTGGTCTAACTATATGAATAACTTTAATATTTGGATAAGCTTTCTTTAAATCATATATTTCTTTTTTAAGTCTTACATCACTTATAATAATCGCATCATAGAAATAACTAAATATTTCTATATCATCTATCATACGTTTAATAAATAAATCATCTTTTTTAAGTTTTTGTCTTATTACTCCAGTACCAAGTTGTTGTAAGAACTCACGAGGTTTAGTTTCTTCGCTTAAATCCCAACCTGTCATCTCACGAGCATAATACTTAATATATTTAGCAAGTTGAGTAATAATTACTTTCTTACCATGACGTTCATAAACGTCTTTTAAATAAGCAGAAAATGTATCCTTTCCATGTTTTGCTTTACCACCAATAATATATATTGTTGGATTTCTAAATTCTACGTCCATATACCCTCCTAATTTGAATTATCACTTTCTTCTGGTAAAACCATCCATGCATTTGGTAAATATCTTTCACCAGAATATCCATATCCTACTGGATTATTTATAAGTCCACCTTTACCATTTACTATAGCATATAAAGCACTACTTCCACCACCATCTAAGTTAGCAGCATTATATGCTTTATATTTTTGAAAAACATCAGCAAGTTCAGGCATTGATATACCAACAGACTTAGATGAACGACCATCTATAGCAAGTAATAACACAATACCATCTTGTCTTTGACCAATAGCACTTCTATTAGCTATTCCCCATCCACCATTTCCTTTAAATTCAGCAGACTTTCCATTAACTACTAAGAATGGTCCAAACTCTACAGCTCTATCCATTCCATCTTTTATTGCTTCTTTAGCAGTTTTCTTAGTAAGCATTAATACATTATCTTTAGTAAATCCTATAAGTCCACCACCCTTATTAATCTTTTTACCAGTCGCATAAACTTTACCATCTAAAATTGTCGTACCAGTAACTCTATTTTGACCATTAGGATGATATACACCAGAAGCATTCATCGCAACTAATGCCTTTTTATTTTTAGCCATTGTTGATAAATATTCACCACGTTTACCATATTGTTTAGAGAACACTAATCTAAGTCTAGATGGATCATAAACAACAACCATCTTACCACTCCAATTGTCTCCACTTATATCAACAACTTTATATACATCATTTCCTTCATCTTTCTTAAGAACTTGTTCTTCATAAATAGATTCATAAGTATCTTTACTAAAATCAGGATTAAAATTTATTTTAGATGTATCTGTTGGATCTTCAGATTCAATAATCTTATTATTATCAAGCGTTTCTTTAATCATATCTTCACTATATAAAGTATAAGCAAAATATTTATGAGTCATAGTAGTCATCGCAGTAGTTATAAACCAATCTCTAAAGAATGAAAAAGGTCCATAAACTACAAAGAAACAAACAACAGCTATAACATCTACAACTATTAAGAATACACTAAATTTACTAATCTTTTTATTCTTGTCCTTTTTCTTCATCACTTACTCCTAACTCATATGGTGCATCTAAAGTACCACTTCCTCCAGTAATCTTTAATTCTTTATTTAAATATAACGCAGGTCTTACATTATATTTACTTGTAATAAAGTCTCCATAAAAATTACCTTCTTTATTTATAACGTTAATTATTTGATCAGACTCTATTCCTCTAGATAATGTTAATACATTGTTAACATCTCCAATAAACATATCTCCAAGTGAAAGCATACCAACACTAAGACTTACTTTAGTATTTTTTTCACTGTTGTAATCTAAGTTATCTAAGCTTAACACTCCAATATACCAATTAGATTTAACAATATTTTTACTATCTAACGTTTTTAAGTATGTATTATTTAAATAATAACAAACTGTATTTTTAGTATTAGAGTATTTATTATTCTTACCTCCAAATGTTTTAACAACTTCAGTATCATTTTCTTTTATAACACCATTTAATGCAACTTTAGTAGCATCACCACTATTATCAATAATTTTAAATACTTGATTAGAGTAACTTATATAAGTATTTATTGTTGCTTCCTCTAACATAGTTGGTTTTACTTCTAATATTTTATATGGTTCATTCTCAGTACCTTTACCACTTAATAAAACTGATCCAGATGAAATAGTTATAACAGGTCTTACAGCATAAGTTTTAGTACTTATTTCATTAATACTAACTTCTCCATCAGAAGTTATATAGTAATTATGATTATCTTTATTAAGAGTACCTAAGTAGAAAGTTTCACCATTATTTAAGAAACTACTTTTTCCTCCAGCTTTATAATAATCATATAATGATAATAAACTAATTTTATAAGTAGTATTATTTTTATCACAAGTTATATTTTTAACATCATCAATCACATCTTCACAATAATATGTATTAGCTAAAAAATTAACATTTTCTTTAATATTATTTTCATATACACCACTACCAGCAATATCTTTATCATAGTTTAACCATTTATTAACATATGATTTATCATAACCCTTTTCAAGTCCCGAATACATCATTGTAACGCTCTTATCAGCAATAGCTTTTATATTTTTATCTTTATCTATTCCAATAATTCTATACATTATACCAGAATACTCAAGATAGTTATCACTAACTTCACCTAAATATCTATATTCATTTTTTTCTTCATCAAATATTAACCCTTTTGTTAAATCAACATAGCTTTGCTTTTTTAAAACGCTATCTACTAGAAGAACTGTATTATCTTTATTATTACTCTTACCATTTTCTTTTAAGTAATATTTAATCATTCTAGTACCATAAAAAGCTACAATAAGAAGTAACACTAATACATTTAGTGTTACTAATACAGGTGTAATTTTAAGTCTTCTTCTAGTCATAAGAACTCCTAACTACCAAAATCATTTTGATATGCTATTAAACTAGCATTTATAACTCCATCTATTCCATTGAATTGATCAACAAGATTAGTATCAATACCACCCTTACTATTTTCTTTGACATCCACTTCTAATGAAAGCTCCACTTCACTTCCAAATATAGCTTTACTTCTAATTTTAAATTTTTT
>OLHA01001955.1_pt1 | contig 10350 bp, 6 predicted proteins | sample 1605961 | NCBI WGS metagenome assembly OLHA01 (sample SAMN03283288) | human gut metagenome | biome: human-associated habitat; material: feces | host: Homo sapiens | place: Peru | collected 2012
GGCGACATGGGTTCGAATCCCGTCAGCCTAAAAAGCGGATGCTCCGAATTGTTCCCGCGTAATACCCGTGAAGAACGTCAGAAAAACAAATTTATGACAAAGATTTGTTTATGTTCGGAGGAATATGTTTTTTTACTTTGAAAAACTTTATACCGTGTTCACTCTTGCGGCACGGCAGTCATGCTTAAAACACCGTGAAAACGGCATTCGAGGATCGGTTGATCCGAATTGCACATTTTTTCCGTTCCATCAGAAAATGGGTTTGTAAAAATCTCGGTTTTTGCAAACCTCTTTTTTATGTCCGAAAACTTGAAAAAACATTGAATAAATAAATGTTAATCACTGTTTTTTTGTATAAAATAATTCTTTTGTATATTGTCTATTGAAATGTTTCTGTCTAATCTGCTACAATGTAAGATGCGTGATTAAAACGTTTTGAAAAGGAGAGATGAGAATGGCAAAATGCCCGAAATGCGGTGCACCGCTTCACATCTATAACGTGAGCCAATTTTGCCCGAAATGCGGGGTAAATATGCGCTATGTTAATTTTGAGGAAAACTTTCTGAAAGAAGCGAAAATTGCCGAACTGACGCAAGCGGTCGTTCATATGAAAGTACGCCGTCTCAAAGCAGCGCTTATCGGAGGAAAATTGCAGATAGTGCGTCTTGTGATAATGATATTGCCGCTTGTATCCATGCTTATTCCGAGCGGAAGCTACACGGTTTCGCTGCCTTATTACTCGCACAGTGTGCAGTTCGGTCTTCTCGGTCTTTACGGTGTTTTTACAAACGGCGATCTTGCATACATAGGTGACATGTGTTCTTCGCTGCTGTTCGGTGATCTGTTTAAATCACTCAAAATGACTGTTTTCGTCTATGCCGTTCCGGCGATTTTTTCGGTGATAGTTTTTCTTGCATCGGTACTGTGTTTTATAAGCATCAAAAATATGCAGAAAATTATAGCGGGAATTTCCTGTGTCGGTGCGCTGACTGCAATAGTGTCGGCGGCTTTTATATTCCGTTTTTCTTCAGCCGCATCCGGAAACGCCGTGCTGTCCGCGTCATCGGGTTTCGGATGGCTTGTAACGGTTGCTGCATTTGCCGCTGTTGCCGTGATGAATATCATTATTGATAAAAAAGGAATAGACGTTGTTTACGATGAGGGTGTCGAGGAACGTGTTGCCGTTTACCGCAAATACAAGAGCGGGGAAGTGTCGATCGACGATTTGCCGCAGCCTGTAGTGGAAACGGCGGAGACGCGTAAAATCGATGAAGAAATTGCTAAAGAAGAAGCTTTGGTTAAAGCCAATTCTGACGGGGAGGCGGCGAAATGAAAAAGAAAAAAGACAAATCAAGACTTTTGACTGTTTCTGTGGTGTCGTTTTTGCTTCTCGTTTTTGTTGCCGGCTTTATTTACGGACTTTCAAGCGTTTTGGCTATGGAGGGAGCTTATCCGCCCGTTGTCAATGCCGCTTCGCTCACCGAAATACCCGACACAAAAGAAGCGTTTACAGATTACCTTAACAGAATTGTTAAAAGGACAAAAGACGAAAAACCGGCGATGGAAAACGGTGATTCATTTTCTATCGACAAGGATTCGATTGTGACCGACGGAGACGAGAGCTTCAAAAAAACACTTCTGTTTATTCGCGACGGCTCGGGACGGGACAGCTTTGACAAATATCTTGAGGACAGATACGGTGACAGAAAAGTCGAATTCGGCGCGGATTCCTCCGATGTTTTTGTTTCGCCCGATATAACCGTTGACGATATTGTGGACTTTCACTGCGGTTCTCTCGGCTACAAATGCGATAAGTGCGGCAGTACACAGAGTATTTATACCGATTCTTGCCGCTCATGTGATGAAAGCGGAAGCATTGTAAGCGCATTTACGTCTTTCATTTATTATCAGTGTCCGTCATGCGGTGAAAAAAGCACCGAGCCTAAAGAAAACTGTGAGCTTTGCGGCGGCGTTCAGCCTTATTCGGAGAAGTATTCCGACGAGTATGAGTTTACCGTTGAAGTCGATACCGGCAACGACGAACTGATGAAGCGTCTGTTCGGAAAGAGAACCGACGCGGAAATCCGTGAGCTTATCGGCGATGAGTTGAAAGACACGGTTAATATCGAAAAAATTGATACGGATTATACTAAAGCGTATATAATTCTCAAGGTAAACAGACTTACCGATGAGCTTAAATATGTAGAGTACAGAAAAGAGATTTCCGTTTCGGCGAGCGGCAGATTTATAAACGGTTTTGCGGAATTGGGTACAAAAAACGTGTCGTTTACACTTACCGAAAGGAATAACTGTAAAATAACATGGCCGTCGCTTGTTCTTTCCGATCATGAAATGACGGTAGAACCGCACGGAAACAACAACCTGCTTGCAACGCTTACCTGTGACGATGCGACAAAGTATACCGTTACATGGTCATCATCAGATGAAAACATTCTTACCGTTGATGACGAGGGATATTTTAAGGCGGGTAAAAAAGAAGGGTCGGCTGTTATAACCGCAAGTTTTGATTTTAACGGAAAAACTTACACAGACGAATGTACGGTCCACATCAGGTATTCCGTAGAATCGTCTAAAATGTCAAAAACAAAACTTAAGCTTGATGTTGGCGAAACTTATAAACTTGAAGTTAAGCTGTCGCCCAAAAAGGCAACCGTTAAGACCGTTAAATGGTACACAGACGATGCGAGCATTGCCGAGATCGACGAAAACGGCGTAGTTACCGCAAAATCCGTCGGCACGGTGACCGTGTACTCACTGTCAGATGACGGATATTTCAGATCTTCGTGTGAGGTGACTGTAAAATGAGTGAAAAACAGAGTTCCGCTAAAAATTTCGTAGAAGGCGTTTTCGGAGCAGAGAGCACTTCGGCTGCATCAATTCAAAAAAAGCACCTCGGAAAATACAGCAACATAGCGGTTAAAATGTTCCATACCGGTGTTTTGACTCCCAAGGAAATGCTCTATCCCGCTATAGGCGAATTTGCCGCCAAAATGCTTAAAGGTCTTAATATGTATCAAAAACTCTATTTTATAAATGTTCTTAAAATAGATATGACATATGTCACACTTATATTAACACTTATAGGCATTTATGATGTTCTGAATAATCCGCTTATGGGTATCGCTTACGACAGAACGCGTACCCGTTGGGGCAAGGCAAGACCCTACATATTTGCTACCGCCATACCGTACTTCCTTACAACGGCGATAATGTATTCCGGAGCGTTGTTTTTAGGTGACCGCGCGGGTAATGACCCAAAGAAAATCATTTTCGTCTTTGTTATGCTGTTTATCCAGGAAACTTTCTCAACGATATATACAATTCCGAGAGACAATATGGTAACGCTTCAAACCGCGAACCCTAAAGACAGAATTACTGTCGGTCTGCTTTCACAGTATATCGGCGAACTCGGATCGCAAATAGTCTATGTTATCTTCCTGCCTTTGATGGAGCTTAACAACAAGGGATATGTTAATATTCCCATGCCCATGATTTTCTGTATTTTAGCAACCGTAACGTGCAGTGTCGGTGCGGCAGGCAACATGGCGATGGCACTTGGGTGCAAAGAGCGAATTGCGCTTCAGCCCAAACCTGCTCCGATAATGAAAACACTGTTTTATATTCTTAAAAACAAATATGCGCTTCGTAACTTTATTGCGGACTTTTCCGTAAGCTGGTGGAGTGACGGCGGATATTCATGGGACGTGGTAACACAGCAGGAAATCTTCGGCGGTTCCATCCCGTCCTTCCTTGCGTATGCGCCGTACAATCTGTTTGATTCATTGAGTATTTTACTCATTCCGAAATTCCAAAAGATATTCAACAACAATAACAGAAAAGCGGTTATAGCTCTCCGAATTTGGGATTTGCTTTGTTGTGTGGGTATGGTCGGATTCGGCTGTCCGTTGGTGCATCACAGATGGGCTGTTGTCGGTGTTTATGCACTGTTCTACGGCTTAAATGCTCTTAATAACGGTCCGGCAAACGTGTTTGAAGCGGAGCTTAAGCGTGAGATCAACGACTATACCGAGTATGTCACCGGCGAACGTCCCGACGGAACCATAGGTCTTATTACCGGTCTTATAACAAAGGTTACCGCTCCTCTCAATGCCCTCCTTACGATACAGTTGTTTAAGTGGTCCGGATATGACTCAACAATTCCGATGCTGCCATGGTCACAGGGGAGCAAAAAGGTATACCAGCGTGTTTTCTTCCTCTTTAACGGAATAAGAATTCTGCCGAATGTTGTCAGAATGATTCCGTACTTCTTCTATGACCTTGAAGGTCAAAAACGCGAAAAAATGTATATCGCGCTTAATGAGCGCCGTGCGCTTCTTGCAAAGGAACACACAGTAAACGAGGAGCTTGAAGAAATAATTGAATCGCTTGAAGCCGATGAGGAAACGGCAGAAGCGAAATAAGCAGAGGTATTTTTTGCATGTCATATTGTGATTATGTCAATGTTTTTCAGGGAACGGGCGAGACTGATATTGTCTGTCCCGACGGAATTGCGTCGCGGTGGTTTTTTATAAAAGCCGGCTGCGGAAACACTTCTCCCGCGGCAACTGTTCCGTTCGGCGCAATATCCGTTTCACCCTATTCGGGCGGCTATCCCACAGGCTACGGCGATAATTTGCCGAATTCACACTCTCACCCGAAACACTTTGACGGCGGAAAAGGTCTTTTGGGCTTTGCGCATATTCAGCAGAGCGGAACGGGAGCAATGGGGCATTACTATAACTTTATTGTTGTTACTCCCCGTTTTTCCGATTCGGCTGTGCGTCGTGAGCCGAGCAATGAAAAAGCGTTTCCGGGGTATTACGCATGTGTTCTTGACGGAATAAGATGTGAGCTGACGGCAGCGCACCACACGGCGTTTCACAGATATTGTTTTCCGAAAAAGGGAGGATTTGTTTCTGTAGACTTAAAGAAAAACGGCTTGCAGTGTCCGAAATTTATCGATGAAGACGTTGAACTTAAAACGGTTGAAACGTTCGGAAAAAAAGCGCTTGTGTGTTTTTTAACGCAGGGCATTAAAGTTTTTGCCGCATTGGAGGCATCTTCCGAAATAGAAAAACGCGGAGACGGCATACTTGCTTTTGCAGCCGGAAATACTGCCGAGCTTAAAGCAGCTTTTTCCCTTAGATCATATGAACAGGCGGAAGTGTATCTTCGCGAAGCGGACAGCTTTGATTCGGCAAGGCAAAATGCGGAAATGCTTTGGGAAAATGAACTGTCAAAAATAAATATTGACGGTGTTTCCGAAGAAAGAAAAGAGATTTTTTATTCCAACTTATATCATTCGCTTGTTAAACCTTCCGACAGAGCCGGCGAGAGCTTCTTCTATGACGGCAACGGTGCTTTTTCAATCGACCTTAATACGCTTTGGGATATGTATAAGACTGCAATTCCGCTTATATTTCTTATTAACAGAGAGCAGGGGGAAAAGCTTGTTGATACACTTTTGCTGACAGGCGAATCACTCGGTTTTATACCAAATAATATCGGTATAACCGAATGCTGCAGCGAGCACTCCGGACAGGCGCGCACGCTCGGTTGCTATGTTTTGCTTACGGCTTATCGTTTCGGACTGAATGTTGATGTAAAGAGAATGCTTGGTGTTATCAAAAACGATATTTTTGCTGATGACAAGAAAGACTTTACGGTTAACGGAGTCTGCGAGTCACATACGTGGATGCTTGATATGGCGGATTGCTGTGCGTTAACGGCGCAGGTCGCAAGAGAAAACGGTGACGACGTGCTTGCCGAACTTCTCACACCGCTGGCGGAACAGTGGCGCAAATGTTACGACCCCGAAACAGGACTTCTCGACGGTAAAAGCTCTTATTATGAAGGTACTCTTTATAATTATTCATTCCGTCAGATGGTTGATATGAAGGCAAGAATCGACATAGCCGGCGGCAGCAAACGTTTTGTGAAGCTGCTTGACGATTTTTTCGGCTACGGTGCGCCGCCTGTGATTCTGCCGACCGATCCCGATAACTATGAACCTGTAAGAGAGGGTATGAAGCTCGGACGTTTTGAAGGCTTTAATAATGAATCCGATACCGAAGCGCCGTTTTCCTATATCTATGCCGGACGACAGGACAGAACATGTGAAATAATCCGCGCAGGCATGGAGAATATGTTCAAAACGGGACGCGGCGGACTTCCCGGCAACAACGACACGGGGGCATTGTCTTCGTATTATGTTTTTGCCTGCCTCGGCATTTTTCCTGTTGCAGGTCAGGATCTTTTTCTTATCGGTTCGCCGACAGTGAAAAAAGCTGCCGTTCACCTTTATAACGGAAATACACTTCGCATTTTTGCGGAAAATAATTCCGAAAAAAATATTTATGTTGCAGGTGTGACATTTAACGGAGAGCCTGTTCCCGATTTTATGTTAAAGGCATCCGAAATAATTTCGGGCGGCGATCTTGTTTTTATAATGACCGACAAACCGCCGCACGTATCAGGAGGAGAGAAAAATGGAACAGTTTATAATTGATCAGATAAAATACGGATTAAAATATTTGCCGGCAAACCTTGCAAAATATCCTTTTGTCAAAAAGCATTCCGTGCAGACGGATATGATGAGAAAAAAAGAATTTGTATGCGGCGTATGCCATCCGACAGACGATTACGCTCAGATTCGGGAGGCAAACATCGGATGGATCAGAATTGATATTACCGAACCTCCGCTTGATGACAACGGCAATGTGACCGAAAACTATATTTCGTTTAAGAAAAAGGCGTTGGGGTATGCCGAAAACGGAATTAAGGTTATGGCTGTAACTCCCTATCCGAGAACATATTTTGCACGCGGTGTTGATGTACGTACACGGGAGGGGGAGCAAATACTCAAGAGAGATGCCCGTTTTATGATTACGGATCTTCAGGGCGTTGTCGGCGGATTTCAGATAACAAATGAAATGGGAATGCCGCATTTTACACTGCCTCTCGGTATGCAGGAAGCGGTCCGTTATATAGGTGTTCAACTCGAGGAGATGTATGCGCACCGCGGTGATATCATTATAGGCTACAATTCTGCCGGACCGCAGGCGGATCTGCATTCTTTTCTGAAGCCTTATCATAAATACTGCGATTACATAGGGATAGATATGTATCTCGGCTGTTTTGACAGCCTTCCGGGTTTTTTCTGGATGTTTGATGCAATGACCGATTACCTGTGGGCGATGACCAAAAAGCCGATAATGATAATGGAATTCGGTTACATCAGTGACGGACATCCCATGTCAGGCGAGGACAAGAAAAAAATTCTTGAAGGCTACGGTGTAAAGAGTGAAGGGGACGCGAAGAAAAATATTAAAAGCTTTGTCGAAAATCTTCCTGTTGATATGAAGAACCATGTTAAAAATGTTTGTAAAAACGATCCTTCACGGTATTTTAATCTCATTTTTCGCAGTGATTTGACGAATCACCTCTATAAGGAACTGCCTGCAATAACAAAAATTCCGGGCTATCATCACACTCCGGAGGGGCAGGCAAAATTTTATAAGCATATTCTGATGCATTTTTATAAAAAACAATACATTGTCGGGGCATTTGTTTACTGTTATGCAGACGGCAAAGCATGTCATATTTGCGGTCAGTCTGATTGTCCGACCGAGACGCGCTGGGGACTTGTTGACCGTAAGGGATGTCCTAAACCGTCGTATTATGCCGTAAAAAAAGCATACGGTACAATAAAATGGCTTGTAAAGGTTGAGGGGAAGTAAATTTTCAGAGGTAATTTATGGAAATTAAAAAAGTACTGATTGTTTTTAAAACACATCTTGATATCGGATTTACCGATTTTTCAAAAAGCGTTATTAAAAAATATAAAGATGTTTTTATTCCAAATGCCATTAAAACCGCGGAGACACTGCGCCGGAATAAAAGTGATGCGTCATTTAAATGGACTACCGGTTCGTGGCTTATTTATGAGTATTTGCGTACATCCGATGACAAAAACAGGGCGGCGCTTGAAAAAGCAATCGAAAACGGTGATATCAGCTGGCACGGTTTGCCTTTTACAACCCATACGGAACTTATGAAGCCTGAGCTTTTTGAGTACGGACTGTCTTTGAGCCAACGTCTTGATAAACGATTTAACAGAACAACCGTTGCCGCAAAAATGACAGATGTCCCGGGACACACAAAGGCAATGATTCCTCTCATGAAAAAGGCGGGAATAGAGTTTCTTCATATCGGTGTGAACCCTGCTTCCGCTGTTCCCGATGTGCCTGAAATATTCAGATGGCAGTGTGACAGCGGCGAGAGTATTAACGTGATTTATAACGGCGAATACGGCAATTTCACACAGCTCGGCAACACAGGCGTCGCATTGTATTTCGCCCATACAAATGACAATCTCGGAGGGCAGACGCCGGAAGAAGTCGAGGAAACATTTGCGCAGCTGCGCAAGCTTGCACCGGGCGCAGAGCTTGTTGCGGCGGATTTAAACGACGCCGCTGCAGTATTGCGTGAAATTGAAGAATCTCTCCCGGTTGTTACGGACGAAATAGGCGACACATGGATTCACGGCGTAGAGACTGATCCTAAAAAAGTGATGCAGTTCAGAGCTCTTGAAAATGTCTTTGCACATTTGCCCGACTGTGATGATAAAGAAAAGCTTGCCGCCGGATTGATGCTTATTCCCGAGCATACTTGGGGGCTTGACGAGAAAACGCATCTCCACGATGATGTTCACTATTCGCGTATAGAGTTCGGTGCGCACAGAGACGATGCACCGTTCAAAAAAATGGAACGCTCTTGGCTCGAACAGCGCGAGTTTATGTACGATGCCGTTAACAGTCTTTCGGATTCCGCAAAAGAAAAGTGCGAATTTGCTTTGTCTGCGCTTAAACCTCATAAGTATGAGATCGTAAAAACGATCGAGCCGGGGATTGACATAAAAACGGGCGATTGGACACTGAAATTCAATGAAAACGGCGAAATCGTTTATTTAAGTAAGGACGGAAAAGTCGTTGCCGATGAAAATCACAGGCTGCTAACCCTCATGTATGAACAGTTTTGTTACGAGGATTACGTCCGTTTCCATATCAGATATCACCGCATTGAGGATCGGTGGGCATGGGAGGACTTCACGAAGATCGGAATGGACTCCGCCTCTCGAGAGCACAGCATGTTTTTTCCGACAGCTTCGGTCGGTCTTAACGGCGATAAGGTGATTGTAAACTACTTATTCCCCGAAAAAGCACATGCCGAAATGGGGGCACCCGAACTTATGCAGGCTGTTATCGAAGGCGGCGATAAAATAAGTATTACCGTTTCCTTCTTCGGCAAGCCCGCAAACCGTGTGGCAGAGGCACTGTGGGTCGGGTTCTGTCCCGATGCAAACAACTTGAGAGTACGAAAACTCGGAACATTTATCGATGTTTCACACGTTGTTTCACGCGGTGCGCGTAATTTGCACGCTACAGATTTCGGTCTAAAGTATGACGGATTAACTATTGAATCGCCTGATTGTGCACTTGTTTCGCCGGGGAAACCTCATCTTGTCGATTTTGTTAACGAAGTTCCCGACAGCCGAAAAGAGGGCATTTACTTTAATTTGTACAACAATGTTTGGGGAACAAACTTCCCGATGTGGTATGACGAAGATACGGCGTACAGATTTATTTTGAAAACAGAATAAAGCAATAAAAAACTACGGTCGCAAATTCAATTGCGACCGTAGTTTTATATCATTCTCCTCGTTAATAAACAGTAACGGTTCTCAAGCCGAGAACATTTATAAAGTGAAGCAAAACCGTTTTGCTTTTTGCGTCATACTGCATATCGCATTTTTCACCGTCAATATAAGCCTCACCGGGAACGAACGGGAGCTTGATTCTCATGTATGCATCAAAGTGCCCGGCTCCCTGAACGGTAAGAACGGCTTTTTTGCCGTTGCATTCCATCGAACGAATTCTGACGGAGGTACCGATAATTGCAGTGTCTTCCTTTATCCTGTTGAGATCGGTCAGGAGTGCGTGCTCACCGGGATTAAGAACCTTTTTTTCGGTGATTGAAAAGTCAAGTGAAAACATATCTGCAAAAAGCCCCGTTAATGTAAGGGGTTCGGCGCTGAAGCTTTCGTCCATTACCGATGCCGCAATACGCTCGCCGCGGTTTATCTTGAGATAATTTTTGTACTCAATATCATATCCGGCTTTTTCCACGGTGTTCTTGAACGCTTTACGGAAAATATCGGCATTTGCCTTTGAAAAGCTGTAGATGCACGGATTTGTTTTTGTAAATGTTACAAAACCTTTTCCGCACTTTTGAGCCGAGCACTCCGCAAACGGAATGCCGAGCATATCA
>OLHA01001956.1_pt1 | contig 10345 bp, 9 predicted proteins | sample 1605961 | NCBI WGS metagenome assembly OLHA01 (sample SAMN03283288) | human gut metagenome | biome: human-associated habitat; material: feces | host: Homo sapiens | place: Peru | collected 2012
CTTTATAAAATTCGTCTATAGCATTATAAACGGATTCTCCAATCATTTTCATTGCCGAAGTTATAACCGTTGGCGATTCTACGCTTTGGTCAACATCGACTCCGACTACATAACCTTTATTTTGTTCGGCGGCGGACATTACGGAATTACCCGCTCCTCCCGCTGGCGCAAATATAACTTGAACTCCCTTTATAAACCAAGAAGACGCTTTTGTTTGAACTTCTGGCGTAGGTTCATAACCGCCAATATAAGTATAATCAATTTTTATATTTTTAACGCCCAATTCTTTAGCCGCATAATCGGCGCCTTGAACGAATCCGTATCCGAATCTTATAACCGAAGGTTCAGCCATACCGCCCATAACTCCTAAATTTGTATAGCCTTCTTTAACTACGCCATAACCCGCTAAAAATCCCGCTTCTTCTTCGGCATATAAAACCGCATAAACATTTTTTTCGATTCTAAAATCTGTATAAGTGCCGTCTTGAGGAGTTCCGTCTAAAAGCACAAAATTAATTTCGGGATGAGTATCTTGAACTTTATATATTGCTGGCTCAAATAAATATCCTGGCGTTACAATTAATTTTGCTCCCGAAGATATTGCCAAATATATAGAATCAATTTTTGAATCGGTATCTTTTCCAGCTGGTTTATAATATTTATAAGTTATGCCTTTCTCTTCTGCATATTTTTTTAAGCCCTCCCAAGAACCTTGAGTAAAAGATTTATCGTCTATAGTTCCTATATCGGTTATCAATGCAAGCTCGTATCCGCTATTCTTTTTTGTATCTTTGCATGATAAAGAAATTATTAATATAATCGATAAAATTATTAATTTTAAAAAATTTTTCATTATTTTCTCCTTAAATTAATTTTTACACTTAAGAATAATAATTAAAGCCTAATCATATAAAATATACGATTAAGCTTTAAATTAATTTATTGTATTAAATTTACTTTTATTTTATCTAAAGGAAGTTTATTTACATCTTTAGCGTCCGTATCTTTCAAAATTTTAACGCTTCCGTCAACTAATTTTTGATATATCGCGTTATAATCTTCTTTAGTAAAGTTTTTAAATTTTGAAGTTTCCATTGGGAGTCCTATTCCATGAACTTTTGCATCTAAAATAACAGAATTTCCGCCTGGAAAATTGCCTTTATAAAATTCGTCTATAGCATTATAAACGGATTCTCCAATCATTTTCATTGCAGAAGTTATAACCGTTGGCGATTCGCTACTTTGGTCAACATCGACTCCGATTACATAACCGTTATTTTGTTCTGCAGCCGACATTACGGAATTACCAGCACCTCCTCCTGCGACAAATATGACTTGAACTCCGTTTCTATACCAAGAAGCAGCTTTGGTTTGAATTTCGGGACTCGGATTAAAACCGCCGAGATAATTATAATCCGCTTTAACATTTCTAATTCCCAATTCTTTAGCCGCATAATTTACGCCTTGAACGAATCCGTATCCGAATTTTACAACCGCAGGAACAGCCATACCGCCCATAAATCCTAAATTTGTATAGCCTTCTTTAACCGCTCCGTATCCCGCTAAAAATCCCGCTTCCTCTTCAGCGTAGAAAACCGAATAAACATTTTTCTCAATTCTAAAATCTTGGTAATTTCCATCTTGAGGGCTTCCGTCCAAAAGCACAAAATTAACTTCGGGATGAATATCTTGAGCTTTATATATCGCTGGCTCAAATAAAAATCCAGGAGTCACAACTATTTTCGCTCCCGCAGCAACCGCTAAATCTATAGAGTCGATATAAGCGTCCGTAGTTTTTTCGGTTGGCTGATAATACTTATGAGTTATGCCTTTCTCTTCGGCATACTTTTTTAAGCCTTCCCATGAGCCTTGATTAAAAGACCTGTCGTCTATAGTGCCGACATCGGTAATTAAAGCAAGCTCATAGCCACTACTCTTTTTTTCATCTCCGCATGATAAAGCAAATATAATTATCATAGCGAAAACGATTAATACTAAAAACTTTTTCATTTTTTTCTCCTCGCCATTTTCTGGCATTTTTTATTTTATTAAAATTTAAGAATTATCTTTTTTAATAAGGACTTTTAAAGATTCTATTACCAAATCTATTGCCTCTTCTCCCGTATAATCTTTTTTATCGTTTATATTATTTTTTACTCTCTCCTGATTATGAAGAACAAGCATCGCCGCTCCCGTGCGAACATTTTTAGCGGAACCTACAGCGAATAAAGTTGCAGATTCCATTTCAGAAGCCAAAGCGCCCGCTTTTATATAAGATTCCCATTTATATAATAATTCTTTATCTACAGCCATGCTATCTGGGGCATGTTGAGAATAAAAAGCGTCTTTACATTGAACGACTCCAATATGAGTTTTATTTTTTATATTTTTACTCGCTTCAATCATTGCCTCTAAAACTTCTATATTTGGAATGCATGGAAATTCTTTTGGAATATAATTATCCATAGTTCCGCCTAATTTTATAGCGCCATTTACTATAACTATATCGCCAGGCAAAACATCTATATTCATTCCTCCGCAAGTGCCTACTCTTATAAATGTATCCGCTCCGATTTTAATTAATTCTTCTAAAGCTATTGCAGTAGAAGGTCCGCCAATTCCATGCGAAACTGCGGAAACTTTTACTTTATCAATATATCCCGTCCAAGTCGCGTATTCTCTGAAGTCTGCAATCAATTTTGGACTGTCGAATCTTTTTGCAATTTTCTCGCATCTTTTCGGGTCGCCAGGCATTATAATATATCTTCCAACATCGCCTTTTTTTAATTTGAGATGATGAACAAGATTTTCATTTTCTTCGTAATATGCTTTTGGGCATTCAATCATAAATATTCCTTTAATTATTAACTTTCATTAACTTTTTTTATCCAATATTACTATAGACTCTAAAGCCGTTAATATCATATTTTCTATATCGTTTGAATAATTTAAATGAGTTCCTAATCTTTCAATCATAGTATTTTCAACTATATGCATTATAGCTCCCGCTCTAACTTTTCTAATCGCTGCGCATGAAAATAAAGCGGCGCATTCCATTTCGGATGCAATCGCTCCGCATAAAGTATAATATTTTAAGTTGTTTTCAAATTTTTCTCTAAAAAAAGAATTTTGAGGCTCAAGCTCTCCGTAAAAACAATCTTTACTGTGAACGACTCCGATATGATAATTATAATTTTTTTCTCTCGCGGCGTCTCTTAATGCAAAAATTATATCCGTATTTGCAATTGCAGGATATTCAAGCGGAATATATTCTTTTGAAGTTCCTTCGTCTTTTATTGCAGCTTGAGCTATTGCCAAATCGTTAGGTTTAACTTTTAAACTTAATCCTCCCGCTGTGCCTACTCTTATAAAAGTGTCCGCTCCGATTTTAATTAATTCTTCCATAGCTATTGAAGCTGAAGGTCCTCCAATTCCTGTGGAAGTTATTGAAACAGGAATATTTTTATATTTGCCTGTAATCGTAACATATTCTCTGTAATCGGCTTTTAAAACGGGTTCGTCTAAATATTTCGCTATAAATCCGACTCTTTTTGGGTCGCCAGGCAATAAAACATATCTTGCGACATCTCCTTTTTTTAATTTGATATGATATTGAAGAAGTCCGTCTTTATCGGCTTTATTGTCATAAAAAGCTTTTGGTTTTTTATATTCCATAAATTTTAAATCCTAAAAATTATAATTGATTTTTTAATTAGCGGATTTTATTATTGCAATTCCGCTGCTCGTTCCTAATCTATTAGCTCCCGCATTTATCATTTTTATAGCTTCTTCGTAAGTTTTAATTCCGCCCGAAGCTTTAACTCCCATTTTATCGCCAACTGTTTTTCGCATAAGTTCAATATCATGTTCGGTTGCTCCGCCCGTAGAAAATCCCGTTGAAGTTTTTACAAAATCCGCTCCGTATTCTTTCGCTATTTGACAAGCTAAAATTTTTTCTTTGTCGGTTAAAAGGCAAGTTTCAATAATTACTTTAAGGACGGCGGCATGACAAGTTTCTCTAACTTTTTTTATATCTCTTTCAAATAAATCTATCTTATTGCTTTTTAAAAGTCCTATATTCATAACCATATCTATTTCATCGGCTCCGCTATCAATCGCAAATTTTGATTCGTAAGCCTTTGCCTCTTTTATCGTAGCGCCAAGCGGAAAACCTACAACGGAGCAAACTTTAACATTTGAATGAAGTAAAAAATTATAAGCGACATTGACATAAGCGGAGTTTACGCAAACGGAATAAAAATTATATTCTTTTGCTTCAATGCATAATCTTCTTATATCGTCTATTGTGGCGTCTGGTTTTAAGATAGTATGGTCTATTAATTGATTTATATTTTGCATTTTATACCTCTGATAATAGTATTATATAAAAGATTGCATTATTGTCAAATTATATTTTGAAAAGTTGCAGTTTTTAGTATTGCTTTTTTTTTTTATTATGTTATAATAATTACAATCCTAAAAAAATTATAGTAGCGCGGGCGTCGTATAATGGTTATTACCTTAGACTTCCAATCTAAAGATGACGGTTCGATTCCGTTCGCCCGCTTATAATCATTATAGTATGAAATCTATAACAAAAGAAGCGAAAGAATTATTAAAACGAAGAGATTTACTTAAATCTTCAATATTTTCAAACTTATCAAATACGGAAGAATTAAATAATTTATCAGAAAAACTTGAAATATATAAAAATGGAATTAGAAAAGCCAAAGAAGATAAAGAGAGCGAAGAGCATTGCAAAAATATATTGAAAGATTTTTTAAACGGAGCATTTAAATATAATTGCAATACCAAAGGAAAGATAGATTTAACTATAAAATATGAAGGCGATATAAAAGCGATTATAGAAACTAAAAATTATGACAATAAAACGGAAATGATAAAAGATAACGATTATTATTATAAATCTTTTTATCAATCGGTTCTTTATTATTATCAGAGTAGAAAAAATATTAATAAAGATATGACGGTAGAGCATATAATTATTACAGATTTTGAAAATATATATTTATTTTTAAGAAGCGATTTTGAATATTTGACGGCAAATAAACAGATAATAAATTTTTTTAATGTTAAGAAAATAGACACTAACACTAAAGATTTTTATAATTCTTCAAAAGCTATACTTGAAAAAATTAATCGCGAAGTCGTAGGTTATAAGATTAATTTATTTGAAGACGATGCGGAAATTATATTTAAATTTTTAAGCCCTTATAATATTTGTTCTTTGAAAACGAATAACGATTTTAATATTATATCGAATACTTTTTATAGAGAGATAATTTATATGATGGGACTTGAAGAAACTAAAGATAAAAAATTGGTTTTGAATAAAGTCGACAATACTCTTATAAAATTAACTATGGATATTTTAGACGAAGATTTAAAAGGCGAAGAAAAATTTGAAACGGCTTTAAAATTAAATATTTTATGGATTAATAGAATTTTATTTTTAAAAATACTCGAAGCTCAATTAAGAGTTTTTAGAGATGATAATAATTTGCATATTTTAAATTATAATGAAATTGTAGATTATTCTTTTTTATACACTTTATTTTTTAAGGTTTTGGCAAAAAGCAAAGAAAGAAGAATAACGGAAAATAAAGAAAACGAATATTATAAACATATTCCTTATTTGAATAGCTCTTTATTTGAAGAAACTGAAGAAGAAAAAATTAACTCAATAACAAAATTAAATAATTCTTTGAAAATGAAAATAATGTCGGGAAGCGTTTTATATAAAGACAGAGATTTTGATAAAAAAGAATTAAATTTTTTAGAATATATTTTAAGATTTTTAAATTGCTATATATTCAACGCTATAAATGACAGTTCAAATATTAACAAAAATACAATAATTAAATCTTCAATTTTGGGATTAGTTTTTGAAAGATTAAACGGTTATAAAGACGGTTCGCATTTTACTCCGCCAGCGATTACAATGTATATGGCTAAATATTCTATAGAAAAATCGATTGTCAATAAATTTAATAAATTTTTTAAAGACGCAAATTTTAAGAATATTGACGAAATAAAAATTTATGTCGATGCGAATATACATAAAATTAAAGAGCAAGTAAAATATATTTTGGATTCTATTACTATAATAGACCCCGCTTGCGGAAGCGGGCATTTCTTGGTTGCTTGTTTAAATGAACTTATAAAAATAAAAAGTTATTTGCATGTTTTGTCTAACGATATTAAAGTAGATATAGAAGATGACGAGCTTGTTATTAATTATATAAACGGGACGGAATATAAATATAATATGGAAGGCGGAAATATTAGCGAGATAAAACAGAAAATACAAAAAATTTTATTTGAAGCGAAAAAACATATTATAAATAATCAACTTTACGGAGTCGATATAAATCCTAATTCGGTAAATATTTGCAGGTTGAGGCTTTGGATAGAATTATTAAAATCGAGCTATTATTTGGAAAATAACGGAGCGGATAAATATATAGATTTAGAAATTCTTCCGAATTTGGAGTTTAAAGTTTTGTCGGCAAATAGTTTAATAGAACTTGAAGAAAAAGAAGGAAATAATAATTTAAAACTTGCTTACGATAAAACGGAATTAGTAAAAAATATGAGAGAATATTTTAACGCCGATTTTGAAACAAAAAAAGAAATTAGAAAAAAGGTTTTAAAATTATTAAAAGAATATTCGCAATATAATACAAAATTGAAAGATTATAATCCTTTCGATATGCTTAAAAGTTATGATTTTTTCGATAGCGAGATAATGTTTGGAATCGATAGTTTTGATATTGTTATTGGAAATCCGCCTTATGGTGTTAGGCTTACTAAAGATATACAAAAAGAATACGAAAAAATATACGGTAAAGTGCCTGACATACAAATTCAATATTGGTTTATGCTTTTAGCAGAAAGATTAATTAAACCTGACGGATTTATAAATTATATAATTCCAAATTCAATTATGTTTAATGTGCTTGCAGAAGCTTTTAGAAAAAGATTATTAGATAATAAAAATATAGTTTCATTAATAGATTGTTCGCCTTTCGATATATTCGAGCATGCAAAAGTTAGAAATGTAATAATTACTATGTCTAAAATTGAAAATGATAAAATAGAATATATACCTTGTCAAAAGGTTGAAAATATTGAAAATCTATTAAATAAAAAAATAGAATTATTAGATATAAATACTTTATATACTTTTATTAGAAATTGGAGCTTAATATATTTAAAACCTAAAGAAAATTTAAATATTGTAAAAAAGATTTCTGAAAATAAAAAAGTCGTTAATTTAGAAAACTATTATAAAGGATTAATTTCACAAGGTTTAATTGCATATGATAAATACAGAGGACAATCTGAAGAATTAATTAAAAGTAGAAAATTTCATTCTAATAAAAAAATAAATGAAGATTATAAAAAATGGTTATATGGAGAAGATATAACGCAATATTCTGTTAAATGGAGCGGTAAAGAATATTTTAATTATTGCAAGGAAGTGGCAAATCCAAGACAACCTTTTTTCTTTAATTCAAAAAGAATACTTATAAGAGAAATAACAAATCCGTCAATATTTGCCGCCTATACAGAAGAAGAAATGTATCACGACCCGAGTATAATAGTTATATCTGAAAATAAAAATATGGAAGAGCATTTATTATTTTTATTAGGTTTATTAAATTCTAAATTAATAACATTTTACCATTTTAATTCTTCCCCAAAATCATCAAAAGGTATTTTCCCAAAATTATTAATAGACGATATTAAAAGACTTCCAATAATAGACGCCGATAAAGAAACTATATCTAAAATAAATAAATTAGTAAAATCTATTTTAAATAAAAAAGAAAATAATGAGGATACTAATTCAATACAAAAAGAAATTGATAATTTGGTGTATGAATTGTATAATTTAAGTAATGAGGAAATTAGACTTATAGAAGGGAAATAAATGAGCTATAAAATGAATTTTATAAATGATATGAATAACATTTTAGGAGAATGGTTACGAATAAATGGCATTCCAATACATGCAAAAGATAATAATAATATTTTGGAATTTTCAAGATATTATAGGTTATGTATTATGCCAATTCCAAGAAAAGTTTATATTTCAAAAGAATTAAAGAAATCCATAAAATTTATAACATATCAAAAAGAAATTACTTTAATTAGAGATACATTTGAAAAAGGTGAAAACATTATGCCTTTTATGAGTATGAGAAAAAATGCTAAAAAAGGACAAAATCCATATAATGACGCGCTTTTAAATAATTGGCATATGCATCATTTTCATTTAAATTTAGAAAAAGACAATTTAGGATATATAAAGCGAAGCAAGGATTTATTATTTTGTATTGTAAAACCTGAAAGCGTTTATATGATAGATATACAATCGCATCAAGATAATTGGGCTGATAAAAGATTATTAGAAATAGTTGATTCTAATTGGAGTGAATTATTAGAACCTTTTATAGTAAATGAAATAACATCAGCTCCAAGTCAAAGTGTATACGAAGAAAGTAGAAAATATAATATAAATTGTTTGATATGTATAAATGGAAAAATATTGTGTCCTTTTGATTTTGGTATATCTGCCGATGGAACTTCTTCGGTTGTTAATTATTGGGCTGATAATATTAAGATGCAATTAAAAAATTTTGAGTATTTATTCGATAATGAACCAACAATAACACAAAATATTAAAAATAATTCTAAAATAGAACTCATTGACTGCTTTTCATTTCAAATGGATAACTCTACAGAATTATTAAATTTTCTCTTTCAAACTAATAATGAAGATAAAATACATATTATATATGATGAAAAAAGTAGGAATATAGACTTTACAATTATAAAAAATGAAATTATAATAACAAATTCTTACTATCTTATTTAAATAGTATACTTTTTGGATTTTGTTATCGCAATGACTAAAACACGCAATGAGTTAAAAACTATTGCTATTAAGATTTATAAATATTATTGATATCTTTATTATTCTAATATAAAATTATATAGATTTAGTTGAAGGAATTGGTTAAAAATGAATAATGGTTTAACTAATCTACTAATTTTAATCGGATTGCTTCAATATCGCTCGCTCACGCTGTGCGCTTCGCTAGGCAATGACGATTTAAATTTATTTTGAAGTTGATAAGAAAACAGAAAAGGAAATTATTAATTTGGTTGAGAAAGTTATTGAAGGGAAGAAGAAAGAGATTGATACAAGAGAGTTTGAAGTGGAGATTGATAAAATTGTTTATGGATTATACAATTTGAATGAAAATGAGATAAAGATAATTGAGGGTAAAGATTGAATTTAGATTATCACACAATGGGCTAAAGCCACATTGTTATTAAGATTTATAAATTTATATTAGTAATTAGTTCTCTGCAAAAAATCGTTATTATTTGAATTAAAAAAATAACACTTATATTGCAAAAATTTTTTTAATTGTTATTAATAATGTGTAAATAATTTATTTTAAGGAGACAAATTTTATGTCTAAAAAATTATTTGATACTTTTACAAAATATAATGATTTTGGAATTGGTAAAGCGCTTTTCGATATGCCTAAACCATTAAAAGAAATGCAAAAAAAATTTATCGGTATTGAATAAATTTAATAATTCATTTATTGATAATGTTAATAGGATTAGTAATAATAATTTTATTAAAGAAATGCAAAAAATTGCATCGGTATCAAACAAATTTAATTCAATTAATAAATTATTAAAAAATAGTAGGCTCAATGATAATTCTATTAAAGAAATACAAAAAAGTTTATCTGCCTATAATATTAATTCAATATTACCTCAATTTAATGATTTATTTAAAAATATTAAAGGAATTCATTATTATTATAATATGTCAAAAAATATTTTATTTACTAACACAGATTTATTAATAAATAATATGAAACTAAACAATATGTTAGATGGATACAGTGAAGATGATATTGAAGAAGTTCGGGATGAATTAAAAAGCGATTTACTTGATATAAAAGAAAATGTAATAAAAAAAAGATTAAATTTGAGCGATTTACAAATTCTAATAGATAATAAAATTAAAAAATGGGCTTCAAAAAACCCTATATTAAAATTTATTATATATATTATAATCTCGTCAATTCTACTTGATATATATAATTGTTCTAAAAAGAAGTTATTTGAAATATATATAAAACCTGATAATAAATCTACTGTTATATATCAAACTAATATTTATCAAACTAATATTACAATAACAAATAATATACCATATTACTATTATATAGAGACTAAAGATAAAAATGGAATAAATTAAATAGTCATTGCGAGCCGAAGGCGAAGCAAT
>OLHA01001957.1_pt1 | contig 10345 bp, 13 predicted proteins | sample 1605961 | NCBI WGS metagenome assembly OLHA01 (sample SAMN03283288) | human gut metagenome | biome: human-associated habitat; material: feces | host: Homo sapiens | place: Peru | collected 2012
ACCGCAAGAAAGAGGTGCGGAATGGAAGATAAGACAAAGCAATGGAAAGACTTAGAAGAATACTTTGCAACAGAGGTAATTGAGCAAAGTAAACGGACAGCAAAAAGATGGTTTGCAATCTGGCTAATTACATTCATTGCATTGGTAGCGACAAATACAGTGTGGATATATGTGTTCAACTCATATGAATACGTTCAGCAGGACGGAAGCGGAGTTAACAACTATCACACCGATATCGATGGAGACTTAGAGAATGGGACAAAGAATTAAAGCTAAGAAGAACGGCAAATACAAGAAAGTGGCGTTCAGACAGGCAGGAATGAAGAAAAGAGGATACTACCGTAGGAAGAAGCGGAGAAAGTGAGGTAAATATGGAATACCAGAAGCCAGTTATGAAGATGGGAGAGCTTATAAAAATGGGATTCCCGAGATCATTCCTTGATGAAGCCTATAGAGAAAGAGGACAGGACTTTGCACAAAAAGGTCCTAAGTCCAATTCTCCTATATTTTTCGATACAGAAAGATTTGAAAAATGGAGAATAAGAAAGCTAACAAATGAGAACCAAGCAATGCAGAGAGGAGGGTTTTAAATGAAAATGGGAGCATTCATGATGGGGTGTGGGCTGTTAGTCTGCGGATTAGAGTTAATGCCATTTTGGTTTATGGGTACTTGCGTAGCAGCAGGACTGGCATTAATCGCACAAGAGCGTGATGGATGGAAATGAAAAAAAGCACCCAGACATGGCAGGTCTAAAGTGCTTAACAAAAAATGTATAACAACAGTATAGCAGGAAAAGGAGAATGTGACAATGATTATTACAAAAAAAGAATTTGAAACAATTAAAAAATGTTAATATAATGTGTAGAAATATAACAAAAATTCCTGACAACATAAAAAAATTAATCGAATCTAAAAGTTATTATATTCGTATAAATAATGTATATAGCGCAAAAGAATTGGAAGCCGAATTATCAAATTTAATTAAAAATAAAAGTTTTGATTTGGAATACGGCGGAGATTATGAAGATTCGTATAGTTTAGATTATCTTAAATCCGTTAATATTGTGGAATTAAATCAATCGGAAAATAATTCTGCAGACTGCAACGATACGAAAGAATTAATCGAAGAAATTACGATTTCAAAAAATCTTAAAGAACTATATATAAAATCCACAAACTTTAAAGAAATTCCTAAATGGTTATTTGATTTATATAACATTGAAAAACTTTTTATAAATTGTGATAGTTTAGAAGAACTGCCTAAAGAAATTGGGAAATTGACTAATCTAAAAGAATTTGATATTGAAAGAGCAAACTTAAAGAAATTACCAAAAGAAATAGGCAATTTAGTTAATCTCAAAGAACTTTATATATATTGCGAAAATTTAGAAGAACTGCCAAAAGATATTACAAAATTAATCAATCTTAAAAAAATTTATATTACCTGCTCTAACTTAAAAGAACTACCAAAAGAGATTGGCGATTTGGTTAATCTTAAAAGATTTGAAATAGATTGCGATAGTTTAGAAGAATTACCGCATGAGATTGGAAACTTGATTAATCTTAATAGTATTGTAATACATTGCAATAAATTAAAAGAACTTCCAGAAGAAATAGGCAATTTATTAAAAATGGAATATTTTAGTATGGATTCTGAAGTTTTAAAAGAATTGCCAAAAAGTATAGGAAATTTTACTAAACTTCGCAGTCTTGGATTAGACTGTTCTAATTTAGAAAGACTTCCTAAAGAGATAGAAAATTTGAAAATAATTAAAGGAATCGATATAAGAAGCGATAAGTTAAAAGAATTTCCTAAAGAAATATTAAGCATGCCTAAACTTGAACGGATTGATTTACATGGAAACGGAATAAAAGAGATACCAAAAGAAATTATTAATTTGACTAAACTTGAAAAATTGGATATGCAATATTGCGCTAACTTAAAGAAAACTCCGAAAAAAATAGGCAATCTGATTAGAGAATCTAAAATTAAATGCTGGTGGAATTTTTAAGGAGAAATAAAATGCAAAACAATTTAACAAAAAAAGAAATCGATAATTTATATAATTGGGCTAAAAAATATGATATTAAAGAATTGAAAAGCAAAGATAAAAATAAGCTATTGGATATTAAAAAACTCTATATATTTTCGAGAAATTTAAAAGTATTGCCTAAAGAGATAGAAAATTTGATTAATCTTGAAGAGCTTATTATTGGAGATTATATTGTCGGAGGCACAATTAAAAAACTACCAAAAGAAATTGGAAATTTGACTAATCTTAAAAGGCTTGAAATAAGTTGCCACAAATTAAAAGAATTACCTAAAGAAATATGCAATCTCACTAATCTTAAAGAATTATTAATAAACTGCAATAATTTAGAAGAATTGCCTAAAGACATTGGAAATTTGACTAAACTTAAAAGACTTACAATAAGGTGCGATAAATTAGATAGACTGCCAAAAGAAATTGGTAATTTTATCAAACTTGAATATATTCTTATAGGTTCTAAAAGTTTAAAAGTATTGCCTAAAGAGATAGGAAATTTAAAAAACTTAAAGATTTTACTTTATGGCTAAATAATTTAACAAAATTTCCTAAAGAAATTGTAAATTTAGTTAGGCTTGAGCGTTTAGAAATAAATCGTGGAGATAACTTAAAAGAATTTCCAAAAGAGATTATAAATTTAGTTAAATTAAAAGATTTAGAGATAAGTCATTGTAATAAAATAAAAAATCTACCAAAAGAAATTGAAAATTTAACTAAATTTAAAAGATTTAGAATTGCAAGTTTAAATTTAAAAGTAATCCCGAAAGAAATTAAAAAAATTTGATTAACCTTGAATATATTGAAATAACTTGGGACGGATATGCAAAAGAATTGCCTAACGAAATTCTTAATTTTGAAAAACTTAAATTTATAGAAATAAAAAAATCGGGGTTCATTTATAAATAGTTTGGAAGAGAATATAAAATTGAAAAAGCCAAAAAGAAAATAAAGAAAAATATAAATAAAACAAAGAAAGGATAATTTTTTTAATTGCTTTTTAAATTTTTATGATTTAATAATAATTATAAAATAAGGCTTTTACAAACTTTTTCCACAGTCTTTGGAAGTATAATCCATTCGGCAAATTCCATAACTCTTTTTTGCAATTTTTCCGCCGTATCGTTATCTAAAACTTTAACGGCTTTTTGCATTATAATCTCTCCGCCATCAATAACTTCGTTTACAAAATGCGTTGTAGCACCCGTAATTTTAACTCCTCTTTTTATAGCTTCTTCATGAACTTTTATTCCGTAAAAATTTTTTCCGCAAAAAGAAGGAATAAGCGAAGGGTGAATATTGATAATTCTTTTAGGATAATCTTTTACAAAATTTTTAGACAAAACCGACATAAATCCCGCCAAAACTATAAGCTCGATTTTATAAGATTTCAAAATTTCTTTTAATTTTTTTTCAAATTCTTCTATTTTCTTGCATTCTTTTTTAGAAATAATTTCAAAAGGAATTTTTGATTTTTCTGCTCGTTTCAAAGCGAAAGCGTTAGAATTATTTGAAATAACCAATTCTATTTTTCCGCTTTTTATTATTTTATTTTTTTGAGCGTTTATTAAAGCTTGCAAATTAGTTCCGTTTCCCGAAACCAATACGGCGATTCTTATTTTTTTATTCATATCATTCCTTAAAAATAATTTTTTCTTTATTCTCAATTATTTTGCCAATAATATAAGCGTCTTCTTTGCAGGAGTTTAAAATTTCAATAGTTCTTTCAGCGTCTTTTTTTGAAACGATTATGCACATTCCGACTCCCATATTAAAAGTATTAAACATATCTCGCTCTTCTATATTTCCAATTTTTTGAATATATTTAAATATTGGCAAAATTTTAATTTTATTTTTTTCTATCTCTGCGCAAAGTCCGTTTGGAATGCATCTTGGAATATTCTCGTAAAAACCGCCGCCCGTTATATGCGATATTCCTTTTACTTTAATTTTTTTTAATAATTTTAAAATCGGTTTAACATAAATTTTTGTCGGCGTTAATAATATCTCGCCAATAGATTTTTTACCAAGTTCTTTAACTACATTATTTATATTTGAATTATCAATATTTAAAATTTTTCTAACAAGCGAAAATCCGTTTGAATGAATTCCGCTAGAAGATAAAGCGATTATAATATCTCCTTTTTTTATCAAACTATTATTTATTATTTTTGATTTGTCAACTATTCCCGTAGAATATCCTGCCAAATCGTATTCGTCTTTAGCGTAAAAATCGGGCATCTCAGCAGTTTCTCCGCCTATCAAAGCGCAATTAGATTGAACGCATCCTTTCGCTATTCCTTTTACTATTTCAGAAATTTTTTCGGGATAATTTTTTCCGCAAGCAATATAATCTAAAAATATAAGAGGTTTAGCTCCAACGCATATTATATCGTTTACGCACATAGCAACGCAGTCTATTCCGATAGTGTCATGTTTATTCATTAAAAACGCTATCTTTAATTTTGTCCCGACTCCGTCAGTTCCGCTTACCAAAACAGGTTTCTTTATTCCTTTTAAATCAAGTTCAAATAATCCGCCGAATCCTCCGATACTTGAAATAACGCCTTTAATATTAGTTTTAGCTATATGTTTTTTTATAAGCTCGACAGATTTATATCCCGCCGTTATATCGACTCCCGCTTTCGCGTAAATATCGGATTTGGAATTATTCATTTTGATTTTTCCTCGTCTATATTATTTATCTTTCTTTCAAAACGATTTTTAAATTTTTCAGTTGGAATTTTTGTAGGATAATTTCCGTCAAAACAAGCTATACAGAAACCGCTTTTTTCATTGACATAACCTATTTTTTTAACTCCTTCCAAACTTAAATATCCAAGAGTATCCGCTCCGATTTTTTTTGCTATCTCTTCAATCGTATATTTGCAAGCGATTAAATTATCTTTTGAATCTATATCGATTCCATAATAGCAAGGATTTACAAAAGGCGGCGCCGAAACTCTCATATGCACTTCAATAGCTCCCGCTTCTCTTAAAAGTTTAACTATTCTTCCGCTTGTCGTTCCTCTAACTATAGAATCGTCTATAAGAATAACTCTCTTTCCTTTAACGACATTTGCCATAGGATTTAATTTTATTTTAACTTTATCCATACGACTCTTTACTTCGGGATGTATAAAAGTTCTTCCGATATATTTATTTTTTATTAATCCTATTCCGTAAGGTATTCCCGAAGCTTTTGAATATCCTAAAGCCGCATCCAATCCAGAATCGGGAACTCCGACTACAATATCTGCATTTACAGGATGTTCTTTTGCAAGTATCTCTCCCGCTTTAATTCTCGCTTCATAAACATTTTTTCCATCTATTATAGAATCGGGACGCGCAAAATAAATATATTCAAAAACGCATAAAGTTTGTTTTGATTTATTGCAATGTTTTTTTATAGAAGTTATTCCGTCCTTACCGAAAACTACAATCTCTCCTTTTTCTATATCTCTTATAAACTCCGCTCCGACAGAATCTAAAGAACAACTTTCAGAAGCTACTACATATTCTCCGTTTGCAGTTTTTCCATAACAAAGAGGTCTAAAACCGTTTTCGTCTCTTGCAGCTATAAGTTTTTGAGGCGACATTATTACCATTGAATAAGCGCCTTTTATTCTATTCATAGCCTTACAAACCGCTTCTTCTATAGTATCCGCTTTTAATCTTTCTTCTATAATCGTATGAGCTATTACTTCCGTATCCGAAGTCGTGTGAAAAATAGAACCTTTCGCTTCAAATTCAGAACGCAATTCATAAGAGTTTATAAGATTTCCGTTATGAGCTAAAGCCATACTTCCTTTTATATGATTTACAACTATAGGTTGAGCGTTACTTCTTTCGTTTCCTCCCGTAGTGCCGTATCTAACATGTCCAACCGCAATATTTCCTTCGCCAAGTTTATCTATAACGCTAGGAGTTATAACATCGTTTACCAATCCTAAATCTTTATAAGAGCTAAAAATTCCTTCGTTATTAACGGCTATTCCGCAAGACTCTTGTCCTCTATGTTGCAAAGAAAATAATCCTAAATATACGATTTGAGATAAATTTTCTTTTTTAGGGCTATAAATTCCAAAAACTCCGCATTCTTCTCTTATTTCAGACATATAATTTCTCCAAAAAATTATCCGAGTATTCTTTTCATCATTTCTTTATAAGCGCCTTCTACATTTCCCAAATCTCTGCGAAATCTATCTTTATCAAGTTTTTCGTTTGTAGTCGCGTCCCAAAAACGACATGTATCGGGAGATATTTCATCGGCAAGAACTATTTTATTATCTGCAAGTTTTCCAAATTCAAGTTTAAAATCAATGAGTTTTACATTTATTGAAATAAAAAATTTTTTCATCTCTTCGTTTATTTTGAAAGCGTATTTTTTTATAATTTCAATTTCTTCTTTTGTGGCAAGTTTCAAAGCGATTGCATGATAAGAATTAATTAAAGGGTCGCCGAGATTATCGTTTTTATAAGAAAATTCTATTGTCGGTTCGTCAAAAATTATTCCTTCTTCCACACCGTAATTTTTTGCAAAAGAGCCAGCCGAAACATTTCTAATAATCACTTCAAGCGGAATTATCGAAACCTTTTTAACTAAAGTTTCTCTCTCTGAAATTTCTTCAATATAATGCGTAGGAATTCCCGCTTTTTCAAGAAGTCGCATCATATAATTTGTAACTTTATTATTTATTATTCCTTTCCCTAATATAGTTCCTTTTTTTATTCCGTTAAAAGCGGTGGCGTCATCCTTATATGAAACGAGTAAAATTTCTGGTTTATCGGTTTCAAATATTTTTTTCGCTTTGCCTTCGTAAAGTTGTTTTCCTTTTGTCATTTTATAAACTCCTTTATAAATTTTTATTTAAATTTTTCATTTATCGCAATGTCTTTTTGAAGAACTGCTTCGCTGTCTTTAATTCTTTTTTCTTTTAATTTTTTAGATAATTCTTTATCATTAACGGCTAAAATTTCTATTGAAAGCAAAGCCGCATTAACTCCTCCGTTTATCGCAACTGTAGCGACAGGAATTCCCGAAGGCATCTGAACGGTTGATAAAAGCGCGTCAATTCCTTCCAAATTTTGAGATTTGCAAGGAATTCCTATAACGGGAAGAATAGTATTTGCAGCAATAACTCCCGCAAGATGAGCCGCCATTCCCGCAGCCGCTATTATAACTCCAAAACCGTTTTTTTCGGCATTTTTTGAAAATTCAATCGCTTTTTCGGGCGTTCTATGAGCGGAATATATATGAACTTCAAAAGGAATAGAAAAATCTTTTAATATATCAATAGCTTTTTCGATTATAGGCAAATCGCTATCGCTTCCCATAATTATTCCGACTTTTTTCATATACTCCTCTTTTTTGATATTAAATATTAGAGTAGTTATTATATTATATTATTTTTTTTAATCAATAGATTTAATAATTGATTTAGAATTGCTTCATTATAGCTCACAATGACGGGAAAAAATTAATAGCTTGGCTTTGTCGAGGATATGCCTTATAATGATATTTTACCATATCAAACTACTTCATAATTTTATTTTTGTAAATTTTTTTTAAATAAATAGAATTTTTTTCTTGACTTTTATTAAAAAATTGTTAATTAAGGATAGACAGTGAGGATAAATGTTTTTTATAATTACTGTTAAATAAAAAAATTTAGTTCTTATTGAAGGAGGATAAAATGAAAAAAGTAATTTATTTGTCTTTAATTGCCGTTATTATGGAGGCGGCTATTAGCGTGATTTCTTGCACAAGCAATAAAAATCCAGTAAGGTTATCGCAATCGGAAACAATAATTAAATACGAAACAAATACGGTATATAAGACAAATGATACGGCGAACACCACATATAATGTTTTAGATTATTACAACATTTATGTTCCTTACGCTGGAGGAATGAACGGTTATTTTAATGTAAGCTATAAAGACACCAACAGATTAAACAAAATATGGTTCGCCCAAATTCAAAGAAAAGGCGAAAACGATGGAAAAGTATTCGCTATTAGAAATAGAGCGAATGATAGAGGACCTTGGTATGAGAATATGAATTTCCAAAAGTCTCACGAAGGAAGACAAGATTATTATTATTTCGCGGATAACGGCGATATATATTATAAAGGCGGATATAAAACTAATACAACAGGCTCGATTTTAATAAAAAGATTTGTTGGAGCTGTTATAGTCGATTATAGAAGAGTGCATAAAAGAGTTTATCAAACGGCAAACTGGTCGGATGATGAAATATACAATACGGGAGAGCTTACTATAGGAGCTATTTATAAAATGGGAATGTCAGAAGGGCAAGCGCAAGCTAGATTTGCAGATGAAAGCGGAGCGCCTACGGACGGAACTTATGAATTCATAGCGGCTCGTAGAAAACTATATACCTATCGCGATGCATTTGTTGCAAAATCTGTATTGTTTAAAAGATATTATCATAACGATACATTTATTGAAGTTCTTGTTTTGAATCCTTATGCTAATGAAGGAAATGAACATTGTTTGGGAGTAGACGCGTATTATGCATACGATAGCCCACGCGGATTAGCTCCTATGACAGATGAAAAGGTATATTTGGGCGAGCGACCTGAACATATAATTCCATTGTTGAATCGCACGACTACATTTACCGATGCAAGTCGTTGGTGGAGTTTATTGGCTTTTCCATGACAAAGGATAAAAAGGCTATACTAAATATGACAATAGCTCTCTTAATGAGTTTATGCGCGAGATACATCATTGGGGCGAAGGCGACTTGACGGTTATACTCATGAATCTAGGTTATGCGACTATTGATTTCAGATATAATATGTCATTCCCGTTCAGTTATGAATTAGGAGTTGATGAATATTACTGCACGGTAGACGACAACTATAGAAAAGACCCTACATATTTCTTAGGACAAAATCCTACTAATTATTTGGGAGTTGAATGGAAAAACTATTGGCATGAAAAGTTAAATGTAAGAGTTAATCACTCTCACTATTTAGATAGATATAACTTTAGATTTACTATAGCGGAAGCTTACGATTGGTGGGATAAATAAAAAAATATAAATTTTAAATTTATTTAAGAAGCTTATAATTTGTTTTGCAAACTTGGGGCTTGTCAGAAATGGCAAGTCCTTTTTATTTGTATTAACTTCGGTTTATAAATATCTTGCAATAACTATATTCTAAATTATATTAAATATAGTAGATTTAATTTACTTTCTAATATAATATATTTCTTAAATTTTAATTTTATATTTATAAAAGAGTTTTTAATTTATGGAAAATAATTTTGAAAATAATTATAACGAAAAAAATAATTTATCTTTTTTGACTATATTAATAATCTGCTCTTATATCGCTTGTCAAATGATTTCAAATATAGCGAGCGTAAAAATCGCAAATGTTTTAAGTTTGGCTGTTGACGGAGGAACCTTTCTTTATCCTTTGGCTTTTACAATAAGAGATATGGCTCATAAAACTATAGGCAAAAAAAATACTCAAAAACTTATCATTGTTTCGGCTATTATAAATATATTTACGCCGATTTATTTTTATATAATATCTCAAATACCCGCGGATAAAAGTTGGGAATTTGACGAAGCTTTTAAGACGACTTTAAGTCCCGTTATTAGAATTTCTATAGCTTCAATAATCGCATCTACTTTATCGGAATTTGTCGACACGGAAATTTATCATTTTTTTGTAAGTAAAATAACTAAAAAATATCAATGGTTAAGAGTTTTAATAAGTAACGCTTTCAGTATTCCCGTAGATAATTTTTTATTTGTAGCGATAGCTTTTTTTAATGTTTTGACAATTAACGCTTTAATAGGAATATTTATTTTCAATTTTTTTGTTAAATATGCTGTTACGATTATTAGCGTTCCTATGATTTATTTAGTTAAAGAAAAAGATTGAGATTAAAATAAAATTTATAATAAAAAAAGGAGACTTTAAAAGCCTCCTTTTCTTTAGGAATTAATTATGCAAGATTTCAATTTATTTATTAAACTTCTTTTTTAATTTTTGTTTTATATAACCAATCTACAAAAACGGCTATAGCGTTATCGCCTGAAACATTAGCCGCAGTTCCAAAAGAATCTTGAGTTAAATACAAGGCTATCATTAAACCTTGCAATTCTTCTCCCGTTATTCCAACCATATAAAGAAAAGGCAAAGCACTCATTATAGCTCCGCCAGGCGCGCCAGGAGCTGCAACCATTGCAACGCCAAGCATAAGTATAAATGGAAGCATTGAGCCGTAATTTGGATTTTGTCCTAATATCAATA
>OLHA01001958.1_pt1 | contig 10343 bp, 9 predicted proteins | sample 1605961 | NCBI WGS metagenome assembly OLHA01 (sample SAMN03283288) | human gut metagenome | biome: human-associated habitat; material: feces | host: Homo sapiens | place: Peru | collected 2012
ACCAGTGACGTCGGTCACTGGTTCGCAGCGACATACTTTTCTAACAGCCCCTTTTTTCAATTCACGGATATCCCGAAAGGACAATGGAGAAGCCTTCGAAGGGATAGCAGTCGTGGCCATAGCGCATGTCCCCGATGCCCATGCCGGAATCAAACAGCATGGCGCTGTCCGTTCCCTCAATCAGGCAGCTGATGACCTCCTGGAAATGGCAGGGTTCGTAAATCGCTGCCGGTGGAGGCATTGGGGGGACTATTCAGGCGGATCGGGATTATTCCAGCTCGAATGCGCCGGTGTAGAGCTGATAGTAGGTGCCCTTCTGGGCAATCAGATCGTCGTGGGTGCCGCGCTCGATGATGCGGCCATGGTCCAGAACCATGATGCAGTCGGAATTGCGGACCGTAGACAGCCGGTGGGCAATGACGAACACCGTGCGGCCCTTCATCAGAGCGTCCATGCCGGCCTGCACCAGGGCCTCCGTATGGGTATCAATGGAGGAGGTGGCCTCATCCAGAATCATAACGGGGGGATCGGCCACAGCCGCCCGGGCAATGGCGATCAGCTGCCGCTGGCCCTGGGACAGGTTGCCGCCGTTGGCGGTGAGCATGGTGTCGTAGCCGTCAGGCAGTCTCGTAATGAAGTCGTCCGCGTTGGCCAGTTTGGCGGCGTGGATGCACTCCTCGTCGGTGGCGTCCAGCTTGCCGTAGCGGATGTTGTCCATGACGGTACCGGTGAACAGGTTGGTCTCCTGGAGTACCACGCCCAGAGAGCGGCGCAGATCCGGCTTGCGGATCTTGTTTACGTTGATGCCGTCGTAGCGGATCTTGCCATCGGCAATGTCGTAGAACCGGTTGATAAGGTTCGTAATGGTGGTCTTACCGGCACCGGTGGCGCCTACAAAGGCGATTTTCTGACCGGGATGGGCATAGAGGGTCACATCGTGGAGGACGGTCTTCTCCGGCACATAGCCGAAATCCACATGCTCCATGGTGATGTCGCCTTTTAGTTCTGTGTAGGTGACGCTGCCGTCAGCCTGGTGGGGGTGCCGCCAGGCCCAGTGGCCGGTGTGCTCCGGGCACTCGTGGACAGTGCCGTCGGCATCGATGTGGGCGTTCACCAGGGTCACGTAGCCCTGGTCTTCCTCCGGCGCTTCGTCCATCAGGGTGAAGATCCGCTCCGCACCGGCCAGCGCCATGACGATGGCATTGATCTGGTTGGAGATCTGGGAGATGGGCATATTGAAGCTGCGGCTCAGGACCATGAAGGCCATCAGGCTGCCGAGAGTCAGCAAACGACCATCGGACTTGATGCAGATCAGGCCGCCGAAGATCGCCAGGACGGCATACTGCACATAGCCCAGGTTGTTGTTGATGGGGCCCAGCATATTGGAGAACTTTCCGGCGTTGTAGGCGTTGGCCCGGAGCTCTTCATTGATCTTGTCGAAGCTTTCCTTGCAGACTTCCTCGTGGTTGAAGATCTTGACCACCTTCTGGCCGGAGATCATCTCCTCGATATAGCCGTTGACGGCACCCAGGGCCTTCTGCTGGCCGATGAAGTAACCGGCGGATTTGGAGGCCAGGACCTTGGTCACATAGATAATGAGGGCCACGGTAAAGGCCATGACAATGGTCAGGATCCAGGAGGTGTCAATGAGGTTTATAAGGACCACGATCAGAGTCACCAGGGAGGAAACGCACTGGGGAAGGCTCTGGGACAGCACCTGGCGAAGGGTATCGATGTCGCTGGTATAGCGGGACATGATGTCACCGGCTGGATGGCTGTCGAAATACCGCAGGGGCAGCCGCTGCATCTTGGTGAACAGATCGTCCCGAATGGTCTTCTGCACGCCCTGGGTGACGCCTACCATCAGATAGTTATAGAGGAAGGAGCCCAGAATGCCCAGGCCGAAAATACAGGCCAGCTTGGCAAGATAACCAAACAGGGGCGAAAAGTCTGTGGAGCCCCTCTCCACCATGGGCAGAATATAGTCGTCTACCAGAGGACCCAGGGCCCGGCTGCCTTGGGCTTGGGCCACGGAGGCCAGCAGAATGCACACCAGCACAAGGACCAGGGTGGGGGTGTATTTTTTCAGATAGCTCAGCAGACGCAGAAGGGTCTTCTTGGGGTTGCTGGCTTTGCGGCCGTCGCCGCGCATTCTTACAGGAGGCATTAGTCCTCACTTCCTTTCTGCTGAGATTCATAGATGCCCCGGTAGAAGTCGGATTCCTTCATGAGGCGTTCGTGATTGCCCACACAGGCCACATGGCCGTTTTCCATGACCAGGATGATGTCGGAATCCTGGATGGAAGAGATCCGCTGGGCGATGATGAGCTTGGTGGTACCGGGAATTTCTTCCTTGAAGGCCTTGCGGATCATGGCATCGGTGTGGGTATCCACAGCGGAGGTGGAGTCGTCCAGAATCAGGATCTTGGGCTTTTTCAGCAGGGCCCGGGCGATGCACAGCCGCTGCTTCTGGCCGCCGGAGACATTGGTGCCGCCTTGCTCGATGTGGGTGTCGTACCCATCGGGGAAGGAGCGGATGAAGTCGTCGGCGCAGGCCAGCTGGCAGGCATGGACCAGCTCCTCGTCAGTGGCGCTGGCGTTGCCCCAGCGCAGGTTCTCTTTGATGGAGCCGGAGAACAGGGTGTTCTTTTGCAGGACCATGGCCACGTTGTCCCGGAGGACCTCCAGGTCGTAGTCGCGGACATCCCGGCCGCCGACCTTTACGGTGCCCTCGGTGGCGTCGTACAGCCGGGGGATCAGCTGGACCAGAGTGCTCTTGGAGGAGCCGGTAGCGCCCAGAATACCCACGGTGGATCCTGCGGGAATGTGCAGCTCCACATCCTGCAGGGCGGGCCGCTTGGCCTTGGCGGAGTAGCGGAAGGAAACATGGTCAAAGTCGATGGAGCCGTCGGCCACTTCCTTCACGGCGTTTTCGGGAGAGGCCAGGCTGGGATCCTCCACCAGGATCTCATAACACCGGCGCAGGGGAGAACGGGCCATGATCGTCATAACGAACACCATGGAGAACATCATCAGGGCGGTGAGGATCTGGGTGGTGTAGGTAAACATGGAGCTCAGCTCGCCGGTGGTCAGGCCCAGATTGGCATTGTTGCCGGAGGCGACCACCAGGTGAGCGCCGATCCAGGAGATAGCCAGGATGCAGCCGTAGACACAGAACTGCATAACAGGGTTGTTGACAGCCAGAATATGCTCGGCCTTACAGAAATCCCTGTAGATGGACTGGGAAATGGCGGTGAACTTGTCCACTTCCTTGTCTTCTCTTACGAAGCTTTTGACGACCCGGATGCCGTGGACATTCTCCTGGACCACGGTATTCAGCCGGTCATAGGTTTTGAACACCCGGTCAAAGATGTTGAAGACCAGGGGCACGATGCCCAGCAGCACCACCGCCAGAATGGGGATGGCCACAAAGTAAACAGAGCTGAGCTTGGGGTTGATGCGCAGAGAGGACACCATGGCGAGGATCAGCATCATGGGGCAGCGGATAGCCATACGGATGCACATCTGGAAGGCCATCTGCAGGTTTGCCACATCGGAGGTCAGCCGGGTCACAATGGAAGCGGAAGAGAACTTGTCGATGTTGGCGAAGCTGAAGTCCTGCACCTTGTAATACATATCATGGCGCAGGTTCCGGGCGAAGCCCGTAGCCGCTTTGGAGGCGTAGGTGGCGGATAGGATGCCGAAGGACAGAGAGGCCACAGCGCAGAGCATCAGAAGCAAGGCCTTCTCCACCACGATATTCATGTTTCGGGCGGCGATGCCGTAGTCATACAGATCCGCCATCACCAAAGGGATGGTGACCTCCATGGCTACCTCGCCCACCATGGCCAGGGGTGAGACCAGGGCAGTCCATTTGTATTCCCGGATACACCGGGCAAGTCGTTTGATCATTTGGTAAATTCCTCCTCTGGAATGTGAAAGTCCGGGGATACATTGCGCATGGCCCGCAGAAGATAGCTTTGGAATTGGGCAGCCTCCTCCGGAGAAAAACCCGTCAGAAGGTTTGCGTCTCCTTGACGGATGACCTCCGCCAGAGAGTTACAGCACTGCTTCCCCTTGGGCAGCAGACAGCAGAGCTTTCGACGCCGGTCCTGAGGGTCCGGCTTCTGGGCGATGAAGCCCTTTTTCTCCATCCGGGACAAGAGGCCCGATACGGTGGGATGGCTCAGCCGGAATTTCTCCTCGATGTCTTTGACACAGGGAGGCCGGGCACAGCGATCTAAGTATCCCAGAATGTACCCCTGGGCAAAGGTCAGATCCATGCCGGACAGCGCCTGATTCATGTTCTGTCCCATGGCGCAGCTCAGCACCCGGAACATATGGCCGTAGGTCAGCAAATGATCCCTCCTCTCAAATTAGGTAGCAAGCTACGCAATATTTTAGCACGATTTCGAAAAATTGCAAGTGGGTTGAAAAAATTAACACTTCATTCAAAAAAGACGTTGAAAAATAAGAAAACCCTCTCCTTACGAGAGGGTGTCAGGGCGAAGCCCTGACGGGTGAGGGACGGTACCAAGTCGGACCTTGTACCGCCCCCCTTCCGCCGCTGCGGCGGCACCTTCCCCCAAGGGAAGGTCAGGGAGCTTATTTTTTTGCCGAATCAATGGATTTTCCAAACACGAAGAACCGCTGATACAGAAACTCCGTGGTGAAGTTCAGCAGCATATTGAGGATGGTCACCAGATACTCGTTCCACAGCAGCGTGGAAGCCAGGTAATTTCCCAGCCCTGTGGAGAGGGGGGTAAACACGGCATAGTAGGCAGCCACCTTCGCCATAGCCACCGGCACATTGGCGGCGGACTGGAAAGTGAACTTCCGGTTCAGGGTAAAGTTCCACAGCACGCTGAGAACCAGAGCAGCCAGGTAGCAGGGCCAGTAGGGAAGACCGGTGAACTCATTGAGCAGGGCGAAGACCGCCATCTCGATCACCGCCGCGCTGACGGAGCAGAGGGTGAACTTGAGGATGCGGGTGAATTCTTTCATGGGTTACCTCTTTCTTATAAAAACTGCCCCGGATCTCCGGGGCAGAAAATAGAAGCTGCTTACTTCACAGTCACAGAGGTGACATGAGGCTGGAGGCCATTGTACCAGTACAGGAAGCCGCCCACGTCGATCTTGTCGCCTACCTTCAGGTTGGTGACGGTGTTGTACACATCGGTGTCCTGGTCGCAGAGGTAGCTCTCTACGGTAAAGGTGTAGGTGCCGGTGCCGTCGGAAACGTTGAAGTACAGGTCGCAGTTGTCGCCAGCCTTGCCGGAGCCGTCCCAGTTGTACAGGAAAGCGGCACCCTCATCGTTGGCGGCCTCCACAGTCAGGTCCCGAATCTCGACCTTCTCATTCTGGCTGTCGATCAGGTTGGTAGCGGCCAGGCCTCCGGTGATGTCGGTGGGAGCGGCAATGTAGGAGCCCTCCAGAATTTCAAAGGTGGCATCTACGATCTCCACCTCGCCGGACCACTCGGCCTTGAAGCCGTTGACCCGGATGTGAGTGCCCTCTTTCAGCTTGGCGGCATCCTCTTCGGAGCACTCCATGTTGTACAGGAAGTAGGCACCGTCCTCGCTCTGGGCGTAGACAGTGATCTTGTTGTCCCACCAGGACTGATGGGCCTGAACGTAGGTCTCTACGCACACGGGGGTGTCCACGGGGGCGGCCATGTACTCGGCGTAGCTCATGGACTCGGCCTCAGGCAGGACGGTTTCCACGGGAGCCTGGTCAGCGGTGGTCTCGGTGGTGGCGGGAGCCTCGGTGGCAGCAGGGGCCTCGTCCTTCTTGCCGCAGCCAGCAAAGGCGGCCAGCAGGGAGAGGGCCAGCAGCAGGGCAATGATCTTTTTCATTTTGAATCTCCTTAAGATATTCTGATTTGCGTATTCCACGCAAGGGTATTATACCGGGAAGCGGAGGAAAAATCAATGGTCGGCGGGATTATTTCTTTGTTAAGGTTTCCGCTTCCGCTGCCGGAGAAAGACGGCGGCCAGTCCGGCCCAGCTGAGCCCTAAGGCCCACAGCAGCACCTTCGCCTCAGTGGGAAGGGGGCCAAGCTCCGATGTCCCCGGGGTCACGGCAATGGCATCCAGCCGGTAGAGGGCGCTGACATTTTCGTAGATTTTCTCCAGGCCTTTGTCAGAGGTGTCCTGCTTCCGCCGCACCGCCTTGGCGGTATCCTCGATGAGCTGCCCGGCGGCCAATCGCACAGAGGCGGAGCCGTTGAAGACGGGGGTCACGAAGGTATCCTCCAGGTGGTCCAGCAGAAGCTGAGAGGCCTTGATCTTCACATCGTAGTGAGCATTGTTGTCTTCTCCGGCCCGGGAGAGGTAGTCAAGATAATCGGCGCTTTCCCGGGCATCCCCGGTGACGGGCACATAGCCCTCTGTCTCGGCATAGCCCAGCTGGACATCTGTGGTCAGGAGAAACTGGGCGAAGAGCCAGGAGGCCAGGACCTCTTGGGGGTCCTCCTTGTAGAACAGACAGATAGACGGGCCCTGGGAGATCATTTTGGGGGCATCCACATGGTACTGGGGAATGGGCAGTACGGCCGTCTCAAAGTCTACCAACGTGTCGGCGCTGATGTCCAGCAAGGGAGCGTGGGTGCCTACCCAGGTGGCTCCGGCGGTGGAGTCGATGGCGAAGATGCACTGCCCGGCGTTGAAGAAGTTGGCGGGATAGCTGGAAATCTTGAAGGTGGAGAAGGCGCCGGTGGCAGTGTGCTGCGCAACTGTTTTCAGGATTTCCTTGGTGTCCTCATTCCATAGCTCTACGGTGCCGTCGGCTCGGGCGTAGCCTGCTCCCTGCTGCTGCAAAGCCTGGATCATCATATTGTCTGTGGACTTGTAGATGAAGGGGATCAATACCTTCTGGCCGTTGACCTGATAGGTGCCGTCGGCGTTTTTGGCCATGGCGGCCTCGCTGACCTGCCAGACGAAGTCCCAGGTCAGGGTTTCCGGCAGAGTGAAGCCCAGCTTCTCCACAAAGTCCTTGTTGACATAGCAGGCTTCCGTGGAGCGCATGTAGGGGATGGCAACAGTCTGGCCATCAATGGTGCATTCCTTCAAATAGGTGTCTACGATTTCCTTTGGGCCCTCATACCGGAGCTTTTCGCCCCCCAAGCCGAAGCGGGAGTCTGTCAGGAGGCTGTCCAGGCCCACAACGGTTTTTTCTCCTGTGAGATAGGTGGCAATGTGGTCCGGGTAGGTGATGCATACGTTGGGGGTGGTGTTTGTGGAGATGTTGGTGATGACGTCATTGTAGATCCGGGTGTAGTCGGTGTACAGCCGCATATTCACGGTGATGTTGGGGTAGAGCCCTTCAAAATCCCGGATGGCCTGCTCGTATACGGCGGTTTGGGCCTTGTTGGTGTCGTTTTTGGCCCAGAAGGTGATGGTGTATGGTTTGCTCTCGTCGAATTCTTCCGGGGCAATGAAGTTTTCGGCTGCCCCGCCGGTGCCTTCTGCCAGGGTGCCGTGGCAGCCGGTGAGCAGCAGGCAGAGGATCAGCAGAAAAGAAAGTGCTTTTTTCATCCCTTGGTGCCTCCTCTGGCCACACCGGCCATGATCTTCTTCCGGAACATGAGGAACAGCAATATCAGCGGCAGAGAAATGACCACCACCGCCGCCATCATGGCAGGAATGTTCTCCCGGCCAAAGCCGTTTTCCCGGATCTCCTGGATGCCCACAGACACCAGGAAGAAGTTCTGGTCGTCGGTAATGAGCCGGGGCCATACGTAGCTGTTCCAGCATTCGATGACCTTCAGAATGGTGACGGTGACGATGGTGGGCTGGCACATGGGGATCATGACCTTCCACAGGTACTTCAGGTCCGAGGTACCGTCTACCTTGGCGGCATAGTACAGCTCGTCCGGCACCTGGGAGAAGTTCTCTTTCAATAGGTAGATATAGAAAACCGAGGTCACCGAAGGGAGAATCAGGCCTAAGAAGGAGTTGCGCAGGTCCAGATTTGTAATGGTGACAAAGTTTGTGATGACCACCAGCTCCGTGGGGATCATCATTAAGGAGAGAAACAGGGTGAAGATCAGGTCCCGCCCGGGAAACCGCAGCCGGGAGAAGGCGAAGGCCGCCAGCACCGTCACAACGAGCATCAGCCCGGTGGTTACCACCGTGAAAATCAGGGTATTCAAGAAGTATCTGGCCAGTGGCACCTGAGAGAAAGCGCTGGCATAGTTTTCCAGGGTGGGGTGCAGGGTGAAGAGCTTGGGGATATACTCGCTGTTGTAGCTGCCGTAGCTCTTGACGGAGGTCAGCAGCATCCAGTAGAAGGGAAAGAGGACCAAAATGGCCCATAGGGTCAGCAGCAGACCAATAAAGAAGGTGCGGATGCGTTTTTTTCGCTTGGCAGCTGCTTCAATTTGTTCGTAATCCATGGCGGCACCTCATACATAGTGTACGTGCTTCTTGCTTACCAGCAGGTTGACGCAGGTGATGGTCAGCACAATGGCAAAGAGGAAAATGGCAGCGGCGGAGGCGTAGGAGGGGTAACCACCGGAGCGGCCGTAGAGCATATCGTAGACGAAGCCTACCAGGGTGTTCATGCCCGCGGCGTTCAGGTCCGTGCCGAAAAGGGCCACTGCGTCGGAATAGGCCTTGAAGGCCCCGATGAAGCCGGTGATGATGAGATAAAACAGGCTGGGGGAGATCATAGGCAGGGTGATGCGCCAGAAGATCCGGCTCCGGGAGGCCCCATCGATCCGGGCGGCGCTGCGATACTGCTCATTGACGGAGGCCAGGCTGCTGGTGAGAATCAGGATTTTGAAAGGCATGACGATCCACACGGTGTACAGGCACAGCACCAGCATCTTTGCCCAATAGGGCCCGGAGAGGAAGTCCACGCTGGAGATGCCCAGGGTGTTCAGCAGCAGATTGATGAAGCCGTCAGAATAAGCGGTCTTTTTGAATAGGATCATGAAAACCAGGCCTACCGCCAGGGTATTTGTCACATAGGGCAGGAAGAAAACAGTCTGAAACAGATCCCGGAGCTTTTGGATGGAGCTGAGGCACAGGGAAATCAGCAGAGCCAGCCCGGTGGACAGTGGCACGGTTATGACCACCAGCAAAAAGGTGTTTTTCAGAGCCTGCAAAAAGTAGGGGTCCCGGAGAACATATTGGTAGTTATAGAGACCGACTCCCGTATAGGTCTGAGAAGCAAAGTTGTAATTCTCCTGGAAGGAGTAGACGAATACATCGATAAGAGGGTAGATCAGGAAGAAACCCAGGAAGAGGAAGGCGGGCAGCAGGTAGAGAAAGCCCTTGTAATTTTTCTGCTCCATGGCTCATCCTCTCAGTCGCTGGCCGTCGGCACCGAAGAGCAGGACCTTGCCGGGCTTCAGACGGAAGCGGACGATATCCGGGTGACTCTGCTCAGTCCCGTCAGACTGGATAATGGCCCGGAGGGTCCCGGCCTCACAGGCACCGTTTTCGCAGACGATGCTTACATCCCGGCCCATGATCTCCACCCGGTTCAGCTTGCAGGCGAAGGGACCGTCAGTTTCGGGCAGAAAGCCCTCGGGACGGATGCCCACGGTGACATCCTGGTCGGAAATGCCGGGGACGGAGAGTACATCGTCTTCCCCAATGAAGAGGTGCCCCCCCTGGACCCTGCCCCGGAACAGATTGATGGGCGGGGTGCCCAGAAACTTGGCCACAAAGAGGTTGCTGGGGTCATCGTAGACCTGCTGGGGCCTGCCCACCTGCTGAATGACGCCCTCCTTCATCACCACGATCTGGTCGGAGATGCTCATGGCCTCCTCCTGGTCGTGGGTGACGAAGACGGTGGTGATTTGGGTTTCCCGCTGGATCCGGCGGATCTCCTCCCGGGTCTGGAGCCGGAGCCGGGCATCCAGATTGGAAAGGGGCTCGTCCAGCAGCAGAACGCTGGGCATTTTGACAAGAGCCCGGGCAATGGCCACCCGCTGCTGCTGACCGCCGGAGAGCTCGCTGGGCTTTCGGTCCATGAGTCCGTCGATTTGCACCAGCCTGGCGGCTTCCAGGGCCCGGCGCTTCATTTCCTCCTTGCTGAGCCGGTCCTTTCCCTTCCGGTTTTCCAGGGGAAAGACGATGTTTTGCAGCACAGTCATATGGGGATACAGAGCATAGTTCTGAAAGACCAGCCCAACTCCCCGGTTCTCTGTGGGAAGCTGGGTCACGTCCTTGTCTCCGAAGAAGATCTTGCCGCCGGTAGGTGTCTGGAGCCCGCAGATCATGTAAAGGGTCGTGCTCTTCCCGCAGCCCGAGGGGCCCAGAAGACCGATGAGCTGCCCATCCGGGATCTCCAGGGAGAAGTCTGATACGGCGGTCACCCCCGTCACCGTCAGC
>OLHA01001959.1_pt1 | contig 10339 bp, 14 predicted proteins | sample 1605961 | NCBI WGS metagenome assembly OLHA01 (sample SAMN03283288) | human gut metagenome | biome: human-associated habitat; material: feces | host: Homo sapiens | place: Peru | collected 2012
GAATTCACCTCCCTGAATTATACAAAATATTTATTTTGTATAATTACAGGTCCGTTTTTTGTAAACCCTCAAAATGTATTATATCAAAATAAAGTATTCAATTCAATAAAAACTTTCTCCATTACTTCTATCTTATAGCTCATTTTTAACAATTCGCTCAAGTCTTCGTCCGTGATATCTTTCAGACGTTTATGCGCTATAAAATAGAAACGTTCTTCCAGTTCCGAGCGAAGCCGACTCAGCTGCGAATCAAAATACAAATAAAGCGTTGTTTTTGCGTTATAAATCATTTTTTTCTATTCTCCATTTCAATGAATTTCTGCGCGAGGTCAGATACTGTGTAAAAAATAATGTGTTCCCTGCTGCAACGTCGTAAAAATCACGATTTTCATCATCGGCAAGAAGCTTGTCCATGAGAACCGAATATTCAATTATATTCTGCTCGATAATCATAGACTGAATTTTTCGCTTGATATTGCTAACCTCGGCAAAGGACAATTCGACAAAGTCGCGTATGTCGAAGCCGTTCAAGGTTGTTATGTCCTTCTCGTCATACTGATATTTTTCGGGATTGTCCTTGTGCGTGAAATATCGGTACATTCCGCGAACCTGTTCCAACGGCTGCGGGATAGGCTGATTAAGTGAATCGGTTAAACGTTTGACAACTTCATAGCTTGTAGGACCTGCATAACACATAATAACGTGGTAGTGCTCTTTTTTAACTTCCCCGTCTGCATTACTGTCTGCATTGTGCAGCGGTGATATCGCGCACAAAAGACCCGTCTTTTGAAGCTGCTCGCGCCAGTCCTCCGGAGCTGATTCGGGATAAAGAACCATTGCCCAGTTGCGCTTTTTTACGTTCTTCGCCATATCACGATACCCCCAGAAACGGAATCTTACGAAGTATCCACATTACAAGATGATACACAGGCAAGGCAATTTCAAGCACAATAATTATCGGCAAAAGTACATTGATAACAGTCCATGGAATAAAAAGACCGATTATGCTTTCGGTATTGTCAAAAATTACGGTAAACAAATCATCAATGGCTTGTATTGTATCGGCAGAAATAGGAGGTATATTTATGGCCGAGAATACAACACTGAATATCTTGTATATGGCGTTTAGAAGTGCATTGACAATCAATATACATCACCTCCCATTAACGAATCATACTTGCGTTTGAATAGATTTACGGCAAGAAGAATGAACAGCACGGTAACACATGCGCGGTAAAGGCTGTAAAGCTGCTTGTATGGCTTTGCATCCAAAAATGAGAAATCAATATGATAATAACCGTCAGAACCTACGGGAATCAAAGAAAACTTTGAACCGCCGTTGTCAGTTTCGGAAAAAATGTTACTTTCGTCCTCTACATTCACGTAAAAATCATGTGCTTTGATTTTTAAGTCATAATCAGCAGCCTTATCACTTTGATAAGGTGAAAAGTCTTTCAGTTTTTTAAATATATTGGTTATGATTTCGCCGCTTTGATATACGGCGCCGAGATGTTCGGAAAGCAGTGATTTCATATTTGTCTGAAAGCTTTCGAGCTGCTCATCGGTGGGAACAAACAATTCTTTCAGCTTCTCCCCTATTGTCTGCGGGAGTTCCTTAAGCTTTTTGAGTAAGCCTTTTACGCCGCTTTCCTTGCCTTCCTCGTCGCTTCCGATGATTACATCGTTCTGACTTATCTGTTCGGAGTTCTGCTCTATCTGCTGTTGATTCTGTGAAATGATTTCCTGCTGCTGAATATATTCCTTGTAAGCTGCTAATGTCTTACCGGTGGGAGTTAAATAACATGTGTTCGGCAAATTAAAAAAGTTTCCGCCGTTCTGCTTATACGAAATAAAGAGTACAATTAGATCCTCAGAAATTGCGGGAACATTCGCGAAGCATTCAAGATTGACCGAGCCTTTGCTTTTCAAAGCTGTGGAACTCGCGAAGCCGTAAACAGGAGCAGAGGAAGAAGATTGATTCTTAAAAGAAGTTCGGAACGTCTCAATAATGGATGTTTGAGAAAGTTTGTAAAATCCGTCGGTCGTAATCTGTGCAGATAATATATTTGAAAAAGAAGAAACGGAAGTAACTACAAGCGCAAATTCGTCGGGACGGTTTGAAGTGTCAAACCATGATTCGATATTTGCGCTGAAAGTAAAAGTCGAATCCGAAAGCGGAAAGCCTTCAAAATTTGAATGCATTACAAAACCGCAAAGGACGTCACAAGCAGAATATGCCGGATAAGCAGTTAAGTTAAAATACACAATCGGTTTACCGCTTTCCGAAGTACCGGACGAGAAGTTATTACCGCCGAAAGGAATATTTGTAAAGGCACCGTCATTTCCCGCAAAAGCATAAGCAAAGAGAGTATCATTTGAATAATATGTACTCGCGGGAATCGGTATCGAATATTTATCGGCTGCGGAAGATGTTATCGAAAAATCGGGACAAAACAAGAGTGAAAAGCACAACACCGAAGATAAAACACAAAGCAGTGTTTGTTTTAATGATTTTTTCATTCTGAACTACTCCCCTATCGGAATAATCTAAGCAAACGAACGTTTCCGCCGAAGCATTGGTCGAAATGAATTCACGAATGTTTATCGAAAGTATATTCGTGTCAACCGTTGAGGAAAAGACACGTTTGCCTGAATAATAGTTACCTGAATAATAATTTGAAGTGTAACAGCTTACTAACTCATAATTATCGGATTCAAAGTAAAAGGTGTATCCGTCGTTTGTTGTTATCGGTTTATTTGAAAGTGCTATCTGTAAGTCTGCGTCATTATCGGTTGTATTTGTAGTATAGGCTATATAATAGAGTTCACCGCGCATTATCTCCGAAGCGTGAGAATTTAACACGGCATTCATCATGTCAAGCTGTGCAGTTGAAAACATCAGCGGAACACCTCACTTCTGCCACCGCACACACGAACATATATACGCAGTGGGATCTCACAGAGTATGAAAAGTGTAGCTATACCGTATCCCCAGCGGAAGATCTCTACAATAAAATCTGACATTTCCTGTGACATTTTAATTTTCTCCTTTCAGATATTGAGTTTCAAAAAAGTTGACAGGCTCGCGCGAATGTCCTTGCCATTCATTATTCAGACGTTTCATTTTTGCGAAAGTGTCGTAACGCTCGTAATAATCAGGGTCATGAAGATAGAAACTTCTGCGCTTGCAAACGGCTTTGAGTTTACCGTTTACTTCCTCGACCGTTTCACCGTCAACAAGTTTATTGAATTGAAGGCAGCCGAAGTAATTCTTGCAAAGTATCAAATCCTTAATCTGTTCGCGGACAGGCTTTGCAAGTCGCATGAATATCTGTGAAGTGCCGACAATATGCTTGCGCTGCTTCCGCTGCTGTGAAATCTCTGTAATAACGTCAATGTCAATGTTTTTGCTTTCAAGACTGTTCAGTTCAAGATGAAGTTCATCAATGAAGTACAAAACACCGTATTCACCGTTGTTTATGTATTTCAAACAGTCAAGACCCGTGTATTCAACTACTACACGCGGGACATCATCTTCGAAAACGTAATCTGTGTCGATACGACGGTGTGTGCTGTCATCACGCAGCGTATACGCGCCTGTTAATTTATCCTGCACCAAATGCGCGGTAAAAGGATAATCACGCATTTTCACGTTGGTAACGAGAATACAGTGCGGAAAATCATCCATTATGTTATACACGTAATTTACACCGGAGAGCGTTTTGCCGCTTCCCTGACTGCCGACAAACATACACGTTCCGCAAGGCTCAAAGAAAAAAGGATGATTCTTTTTGAACTCGCGTTTGAATTTCAGCCATTTGAAGAAAGTATTGAAGTGAAAATCTTCATGCAATGCTTTTTTATACATCAAATCAACTCCTTTGAAAAAAGGGAGCTACGAAAGTAACTCCCACAATTTGACCGTTTAGTTAAGGCTAAGTCTACCGTTAAGTGCTTTGGTTATGACCTTGATAAGTTTTCTGATACCCCACCATGCAAGCCATATACCGATTGCAGCACCGATGCCGATTGAAAGAACTTTCGCGATGTTTGCAAAGTTGAGAGTTCCTGTTACCTCGGCGAACAAGCCTTTTGCAGCGTTAATACTTTGGTCGGGTGTCATTTGTACGACCGTCTGACCTGCTGCATCACCGTCCGCAGCGAATGCAGTCAACATGAAGCAGCTGCCGAGAGCAAGTACCGACATCAGCACGGAAAGAATCTTGCCGGCGCGGGAATGGAAAAAGTTTTTCATGCGTTTCACCACCTTTACGATTTTATTATGTTAATATCAGAAAGACGGGAAAAACGTCCGTCAATCTCATATTCAACATTGATTTCAGCGGGACAGGGAAAAGACTTTGCTTTTTCGAAAAGCTCCGAAGAAGAAGAAATCCATATGTTCTCCGTTGCAAGTCCCTTGACATTCTGTTTCGACTTTGCAAAGCCGTGCGTTACATGCGCCTTGATTCCGACAACGCGCTGTCCGTCAGACTTCGTATAATCGACACCCTCAAGTCCGATTAGATTCATTCTCATTTTGTTCAACTCCTTTCAAAGAATTTCTTTTACCTAAAAAGAAATCTACGCAATCATCAAAACTATCAGTGATAAAAGAAAAGATTTCTCTATTAGACGAAAATAAAACGAGAAGATCAAATGCTTCTTCATAAATTGAAAATTCAGAAACCAAAACACAACCTTTGTTATCGTCGCTTAAAACATAATACATTTTCTTAACCTCTTTCGTTTATGTGTCGGCTGCAACGTGTCTTTAAACCTTGCGGTCGCACTGCAGCGAATACATCACATGTGATGTATCTAAAGACATTTTACACCAATAATGATGTATTGTCAATACATAATTTGTGATGTAGTGTAAAATAAAAGAAAAAAGGATGAAGACAATGATTTACACTACAAGAATTAAAATTCTAAGAGAAGAAAGAGCACCAAAAACAAGTCAAAAAGATATAGCTGTAATATTACAAACAACACAGCAATACTACAGTCAATACGAAAACGGAAAAAGACCGCTGCCAATTGAACATTTAATGAAACTATGTATTTTCTACAACGTAAGTGCAGATTATATTTTAGGCTTTACAAACGAAAAAAAACCACTGCCGAAACAGTGATTTTTACCGTAATTCCCATATATATACAGTTGTATACAATTGCAAAGGTTGTTGGCAATAGTAACAAAAGTTTGACCGTTTCAAGAGGCTTTGTCACAAAGCACAAAGCACCCCTTGGGGGTGTCGTAGTACCCCCAAGGGCTTCACCCGCGCTTTTACCATTTTTCAAGCCTACGGGCGCAGGAATAGAACACGTGGCTCGTTTCTTCCTTTTTTTCTACGGCTTTTTTCCGCGGACGAAAAAAACCTTGAAAAAATAGTCAAAAACAAGTCCCCTGTCCTCTTCCTTCGTGCGCCCAGGAAGGCACGCGCATATACGTTAATCAAAAATGCAAGGTACAAAAAATAACAAAAGTTAAGACATTCCTCTATTGCAACTCCGCGCCCTTGAGAAGATGATCGAAGCGCGATGACGTAAAGGCGCGACGGCGAGAGAGCAGAGGATCCAAAAAAAACCGTCGTCCGCAAAAAATTATATCGCGCTTCGCTCATCGTTTCAAGGGTCAAGACAAGCGCGGAACAGACATTTTTTTTCTTTTGCTCAGGCTCAAGAGCGGAATTCACTGGCATGATTGCAACGCTGAACGAAGAAATGAGAAAAGCCCCTCTTGCGCAGCTGCGCAAGAGGGGCAGACCTTTGTTTAAAATACCCCGCAAAAAATGCGTGTCGAATATTTATTTTGTATAATTACAGGTCCGTTTTTTGGTAGTCTTCTGATCCTGCTTCCGTCTTTGTCTTTATTCAGTTTTATTTTTCGGAGGATAATATTTTATTTAATTCCTGACCTTAGAATATTTTCTAACAGTATGTACAACTGCCATGCAGATAATAATTATTGATACCGTTGACCGAAATGCTGCCGATTTATACATTTAAAAACTCCTTTTTTTTAATTATCATTTTTCAAATTGTCCTTCAAATCCGAAATGATTGCAAAAAGCGACCGTTCCCGTCATGAGATATATCCTAAGCTGACCGGTTTTAATTTGCCGCTTCTTCAAATGCGGATCGGATGTTGCTAACGCCTTTAATCTCAATTTGAGAATACAGTTTTTCATTAAGTTCTTTAAGATTATGAGCTGATAGAATACACTTCTTAAAACCGAGACGTATTGCCTCACGAACACGCAGTTCGGCGTAACTGACTGAACGGATTTCACCCGCAAGACCGATTTCACCGAAAGCGATGCAGTCATCACGAAGAACTTTATCGCGAAGACTTGAAATAAGCGACAATGCCACAGGCAGATCGGATGCCGGTTCATCTATGCGAAGTCCACCGGCAACATTTATGTAAACATCACAGGAATTTAAGAAAAAGCCCGCTCTTTTTTCCAAAACAGCAACAATCATAGACATTCTGTTATAATCAAACCCGTTTGATGTTCTTCTGGGGTTACCGAAACCCGACTGACAGACAAGTCCCTGCACCTCAGCAAGGATCGGACGGGACCCTTCCATGACACATGCTATGCACGACCCCGAAACACCGTTCGGTTTACCTGCAATTAACGCTTTTGAAGGATTTAACACCTCACAAAGACCGTTGTCGCGCATTTCAAAAACACCGATTTCGTTTGTTGAGCCGAAACGGTTTTTAACTGCGCGAAGAATACGGTAAGAAAGATTTTTCTCTCCCTCAAAATACAGAACGCAATCAACAATGTGTTCGAGAACTTTCGGTCCGGCAATATTTCCGTCTTTATTGACATGTCCCACGAGAATCACAGGAATATTCAAATCCTTTGAAAGGCGCATAAAAAGGTTGGCGCACTCGCGAACCTGTGCAATGCTTCCGGGCAATGAATGAATTTCGGGAATCTGCATCGTTTGAACGGAATCAATAATTACAACGTCGGGTTTGTTTTCTCTTATAAAGCCGCAAATTGCCTCGACATCGGTTTTGCAAAGAATCAAAAGTCCGCCGGCATCAATGTTAAGGCGGCAAGCACGCAGTTTAAGCTGACGAGGTGATTCTTCACCGGATACATACAAAACGGTTTTGTTCCTACCCAAACCGGAGGATGCCTGAAGCAGCAGCGTTGACTTCCCTATTCCGGGGTCACCGGAAATGAGTACGAGTGAACCTTTTACAAGTCCGCCGCCGAGAACACGGTTAAGCTCGGATGTTCCCGTGTCAAAGCGTATTTCTTCACCGTCGTCGATTTCGTCAAGCTTCAATGCAGACAATGAAACTGTGGAGTTTACGCCTGAACCGAGTCTGTAAGAATAATTATTTTGTTCGTTTTCCTCGCTGAACGTGTTCCATTCACCGCATTCAGGGCATTTTCCGTTCCATTTAGGTGACACATAACCGCATTCGGAGCACACATAAAATGTTTTATTTTTTTGAGCCATAAGGGATTCCTTTACGTTATACAATTATTCAGATAACTTATCAGACCGCAAAAAACGGAATAAGACATCTGCTTCTGGTAGTTTTCATCCTTCAACAGCGCAAGCTCCTCCGGGTTGCTTAAAAAACCGCACTCAATCATAACCGACGGCGCCTTTGCTTTGTAAAGCAAATATATGCTGTCGCCCGACGGTTTAATCTGACGCGTATTGTCATCTTGAAGCCGTTTTTTTACTGAATTCTGGATTTCCTGTGCGAGTAATTCGGATTCCGGATTCTGCGATCCGTAAAAAACCTGTGTTCCTTTATATTTCGCAATATCATACATATTCTGATGAATGCTGAAGAAAATCGCATTCGGAGTACTTTTCACTAACTTTTCGCGGCTTCGTATGTCCGATTTTTTTCGTTCTCTCAATGTTGTCAAAGAATTATCTCCGACGGAAATATCCTCGGTTCTGACAGGAATATATTCTACTCCGAATATTTCAAATAATGCGGCTGTTTTTTTTGTAATAGCAAGGTTAATGTCTTTTTCGTTTGTTCCGTCGGCGGCAACAGCACCGCCGTCTTCCCCTCCGTGTCCCGCGTCAAGAATAATAATCGACTTCCGACGTGCCGAATTCTCCGAATCGACGCGTACACCGTCAAGCCTTGAATTTTTCACGGCTGCAATGCAAACAGTAATGACAAATACAACAAATAAAACTGCTTTTATGTACTGTGATTTCATACAGACCTCCGAAACAGGAACTGTATAAAATATATGCTAATCGGTTTATATCAATGCCGAAAAAACTTTTTTACTTTTCCCGAAAGCATTTTGTCATATAAAACACTGAGTTTAAGAAAAAGATAATCATACGCAACAAAAACAATATTCATTAACAAAACAAACAAAAGCATCATTGCGCGTCCGCCGTCAGTAAACTCCGAGTAATCAACACCGAAAAATTCGGTGCAAAACCATACTGAAATATAAAGTGAAACGTTAAACACAATAAGTGCCGTTAAAAATGAAATCGGTTTTATTTTAATTTTTTCGCATAAGAAAGTGCGCAGTATCGGATAGTATCCGAAAAAGAATGTGAAAAACACGGCAGACTCCTTGTCCGCAATTATAAAAACCGATAAAAGACTGACGGCAGCATATGTGCCGAAAGCCCAGGAATACCCTATCTCTTTCAATATAAAAATAAGTAAAAGTCCCGCAAAAGGCGGAGCCGTATAAACAAGCAACGGAGAAATATAAGTTGCAAGCATAATGCAAACAGACAAAGCCGCGACTATTCCGCCGAGCGCCGCCTTAGAGCTTTCACGCAACTTCAATCCCTCCCCTTGCGCGAGAATACATTTCTTTTTTATTTTAACAGATAAAGCCGCGGTATACAATACCGAAAATGCCGATTCTAAAACTTGATTCTTTGATTTAGCATATACGAATCGAAAAAAGCTGCAATACGCGCTGAAAACGAATATTGCAGCTTAAATCTATCAGCATACCTTTCCGAACATCTTCAAAACAGCCGAAAGCAGATCGAAAATCATTTTAAGGACATCGTATATTCCTGTTTTTTCAAGCAATTGACGCATATTTTCGTTTAAGGCGCCGTCAAAATCGGAAGGGCGGTTTGCATTGTCGAAGCCCCCGCCGTAATCGGGTGAATCACCGTTTTCAACGGTAAAAACGAGAGTACGCACACCGTAAGGTGTAGGACTGCCGATCTGTTTATATATAATCGAAATATCCGCTGTTGTAAGACCGATTGCGGGCAGTTTTCCGTTAACTTTAATCGAGACGCTTTCACCGGGTTTAAGATAAACCGGCTTTGAAAGGTCAAAGGTTAAATCTGCACCGGTACAGTTTATGCCGAGAAGCTTCAAAGTGTATTTTCTTGAAATATTTGTTACGATAAATTCGTTGTCATTTGATGCAATATAACCCTCAACAGAGTTATTAAATGAGCCGACAACGGCATGACATCTGTTTGTGCTGTATTTAAACTGCGGAAATTTTGCGTCGGAATAAACATTTTGGGATTCATCGGAGAAAAGCAAGAAGCTGCAAAGCTCCTTTGTATAGCTGTCATTCCAAGTCATTCCGTGAAAAAGACCGTTTATAAACCACGTTGTATCGGGAGTATAGCCGGTTGAGGCATCTATTGTCATTTCAGGGGAAAGGTGATTATGCGAGGACTCGGAACAAACCGATGCAATCTGTTTATATCCATCCGCAAAACGTTTGCCGTAAGGCGCACAGGAAGCGCCTGTTGCTGATTTTACGGTCACAATTCCGTCACTCAGTTGTTGAAGACCCGTAACGGAGGGTTCGCCGCAGCCTGCAACAATATAAATATTTATCCCCGCGTTCTCACAAGCCTTAAAACTATCGGTCAGCTTAGGATATATCTCATGGTGGAAACGGTCGCTCTTTGCAATCATTTCGGATTTGAGAGTAGTTTCCGGAAGCTGTTGTTTAAGCATGTCATAATAATCGGGAGAAATAAAGTCCCAAATGCTTCCCCAGTAACCGACAACCTGTTTTGCGTATTTATGCATTATAAGATTACATACGTCATCCAAAATGCCGAACTGATTTGCTCTTACAAGCCAGTCAATATCCTGTTCGAGCATCATTCCGTTTTCAATAAAACGGAAAAGCGTTTCTTCGTCAAAAACAATGTTCTCACTCATAAGGTCTGAGGCAAGCGCAGCACCGCCGATTGCCGGAACCGTCAGCACGGCATTGTTTACCGAATTCTTCTCTGTTCCGAACAGACTTAAATACGTTGCCGTTACTTCACCGCCGTGGCTTACAGCAAAAATATTTACTTTTTTTGCCCC
>OLHA01001961.1_pt1 | contig 10335 bp, 7 predicted proteins | sample 1605961 | NCBI WGS metagenome assembly OLHA01 (sample SAMN03283288) | human gut metagenome | biome: human-associated habitat; material: feces | host: Homo sapiens | place: Peru | collected 2012
CGAGGAAGTCCTTGCTGGTCAGGTGAGCCTTGACCTCGCCGTTGACGTCCACCCAATCCACATCGTCGCGCAGGTTGAAGGTCCAGACGGAGGAGTCGTCGTTGTGGCTCCACTCCTTTGCCACGGAGGGCACAGCCTTGCCGTAGCAGTCAAAGCTCAGCAGACCCTCCCACAGGTTCGTGCCGACATTCATATCGGAAGCCATCTGGGTGTACAGCATGTTCCAGCTCTCCAGCTCACGGTTGGTGCTCTCCCAAGAGATGAACTCCTTCAGCGGGGCAGCGCCGGTGGTGTTGGGGGCGCTGGTTGCACCAGAGGAAGCAGCGGTGGAGCTGCTGGAGCTGCCGCCACAGGCTGCCAGAATGCCGGCGGCACCAACGACGCCGGAAGCCTTCAGAAAGCTGCGGCGGCTGATTGCATGAGACTCGTGATTGATGTTCATTGTGTTATCCTCCCTAAATAATTTCCGTGCTTCGGTGCATGGTGCAGGACAGGTTGTCCTGCTTATTTCCCACTCCTTCACGGGGGGTTCTGCATTCTCTGTACTGCTGGGGAATACAAAGGAGCGCAGATACAGACCCCTCTGTCTGTGCCTGTGCTCCCCCCGCAAAACCTTAACACACTGGTGATTATACCATTAAAAGAATAAGCTGTCAATGGAGTGTGGACAGGAAGCTCTTCAAAAAAGAAAGACAGACTGTGGGAAATGATGAAATATATTTGTTTTTGTCTGACGAAGGATGCAGAAAGTTTAACACCGCTTTTGAAAAACAAAACAACCGAAATTGTTCTCCATAAACGAACAGATGCGAAATGCTTTACATAATAAAAGGGCGGAAGCCATCCGCTTTGCGAACAGCTCCCGCCGGGGGAAGATCACTTCATAAAACGAGCCGGGGAAAAGATCAGCCCTTGGTGGCAGCATCGAAGGCAGCGGCGAACTCTTCGTACTGCTCGGTGGTGTAAGCCTCTTCGCTGGTCTCCCAGTTGATCGCCTTGTAGTTGCAGGGGCCGTACATGGCGTTGATCTTGGTGTACTCGTTGGCGTGGGTCAGGCACCAAGTCACATCGTAGACGGTGGGGAAGATCAGATTCTCCTCAAGGAAGTAGGCCTCAGCCTTTGCGAAGGCGGCGTAGCGCGCGTCGGTGTCGTTGACGATGGCGCGGCCCTCGTTGACCAGATCGGTGAACTGCTCGTAAGCATCCACCAGCTCCTGCTGATAATCAGCGGGGCCGTTCTCCACGATGCCCTCGATGTTGGTCATGTTGCAGCTGTAGTAAGCATTGTCGTCGTGGACGATGATCTGGGTCAGGAAGTTGATGGGATCGCCGAAGTCAGCGCCCCAGCCCATGTGGACGAAGCTCTGCAGCTTGGGTGCCACGACCTCCTTCATGGTGGAGGAGACGAAGGTCTCGATGTCCAGCACGATGAAGTCATCGCCGAAGCTGTCGGTGAAGCACTGCTTCAGGACGGTCGCGCTGTCCAGAGCCGTGGTGGAACCGGCCAAGATATAATAGGAGCAGTGCACCGGGAAGGTGACGCCGATGGCGGAGAGCTCCTCCATGGCCTGCTTCTTCAGGTCGGTGATGTCGCCGTTGTTGGCGCGCAGACGCTTCATGGTCTGGCCGTCGTATTTCTCACCGTCGAGGCCGATCTCCTTGGCCACCAGAGAGGTGTAGTCGGTGCCGTCAGAGGTGTAGCACAGGCCGCTCATGGTGAAGAAATCGTTCTCGCACTTCAGCGGGTTGATGGGGTTGTAGCGAGAGAAGAACTTGGTCAGCTCCAGACCCTTGGAGAAGCACTGGCGGAATGCCTTGTTGGCGATGGCCTTGTTCCAGTTCTCATCGGCGGTGCCGTCGGTCTTGCGCTTGTCGTAGTTGAAGATGAAGCAGTAGCTGAACTTCTTGGGGCGTTTCTCGCACATCTGCTGATTGTATTCGTTGGAGGGATCGGCCTGAATGGTGGCGATGCTGCTCTCGCCCAGATCAACCTCGTCCAGCTCACGGTTCTGGTACAGCTGGAGGCTGATGGTGCCGTCGGAGATCATGGTGATGGTCAGGCGCTCAAAGCGGCTGACGTTGGCAGCGTCGTAGTAGCTGGGGTTGGGGATGTAGCTCTTGGTGTTGCCCTGAATGTACTCCTCGATCAGGTACGGGCCATTGTACCACATGGTCGTGTTGTCGCAGCCACGGAAGCCCTCGATGCCCAGCTCGTCGAGCAGAGCGGGAGCCACGGGGTAGAAGCTGTTGTAAGCGGCCACGGTGTCGAAGTACGGGCAGGGATCCTTGCAGGTGAAGACCAGCGTGTAGTCATCGGGAGCTTCGATGCCCACACCGGCAGCCAGCATGTCCTCGTAGGTCATGTCGGCGGCAGCGTCACCGGCGGCCTTGGTCTGCTCGTAGTAATCGGCAGCGCCCGCCACCGTATCGTTGGGCATGGAGGTGTTGTTTGCCTCGTTCTTGTAGGCGTTCATGACCCACTCGAAGCCAACGAGGAAGTCCTTGCTGGTCAGGTGATCCTTCACCTCGCCGTTGACATCCACCCAGTCCACATCGTCCCGCAGGTGGAAGGTCCAGACGGTAGAATCGTCGTTGTGCTCCCAAGAAGAAGCGATGGCGGGCGCGACCTTGCCGTAGCAGTCAAAGCTCAGCAGACCGTCCCAGATGTTGGTGATGACGTTGGCGTCCTCAGCCTTCTGGGTGTACAGCATGTTCCAGCTTTCCAGCTCACGGTTGCCGCTCTCAAAAGAGATGAACTCCTTCAGCGGGACAGCGCCGGTGGAGTTGGGTGCCTCGGCACCGCTGGTGGAAGTGCTGCCGCCCTTGTCGGAGCTGCCGCCGCATGCAGCCAGCAGACTGGCTGCGCCGACCATGCCGGCACCCTTGAGGAAGCTGCGGCGGTCGAGCTTGTGAGACTCAAAATTGATGCTCATTGGATAGATCCTCCCAGATCTTGCACGGCGCAGACGGCCGTGCACATTTTCCTATTCCTAAATCCAGTGTGGTCCGCCCCAGCCGAAAAAATGCACAGAGAGGACAAAAACCGCACTTCGGGTATTTTAGCACTGTATTGAAAAGAAGTCAATGCGATGAAGTAATAAATTGGAAACAAAAGGGAAACAACTGCTTTCACAAAAAAAGCATTGTGCCGAAACTGCAAAAGAATCCAAAGACTGCCCGGCTGGTTTGAAACAGCAGACTTCAAAAGAAAAAAGGTTTGCTGTTTTTGCAGGGCGGACGATTCTGCTATCTTTTTTCACAAAAGCGTGTTACAATAAAATAAGTCTGTAAATAAGGAGCACACCATGAAAAACGACACCCCCCGCATCCCGAAGTTCAAACCCTATCTGTTCCACCCCGTTTTATATAAGACCGTCACCCGCACGTCCATCGTAGCCGTCCTGATGCTGCTGTGGGAGCGCTATGTCAGCGACGGCACCTTCACCATCTGGGAAGCGCCGGGCTTTCTGTGCGGGGTGGTGCTGCTGATTTGGGCGTGGATCGACTATATGCGGCTGGATGGCTTCACCATCCATCACCTGCTGGAAGAGTTCAAGGGACAGGGCAAACAGAAAAAGTTCCACTCCACCCGCTCCATCATCGACTACGCCGATGAAAAGATCGTTTCCTTCGAGGAGTTGGAGCCGGAAGAGCGCACCTATTGCAGTATGCTCTCCAATCTGGTGCTGGGGCTGCCGCTGATCCTCATCGCCCTCTGCGTCAGCTTTTTGTAAGGGGGCGCGCCATGGAAACGAATCGGAAACAACTGGTGGTGGGCATCCTCGCCCATGTGGACTCCGGCAAGACCACCCTCTCCGAAGCCATGCTCTACCGCGCCGGTGCCATCCGAAAGCTGGGCCGCGTGGACCACAAGGACGCCTTTCTGGACACCGACGCGCTGGAAAAGGCTCGCGGCATCACCATCTTCTCCAAACAGGCCCTGCTGAGCGCAGGGAACACCGACTTCACCCTGCTGGACACCCCCGGCCATGTGGATTTTTCCACCGAGACTGAGCGGACGCTCCAAGTGCTCGACTACGCGGTGCTGGTCATCAGCGGCACCGACGGCGTCCAGAGCCACACCGAAACGCTCTGGCGGCTGCTGCGGCGCTACCGCATCCCGACCTTTGTTTTCGTGAATAAGATGGACCTGCCCGGCCCCGGAAAAGAAGCCCTGCTGGAACAGCTCGACCGCCGCCTTGGCGACGGCTTTGTGGACTTCGGGGCCGAGGAAGCCGCCCGCGACGAGGCGCTGGCCCTCTGCGACGAGCGGCTGATGGAGGCCGTCCTTGACCGGGGCACCCTGACCGATGCTGACATCATCCCCGCCATCGCCCGGCGGCATGTCTTTCCCTGCTGGTTCGGTGCGGCCCTCAGGCTGGAGGGCGTGGACGAATTTCTGGAAGGGCTGGACCGCTTCACCCGCCCGGCCCCGGCGCTGGAAGCCTTCGGCGCAAAGGTGTTCAAGATCTCGCAGGATGAGCAGGGAGCTCGGCTGACATGGCTCCGGGTCACCGGCGGGGAACTGAAGGTCAAGGCTCAGCTCACCGGCGAAGCGGACGGTGAGCCGTGGGCCGAAAAGGCAAACCAGCTGCGGCTGTATTCGGGGGCAAAGTACGCGCTGGCCGAGGGCATCGGGCCGGGGCAGGTCTGCGCCGTCACCGGCCTGACCAAGGCCCGCCCCGGCGAGGGCCTTGGCGCCGAACGGGACGGCGACCTGCCGGTCCTCGAACCGGTGCTGAGCTATCAGGTGTTGCTGCCGGAAGGGGCAGACGTTCACGCCGCCCTCGGCAAGCTCCACCGGCTCGAAGAAGAAGAACCCCAGCTCCACGTCGTCTGGAACGAGACGCTGGGCGAGATCCATGTGCAGCTCATGGGCGAGATCCAACTGGAAGTGCTCAAAAGTCTGCTGGCCCAGCGCTACGGGCTGGACGTGAGCTTCGGCCCCGGCGGCATTTTATATAAGGAAACGATCACCGAGGCCATCGAGGGCGTGGGCCACTACGAACCCCTCCGCCACTATGCGGAAGTCCACCTCAAGCTGGAACCCCTGCCCCGCGGCAGCGGGATGCAGTTCGACGCCGACTGCCGGGAAGAGGTGCTGGACAAGAACTGGCAGCGGCTGGTGCTGACCCACCTCGAAGAAAAGCAGCACCTCGGCGTGCTGATCGGTGCCCCGCTGACCGATGTGAAGATCACCCTCATCGCGGGCCGTGCCCACCTCAAGCACACCGAGGGCGGCGATTTCCGTCAGGCCACCTACCGCGCCGTGCGGCAGGGCTTGATGATGGCAGCTCAGATCCACAAAACGCAGCTTCTCGAGCCGTGGTATGCCTTCCGGCTGGAGCTCCCGGCGGAAAACGTGGGCCGCGCCATGAACGACATTCAGCAGATGGGCGGCAGCTTCGACCCGCCCCAGACCGCCCCGGACGGCCAGACCACCACCCTGACCGGAACGGCCCCGGCCTCCACCATGCGCAGCTACCCCATGGACGTGGTGGGCTACACGCGGGGCAGGGGACAGCTGAACCTGAGTCTGGACGGCTACCGCCCCTGCCACAACGCCGAAGAAGTCATCGCCGCCGTGGGCTACGAGCCGGAGCACGACCTCGACAACCCGGCGGATTCGGTCTTCTGCGCCCATGGTGCGGGCTTCGTAGTCCCGTGGGAGCAGGTGCGCAGCCATATGCATGTAGACAGCGGCTGGGGCAAGACCGCCCGCCCCGCCGAGGAAGCGGCCCAGAACCGTCCCCGCCGGATGGCCGCTTACCGTGCCACGCTGGAAGAGGACGCCGAGCTGCTGAAAATTTTTGAGCAGACCTATGGGCCCATCAAGCGGGACCCGCTGGCGGCGTTCCGCCCGACCCAAAAGACCGAGCGCCCGGATTTCAACGCCGAGCAGTGGGAAATCGCCCCCGAATACCTGCTGGTGGACGGCTACAACATCATCTTCGCGTGGGACGAGCTGAACGAGCTTTCCAAACAGAGCCTCGAAGCCGCCCGCAAAAAGCTGATGGACATCCTGTGCAACTATCAGGGGTTCAAGAAGTGCGTTCTCATCCTTGTGTTCGACGCCTACCGGGTGCCCGGCAGCCCCGGCACCATCCAGCAGTACCACAATATCCATGTGGTCTACACCAAGGAAGCCGAGACGGCGGATATGTTCATCGAGCATGTCACCCACGAGATCGGCAAGGGCCGCCGGGTCCGCGTCGCCACCTCGGACGGCATGGAACAGATCATCATCCTCGGCCATGGTGCTCTCCGCGTCTCCGCCCGCATGTTCCATCAGGAAGTGCAGGAGGCAGAGAAAGAGATCCGGAAATATTTACAGGGAGAAGTATAAATGGTTCGCGGCCTCGCCCTCTCAGGCGCTTCGCGCCAGCTCCCCCAAAGGGGGAGCTTAAAACCTCGCCCTTTGGGAGAGGTGGCATTGCGTAAGCAATGACGGAGAGGGCAAGCCCGGCAGAAAAGAGGCGAAAGCGTATGGTTACAACGACGTCCGATATGGTTTGGAATTCGCTCCCCAAGCGTCCTGCCGACAGCCACAAGGGCACCTTCGGTTCGGTGCTGGCCGTGGCGGGCAGCGCAAGCTACCGGGGCGCTGCGGCCTTGGCCGTGGAAGGGGCCCTGCGCACCGGGGCGGGCATCGTCACGCTGGCCAGCGTCGAACCGGTGCTGGCGGCGGTGTCGGCCCGTCTGCCGGAGTGCTGCCTCTGCCCCTGCGAAGCGGGCGCGGCGGGCGGCATCGCCCCCGAAAATATCCCCCGCATCCAGCGCCAGAAGGCGACGGTCCTGCTGCTGGGCCCCGGCCTCGGTTACACGGTCCAGAGCGCAGCCCGCGCCGCCGAGACCCGGATGCTGGCGGGGACGCTCCTGCCCGGCTTTGCGGGCAGCGCCGTGCTGGACGCCGACGGCCTGAACGCCGCCGCCGATCTGCTGCAGGCCGGGAAGCTTCCCCATCCGCAGGGGGACTTGATCCTGACGCCCCACCCCGGCGAAATGGCCCGGCTGACCGGATGTTCGGCAGCGGACATCAACGCGGACCGCGAGGGTACGGCCCTCCGCTTTGCAAAGGCGTGGGATGCCGTCGTCGTGCTGAAAGGGGCCAACACCGTCATTGCCGCGCCGGATGGACGGTGTGCGGTGAATCCCACCGGCAACCCCGGCTTAGCCCGCGGGGGCAGCGGGGACGTGCTGGCCGGCATGACCAGCGCCCTGCTGGCCTGTAAGCTGCCCGCCTTTGAGGCCGCCGTCTGCGCGGTCTACCTCCACGGGGCCGCCGCGGACTGCGCCGCCGCCAAGCACGGCGAGGCCGGGATGCTCCCCCACGACCTCTTTGCCGAGCTGGGGGGCCTTTTCGCCGCCAACGGCCGCTGACCTTTTTCCAAACGATTCCTACCGAAACGCTTCCTTTCCGCCGGTTTTGTGCTATACTGGACTTAGCACAAACTCGTTTGGAAAGGGGCGTTTTTTGTTTATGGTTCCTGCACTGGAAAAAATCATTTCCGAAAGCGAGAATATGGTCTTTTTTGGCGGCGCGGGCGTTTCGACCGAGAGCGGCATCCCGGATTTTCGGAGCGTGGACGGGCTCTATCATCAGAAATATGACTACCCACCCGAAACCATCCTCAGCCATACCTTCTGGGAGCGCTGCCCGGAGGAATTCTATCGGTTTTATCGCGATAAGCTCATCGTCAAGGGGGCCAAGCCCAACGCGGCCCACTTGCGGCTGGCCAAGCTCGAACGGGAGGGCAGACTGAAAGCCGTCGTCACCCAGAACATCGACGGGCTGCATCAGGCCGCCGGTTCCAAAACGGTCTACGAGCTCCACGGCAGCACCCTGCGCAACTACTGCACCAAGTGCGGAAAGCCCTTCGATGTGGACTTTATTGCGAACAGCACCGGCGTGCCCCGCTGCCCGGACTGCGGCGGCATCGTCAAGCCGGATGTCGTCCTCTACGAGGAAGGGCTGGATGAACAGGTGGTCTCCGGGGCGGTACAGGCCATCCGCAAGGCCGATACCCTCATCGTGGGCGGCACCAGCTTGGTGGTCTACCCGGCGGCGGGTCTGCTGCGGTACTTCCGGGGGCGGCACCTCGTGGTCATCAATATGCAGCCCACCCCCGCCGACGAAGAAGCCGACCTGTGCATCGCAAAGCCCATCGGGCAGGTGCTCAGCGAAGATGTGAAGTTGGAGGACGTGGGATGAAAGCAGTCATTCTCGAAAGCTATGTCATGGAGGAGGGCGACCTCGATTGGTCGGGCGTCAAGGCCCTCATCCCGGACACCACCAGCTATGTCCGTACGGCCTATGAGGAGATCGCGCCCCGCATCGGCGGCGCCGAGGTGGTCTTCCTCAACAAGTGCCGGATGGACGAAGCGATCCTGACCCAGTGTCCGAACCTGAAGTTCGTGGGCATCATCGCCACCGGCACCGACAATCTCGACTTGGAGGCGTGCCGCCGCCACGGCGTCGCCGTCGCCAACGTGCCCGGTTACTCGACCTACAGCGTCGCCCAGATGACCTTCAGTCTGCTCCTCGCCATCTGCCAGTGCGCCGAGCGGTACGATCGCGCCGTCAAGGATGGCTGCTGGCAGTTGGATATCCCGGCAAGCTATGGGCTGCTGCCTCAAGTGGAGCTGTTCGGCAAGACCTTCGGCGTCTACGGCTACGGCAGCATCGGCCGCCAGACCGCCCGCATCGCCAAGGCCTTCGGGATGCGGGTCCTCGTCTGCACCCGCACCGTCCGGCCGGAGTATTCCGCCGACGGCGTGGAGTTCGTGGAGTTTGACACCCTGCTGCGGGAAAGCGACGTCCTCAGCCTTCACTGCCCGGCGACGCCAAAGACGCGGGGGCTCATCAGCGCAGATGCGCTGGCCCGGATGAAGCCGGGGGCCATCCTGCTGAACACGGCACGGGGTGCCTTGGTGGACGAAGAGGCCGTCGCCGCCGCCCTTCGCAGCGGTCTGCTGGGCTTCTATGGGGCCGATGCCTTTGGCACGGAGCCGCTCCCGCAGGAAAGCCCCCTGCGGAAGGAACCCCACGCCATCCTCACCCCGCACATTGCATGGACGACCAAGGAAGCGCTGCAGAACCTGATGGACATCACCACCCGGAACCTGCGCACCTTCCTCGACGGAAACGGCGAGAACATCGTCAACCGGTAACAGAAAAGGAGAACAACAATGCAGGCAACCATCCACAATGAATTCCTGACCCTGACCGTGGACACCCACGGCGCTGAGGCCGTCAGCCTGAAAAATGCGGCGGGGGAGGAGCTGCTCTGGCAGGCCGACCCGGCTGTCTGGAAGCGCCATGCGCCCATCCTCTTCCCGTGGACGGGCAAGCTGCCCGGCGGCACCTTCACCCATGGCGGCAAGACCTATCAGGGCGGCCAGCACGGCTTTGCGCGGGACGTGGAGCACACCCTGCTCCGCGCCGAGGGCGACACCATCGAGCTGGAGCTGCGGTCCGACGCCGCCACCAAGGCCCAGCGCTTCCCCTTTGACTTCGTCCTCACCAGCACCTTCAGGCTGGAGGGCAGGACGGTCCACCACACCCTGACCGTGGAAAACCCCGCCGACGCCGCGGAGGAGCTGCGGTTCGGCATCGGCTACCACCCGGCCTTCAACATCCCCTTCGACAGCGCCCACACCACCACCGACTACGAGTTCCGCTTCGACGGCCCCGAAAGCCCCATGATCCTCGACGCCCGCCCCAACGGGCTGCTCTCCGGCAAGTGTTACTACCAGTGGAAGAACGTCTCGTCCATTCCGCTCACCGATGAGCTGTTTGCAAACGACAGCTTCTGCATGGCGGGTCTGCGCAGCAGCACCGTAGGCATCTACGAAAAGGACACCGGCCGCCGCATCGTCTGCGACGTGCAGGGCTACCCCTACTCCCTCATCTGGTCGGCTCCGGCGAAGCCCGTCCGCTTCGTCTGCATCGAGCCGTGGCAGTCCCTGCCCGGTGCCGAGACCGACCCGCAGGAGTGGACCGAGCGGGCCGCTGCCGCCTGCCTTGCCCCCGGCCAGCGCTGGGCGACTACTCTGAGCACGACGTTTGACCGATAAAAACAAAGAGGACCGGCTCACGCGAGCCGGTCCTCTTTCTGTCTCAGAAAAAACAATAAAGAGATTACAGAGCCTTGATAGCGGTCTTGATGCGCTCAGCGGCGGCCTTGGTCTTCTCGGCGTCACCGAAAGCGGTCAGGCGGAAGTAGCCCTCGCCGCACTCACCGAAGCCGACACCGGGGGTGCCGACGACGCCGCAGTTCTCCAGCAGCCAGTCGAAGAACTCCCAGCTCTTCATGTTGCCGGGGCAGCGCAGCC
>OLHA01001967.1_pt1 | contig 10314 bp, 12 predicted proteins | sample 1605961 | NCBI WGS metagenome assembly OLHA01 (sample SAMN03283288) | human gut metagenome | biome: human-associated habitat; material: feces | host: Homo sapiens | place: Peru | collected 2012
AAATAAGAGGAGTAAATAGTAGTCAAATAGTAAGACGTTTACTTGCTCGTGGTTTTATAAAAATATGTGGTAAGGATGACTCCATTGGTAAACCAAATTTATATAAAACTACTAATGAATTTTTAGATTATTTCGGTCTTTCTTCTAAGAGTGATTTACCTGAAATAGTATTTAAAGAGCAAGAAGATGATGAAAACTCTGATTTATATGAATCTAATTATAAAGAAAATTAGATTCTTTTTTATTTTTATGTTATAATACTTCGCAATGGAGGGTAATATGGAAAAAATTAAATGTAGAAAAATATCAGTAGATTCAGTTTATAATGATCCTGTTGATATTAGATGTGGTGGACCTGAATACTTAGGATTTGATTTCTTTGTAAAAGAAGGAGAAGTTAAAGATATGGCTGTATTTATTGCTGATACTATGAATAAATATGGTGTACCTTTAAATGGTATGAATGTAGTAGGGGCTCCAGTTAGTTTAAGTGAAAATAAGATATGGACTAAAGAGAAAATTGAAACTTGTATTCAAAAAGATGCTAGTTATTTAATTAGTGAAGGCAGAAGAGGATATTCAAGAAGTTATGGTTTAGAAAAATAGATAGTGTAATCACTATCTTTTTATATATTCTGGTAGATTTCTACTTATTATTTCTATGTCTTTAAGTTTTTCTAGTTTATTACTCATTATTATGCTTCCATGACCTATTAAATTAATTTTATAGAAGTGTTTATTTAATGATTTGTAATTCTCTTTAATAGTAGATATTATTTCATTTACTTCATCTATTGCTCCACAAGGAAGTGGAGTTTTTGTATATGGTGCATCTTTTAAATAACAGTGTGAATGTATCATATAGTTTATATTTTTAAGATATTTATAAAGTTTTACTTGAATAGGTGAATCTACTGATGGTTTATGTTCACCACAATAATATATTTTATTATCTTTTTCATATACTGGTACAAAGTCATTTATAGTTATAAATTCTTTATTTATGTTTCTTTTACTTACAAATATATATTTTTTGTCTCTAAATGATGGAAAACCTTTAGGACATCTAAGTGATGCATTACCAAGAAATCTTTTAACATCAGTAGATTGAAAAGTATTCATAGCTAACTTTATAGCATATTCTTTAATAATACTTATAAATTCTTCATTTATTGGTGTTTTAACCTTAATATTTGAATTATACATTTCTTCTTTAAAGTCATTAAAGAACCAAGCAAGTGCACCTTTATTTTCTTCATCTGATATGGTTGATTCTCTTTTGATAGATTTTATAAATTCTAGTCTTGTAGTTAATTCTTTAGAGCATTCTTTTATATTTGTTCCATAATACCAAACATTACCAAGTGGATCGAATAGTCTCATTTTATATATATTTTCTTCTTTAGTGAATTCTATTATTAAATTAGATTTAGATTCAAATGATCTTTGCAATAATTCTTGAAAAGAGTATTCATTATTATTTCTTTTAGATGAGACTAACATTATTTTATAATTTATTTCTTTTACTTTTTTTAATTTTGGTAAATCATTTGGTATGTTAGGCCACCAAAGCACTAAGTCATAGTTGATAACGCTTTCTAAAATGTTATTTAAATCTTTATAGTTTCCTCCATTATATAAATCTATATTTTTAAGTTCTTTACTGAAGAGTTCTACTATTTTAGATGGCCTTCCTCCATCATTATTCCATGTTCCTCCTACAAAAAGTATTTTATTTTTCATTATTTCACGTCCTTTCTAATTACATTTTATTAATTAATTATTGATAAGTAAAATATATATATGTTATGATATCGATAAGAGGTGCTTATAATGAACGTTGATTTAGAACTTTATAGGGTTTTTTATGTTGTTGCTAAGAATAAACATATGACTAAAGCTAGTGAAGAATTACATATATCACAACCTGCAATTAGTCAATCAATTAAAAAACTTGAGGGTATGCTTGGAGGAACTTTGTTTTTAAGAAGCAATAAAGGTATGGAACTTACTCCTGAAGGAAATATGTTATATAAATATGTAAGTGAAGCACTTGAAATAATAAAGAATGCTGAGAATGAATTTACTACATATAAAGATTTAGAATATGGTGAAATTAAAATAGGAGCATCTACTGTACTTAGTAAAATAATGCTTATGGATACAATGAGAGAATTTCATAAAGATTATCCTAATATTAATATTAGGATTGTTAATGATTTAACAGATAATTTAATTACTGATTTAGAAAAAGGAAAATTAGATGTAGTTATATTTAATGAAGGAGATTGTGAATTAAGTAATATTAATGTTAGTGAGATAGGTAAACTAAGATATGGCTTTGTTTATAATAGTGAATATTTTAATGATGATATTAATTCTTTTGATGAATTAAATAAATTCCCTTTAATACTTCAAAATACTAATAGTAATAGTAGAAGATTTATTGATCAAGTATGTAGAAATAATAATGTTGTTTTGAAAGCTAAAACTGAAGTAGTAAGTCAAGAACTAGTAATAGAATTTACTTATAGTGGTTTTGGTTATGGAGCAGTACTTATTCCTTTAGCACTTAAAAATTATCCATCTTTAAAAGAACTTAAAATAAATAAGAAAATTCCTAGTACTAAAGTATACTTAGGAGTAAATAAAAATATTAATTTGCCATTTGCTAGTAAGAAATTTTTAGAATATTTAAAGAAATTTGAAACTAAATAATACTTTTTAGGAACTATATTATTGAGGTGAATAAAATGGTCGATCAAAAAAGCCTTAAAAAATTTGATAAGTTATATGATAAAACATATAAAGATATTTCTCATTATGTTGTTTGTAATTGCTCTAATATAGATGATGTAAAAGATATAATTCAAAATATATATATGGAAGTATATAAGAAAATAGATATGATTGAAGATAAAAAATATATATTTGGAATAGCTAAGAATAAGATATATAAATATTATAGATTCAATTATAAACAAAAGATAATAGATTTTTTTAGAAATGATGAACTTGATGTGATAGAAAATATACCATCTAATTATAATTTAGAAAAGAGTTGTTTTCTTAAATTTGATACTGATGAAGTATGGAAATATTTAAAAAGAAAGCCTGTTATTATATCTAAAATAGTATATCTTTATTATTATGAAGAAATGAGTTTAAAAGAAATATCTAAGTGTTTAAATATACCTTTATCGAATGTTAAGAATTATTTGTATAGAACACTTAAAGAATTAAAAATAAAGGTGGGTGATTAGTGTGTCAAATAAACAAATAAAAAATATTATATTTGAAAAAATAAATAAAGAAGATATAAGAAATAATATAGTTAATAAAGGAGTAAATGATATGAAATATTTAAGGTATGGACTATGTACTTGTGCTTTAGTATTGATGGTTGGTGTGTTTATTTTTAATGGTAATAAGACTAATGATATAAAGAATAATGGAAGTTTTAGTATTAATGAATTAGATAGTGTTGCTAGTAGTCAATTTGATGCTATTAGTAAAAACGTTGATGAAAAGAATCTTAAATATGAATTTAGTTTTTATGAGAAACTAGTTAATTCTAATTTATTAGAAGATTATAAAGTTGAAGGAATATATATTAAAGACTCTAATCAAAAATATAATAAACTTAATAATTATGTGATTAGTAGTAACAAAGAAGATAAGAGTATTATGATAGCATTTTCAAAAGATAATGAACCATTGAGAGATTATTTCTTTGATGATAAGGGGGATAAATATACAACTATTAATGGTGAAAATATTAAGATATATAGTTATAAAAATAGTTATATAGCTGTGTTTAGTTATAATGGAGTTAACTTTGATATAGAAACTTCTAATGCAGATATAAATGATTTTAAAAGTATACTTGAATTAATTATTAAATAATTTATTGTTAACATACATAATATAGTTTATAATGATATTAAGGTGAATATATGAAAAAGAAAATAATAATTATAGTTTGTGTTATTTTAGTAATAATGCTAATACCTGTAAGACTACAACTTAAAGATGGGGGAACGGTTGAATATAAAAGTATACTTTATAAAGTAAGTAAAGTTCATCGTCTTATTGATAATGGTTATGATATAGGTACTGAAATAAGAATTCTTGGTTTTAAAGTATTTGATAATGTAGAAAGTGTTTATGACAAAAAAGAATTAAAAGAAACAAAAGGGGTAGATGTAGTACCAACATTAAGTGATAAGATAAGTAAAGATACTAGTTGGTGTCCAACATTTCAATTAATATGGAATGACTTTAAAAATGATATAGTAAAACAAAATATTAAATTTGATAAAAAATTAGATATGCTTGATAACTTAAATAAAGAAGATTTCACTAAGAATGATATAAGTGATAGTTATTACTATAAAATATATGGAAGAAAGAACCTTGAACTTAAAAGTAAGATAGAAAATGCTATAAAAGAAAAATTCAATCAAAAGAGTGATATACTTGATCAATTTGATTGGAGTAGTGATGCTCTTGATAGTGGAGAAGATGTAATAGACAGATATTTCTTATATAGTATGCTTTATAGAGAATTTGAATTTAATAAGAAGTTTGATACTTTTAATGATAAGTTTAAAGATATAAAGAATGTTGAATATTTTGGTATTATAAAAGAGAGCAATTTAATTCGTAATCAAATAAAAGTATATTATTACAATAATGAGAATGATTTTGCAATTAAATTAATAACTAAAAATAATGATGAAGTAATTGTTATTAAGAATCCTAAGGGTGAGACATTTGAAGAGATTTATAATAATATAAAAGATAAACAAACTACAAGTTTTAATAGTGATGATAACTTTATGATGCCTAAAATTGACTTTAATGTACTAAGAGAATATAGTGAACTTGAGAATAAGGAAATTGAAACAATTGACGGAATTTATACCATTGAAAAAGCTATTCAAAGTATTAAATTTTCTTTGGATGAAAAGGGTGGCAAAGTTAAAAGTGAAGCAGGTATGGATGTTAAATTTGAAGCAACTGCTTCAGATAAAAAAATTAGAAACTTTTACGTTGATGATACATTTGCTTTACTCTTAAAAGAATCTAATAAAGATAAGCCTTATTTTGCTTTAAGAGTAGATGATATAAGTAAATTTCAACAATAAAAAGCAACTATTAATTTAGTTGTTTTTTTGTATTAATTTTAATGTTTGACTTTCAATTTGATTATTAATTGCATAGTTTGAAACGGCTCTAAAGTTTTCATCATATGGATATGTTTGTTGCCCGAATTTTAACCACATTGATGACCAAGATTCACCTGAATGTAAAAGTTTACTTACTTTTTCATTTTCAGTAACGCTATTTCCTTCTTGGTGATTTAAATCTACGCAATGTTCTTGATCATATAATTTACATTGAAGGTCACACTCTAACTTATCACATTGATATGCAAACATTGCTTCTTTAGTTTCTCTTTTATCAAATTCTAGGAATAACTCTTCTATAATTTTTCCATCTAATAATCCTCTTAAGATGTTATGAACTGCTTCACGTTCTATTTTTTCTTTTTCTTTTTTTGATATTTGAAATTGAGTTAAGTCTCCAATAACAGTTTCACCAAGTTCATGAACTGCAAGCATAAATACAACTCTTTGTATATCAATATCATATTCATATTCAGATTTCATGGCTATTGCTAGCATTTGAACTCCAAATATATGTTCAGCTATACTTTCTATTCTTTCTCTTTCAACTTTCCAATCTTTCCATCCGGTTCTAATAACATTTTTTAGTTTATTACAAAGTATGTAATAATTTAATACACTTTCTTCTTTTGTCATAAATACTCCTAATTAGTTTTTTATTTTAATGGATTGCTTATCTTTTGTCAATTAAATAAAAAAGTTTTTGATTTTTTTCAAAAACTTTAACATTGATATTTTCTTGCTAGGACTAATGAATTAGATAAATCATCAAATTCATTTGTATCTATTGGAAGACCGTAGTTTAGTCTTTCTTTTAATGAAAGACTTTCTTTTGCTTTTCTTAAACATTCTTGATCATTTTCATCATACCATGGAAATTTTTTAAGTCTATTAAATTTTCTACTTATTTTGCCATATTCAAGAGTAGGTGAAGCGATAGCTCCTAAGTTATAGAAATATCCTCTTAATAGATTTTCAAATACGTTTGTTTGTTCAAATTCTATTAAATTTGGTGTGTATTCTTTAATTGGTTTTAAAGCTTTTACTATTTCTTGGTGTGATTTTATTTCAGCTAATCTTTCATCTGGAAGTAGTAAGTAATGTTCTTCTCTTAATTGTTTTTCTCTTTGAATATAATAGGTTAATTGTTCTAGTGTAAATCCTTGACTTAATAGTTTATTTAAGAAATTTATATCTAGATTAGTTACTGAAATTTTTAGAACTTTTGATTCTAATGTATTTTCTTTTTCAATTATTTTTCTTTGATTAGCGTGTTCTAATTCATGTAATATTATTTGTGTTATTAAAATATTTTTATAGAATATCTGTTCTATACCATTAAAAAGTACTTGATATCTATCTTGTTCTTCTAACATTCTTTCCATTGCTTCAGAATATATTCTTATTAATTTTCTACTTGGACGATATTCTGCTAATAAAATCCCACCTATTGTTTCTTTTGTTCCGCTTCTTACAATATCAGAATTTTGTACGTACTCACTTATATCTTTAGAGTTTACGACTAAATCTATAAGTTTTTCTAAATAAGCTTTATCAACTAATTTACCATTTTTAGAATAATCAAATATTAATTTTAATAATTTATATTCCATTTTAAACCCCTCATATGCGCTATAGATTATATCACAAATGATACAAAAAGTCAATTTTAGATTATTAATTAAGAGGTTTTAAATTTCTTTGTTTAGGATTATCTTGCCATACTATATCTTGAAATTTCATGTTGTGTGCTTCGTATATTTTTTCAATTTCGTTTCTAGTTATGTGTTCTGTATACCAATTGTAATATTTGCTATAATATCTACTTTTTTTAAATCGAAGTATTCTTCCTTGAACTGTGAATAAATCAGCTATTTTTGATTCATCTTTTTCTTTAACTTTTTTAAAACCGAATCTTTCTAAATCTAGTATTTTATCTAATGTTATAACTGATGCTGCAGATGCTTCTTCTACATCTTCACGTTTTTCAATAAAGTCAGTTAAATATGATAATATTTTGAATCCTTCTTCTCGAGTCATTCCTTCAGGTAGCTTGAATGTACTTAGCAGATAATCGTGTACATGATAACCATCAGTTAATTTACTATAATAATATCCAACAAAATGTAATCTATATACATCTTTATCTCCTAAGTCATGGTCTTCTAAATCAGCCTTAAATTCATATTCTCTATATACTTTATGACGTTCACTTGTGTCCTCTTTTAAATCATTTAATATCTTTTTGTATTTTTCTTTTATTTCTTTTAGTTTATTTGATAAACTCATATTTTTCTCCTTTGTACAAATTATTATAATGTTTTTAGATAATTTTTCAATAGTAAATTTTTTAAATTGTGATAATATATTATTGGGTGAAAATATGAATATAAATTCTGAGTTAAAAAAGTATATAGAGAGTGTTATATTTAAAGAATATGACAAAAATGATTATGGCCATGGAATAAATCATATTAAATATGTAATTGATAGAAGTTTTAAGTTTGCAAGTACTGTACCTGATATAAATTATGATATGGTTTATACTATTGCTGCTTATCATGATATAGGGCATCATATAGATGCTAAAAATCATGAAAAGGTTTCTGCTGAAATATTGATGGGAGATGATAATCTTAAAAGATTTTTTACTGAAGATGAGATTAAAATAATGTCAGAAGCAGTGTATGACCATAGAGCAAGTATGGAAGGAGAACCAAGAAGTATTTATGGCAAAATTGTTTCTTCAGCTGATAGAAATGTTTTAGTTGAGATGCCACTTAGAAGGACATATTTATATAGAAAAGAACATAATCCAAATGATTCACTTGAAAAGATAATGGAAGAATCAAGAGAACATATATTAAATAAATTTGGTAAAAAAGGTTATGCAACAACAAAAATGTATTTTGAAGATTTAGAGTATAAAAAATTCTTAGAAGATATTACGGCTTTAGCCAGTGATAAAGAAAGATTTAGAAATAAGTATTTAGATGTTAATGGTTTAATTTAGTATATAAAATATATAAGTAATTAAAAAAGTAGAGTGTATCTACTTTTTTTATGTGTCAAATTTTTCTACTACTTCTAGTTTTACATAACTAATTAGTGACTCTTTTGTGAATTTTTCATCATAAGCCTCACATTCTTCTTTAAAGTCTTTGAACATACTATCTTTATATTCATTAAAATTTTTGAATCCAGCTAATTTATAATCAACCATATTTTCTTTTAAATCTTTAAACTTTATAATATCTTCTTTAATAACTTTTACTATTCCAAGATATTCATAGTTAGTATTTACTACTAAAAACTTTTCATTTAGTTTTGATGAAGAGAAGGGATACTTTATATATATTTTATAATCTTTTTCACCATTTATTATAGCATTTGCTACTTTATCAGTTTTAGTCCAAATTTGATGATAATTATAAAATTCTAAAGCTTTTTTATTGTTACATCTTTCCAGTTTTTCTTTTTCTGAAAGTTTATCCCATTCTTTTGAATAAGTATTATGTAAAAATATTATTTCTTTTAATGATTTATGTTTTTTATCTCGAAGAGATTCCCATTTATTATCAAGTTCTTCTAGCTCTTTACTATATTTTTCATCTTTAAGATTTATTAGTTTGAAATATTTTTTAATACTTTTAATATAATTTAATTCTTGATTACTATATTCATTTAAGTATTCACTTGGTATTTCAAATGATTCTGGATATCTATAAAGTTCATTAATTAATTCATCGAAGCTATGGCAGTGACTTATAATATTCTCATATTTTTTCTTTTCATAATTATAAAAATTTGCTTTGTAATGATAAATCATTTCGATATTACCAATGCTTCCAAGTGCATCAATTAGATTATTAGTTGTTTCATATTGATTGATTACATTAGAGTATCTTATCCATTCAAAAACATTTCTTTTTTTGTCATAAAAGGGATAGGGTATACTACAATTTTTAAATTTTTTATATCTTCTTTTATCTTTTAGTTCATAAATAAAAAATTGAATTTTATTAAATAATCCCATATTGACCTCTTTTATGGTTATTTTACAATTAATTAAATAAAAAAGCAATCTTTGAGATTGCTGGTGTATTAATTCTTTATGTATGCTCCATCTGTTTTACAATCATATGTTGATATATTTTTATTATTTAGAAATTCTCCTTCATAGTTTATAAATGGTTCTGGTAAGTTATCGATACTAGCCCATATTAGTTCATCGCATTTATTTGGTTCAGCTATTACTAGAGTACCTTTATACTTTGATATTTCAAAATAATAATCTATATATGGTTCTAGCTTTTTACCATCTATTTCAAAGAAGTTTCTTCTTAATACTACATAACTTTTTGTAATGTCCTTTGGATTAATTTCAATATTTAATTCTTCTTTTGTTTCTCTGACTAGGGCTTCGTATTGATTTTCTCCTTCATCTATATGACCAGCAGGTAAGGCATAGTATCCTGGCCATAATTTTGATCCTTTTCTTTTTTGTAATAATATAAGTTGTGGGGATTAAAATTATCTTAAATTTATTATTTTTCAATGATAGTCCTCCTTTGTAAATAACCTTAAATTAATTTTATTATAGACTTAAGAAATAAAAAGTCTAATAAAAGACATATTATTTACCAATGAAATTACTGGAAAAGGTTTAGAGGTTAGAAGTAACTTTAAAAACTTATTTAAATGAAGTATACTTTTTATATATGTTTCGGTAAGTGGAAAATTATAACTATATTCGGGGGATTGAAGGAATGAATATTACAAAAATAAAAGTGAATTTAACAGGAGAAGATTTATTAAGTATTTATAGTGAATTTGTACCTGTTGAAGGGCTTGAAGTAAAAAATATTGAAATAAGTGATGGAGTAAATATTACAGGAAGGCTTAATAAAGGATTTAATATTGATTTTTTAGTAAATTTAAAATTTGAATCTTATGAAAATAACATAATAAAAATAGAGATAACAAAAATAAAAGTATTAAGTATTGGAATTTTAAAACTTATTAAAAATATGGCTGAATTATTAAAATTTGGCTTTTTTTTTGGAAAAATTTAAATTTTTGGTATTTTTTCGTCATATTTCGACAAATTTCGACAACTCAC
>OLHA01001968.1_pt1 | contig 10311 bp, 8 predicted proteins | sample 1605961 | NCBI WGS metagenome assembly OLHA01 (sample SAMN03283288) | human gut metagenome | biome: human-associated habitat; material: feces | host: Homo sapiens | place: Peru | collected 2012
TTAAAGATGAATACTTACCACCATACCATCAATTTAATGGCATTACAAGTCAATATGGTGCGCATTTTATTTTAAAAATTGATAATATTTTAATTAAGCCACAATATTATGATGCTATAATAAATGGAGTAAATTCATATAATTTTCCACAAGTACCAGTTGACTATGGTTACAGAGATAATAAAAACTTCTGGTATACAAAATTCAAAAGACCTGTATCAGAGCCAATACCAGCAAGCAAAGGCATTAGTTTAGACACTGTTAAATATGCAGCTTCAAGAATTGATCCAGATGTAAAATTTACAGATGAAGCTTGTGCTAAACTTGTAAAAGTACCAAGAGTATTTTTAAGTACTGTATTAAAGGGATGTGTAGCATGGGCAAAAGAAAATAATGTTACATTGATTACAGAAAAAGAAATGGAAATTATACAAGATAAACGTAATAAAGAAAAGAAATAAAAACTCAGATGGTCTAATATATTTATATTAGACCTTTTTTATTGGAGGAAAGAGTGAGTAATCAAGTTATAAAGGTAACTAATATTAATGGAAGTGAAGCAACATTATATTTTTGGGAAAACAATATAAAAGTATTTAGTACAAAAGCTTTTATAGGCAAAAATGGAATAACCAATGATAAAAAAGAAGGAGATGGAAAAACGCCAATTGGTAAATATAATTTAGGTGTAGCTTTTGGAACACATAATGAAGTCAAATTTAGTAATTACATTAAAATAAATGAAAACTTGCATTGGGTAGATGACGTAAATTCAAAATTTTATAATCAGCTTGTAGATATTACAAAAGTAAGGAAAGATTGGAACAGTAGTGAACATTTAATAGAATATCCAAAACAATATGAGTATGCTATGGAAATAAAAACAAATCCTAAAAACATACCAAATAAGGGAAGTGCAATTTTTTTACATTGTAGTGTAGGAAAACCTACAGCAGGTTGTGTTGCAATAGATAGTAGACATATGAAAGTGCTAATGCAAAAATTAGAAAATAATGCAGTGATATGTATTGAAATATAAAATGATATGTGGTAAAATTTCCCCTATTAGGAGGCGATTATATATGAAAAGAGAAGAAGCATTTGAAATATTAAAAAAATATAACAAAGATGAATTTCATATAAGACATGCTTTAACAGTTGAAGGTGTTATGAGATACTTTGCTAAAGAATTAAATGAGGATGTTGAATATTGGGGTAACGTAGGACTACTACATGATGTGGATTTTGAATTGTATCCAGAAGAACACTGCAAAAAATGTATTGAATTATTAAGAGAAAATAATGTTGATGAAAGCATTATTCATTCTATATGTAGCCATGGATATGGATTATGTACAGATGTTAAGCCAGAGCACATAATGGAAAAGGTATTATTTGCAACAGATGAGCTAACAGGTTTAATCTGGGCAGCAGCAAAAATGAGACCATCCAAGAGTGTAATGGACATGGAACTTTCAAGCTTGAAAAAGAAATTTAAAGATAAAAAATTTGCAGCCGGATGTTCAAGAGATGTAATAATAAAAGGAGCAGAACAATTAGGCTGGGATTTAGATACATTACTAGAGAAAACTATTTTAGCAATGAGAGAAGACGAAGCAAAAATAAATGAATACATAGAAAAAGAATATAATCATTAAAAAGAAAAAGGTGACTTTTGGGACGGGGTCAAAAGTCACCTTTTTCTTTTTTTAAGATGGGTGCTTTTTGACCCCGTCCCAAAAGTTACCCAAAATCACAGTTGCAAAAAAAAACATAAAATGATAAAATAGGAAAAAATGGAAGTTAGAAAGAGGATGTCTATGGATAATAAAATTAAGATGTATAATTTAACTATACCACAAGAAAATATATGGTTATTAGACAGAATCAACCCTAATACGACCATAAATAATATCCTAGGAACTTTTAGAATTAATAAAAAATTAGATGTAGATATATTAAATAAAGTAATAAATGAAATAGTGAGAACAAATGAAGCCTTACGAATTAGAATAGTTGAGGAAAATGGAATTGCTAAACAATATATATCAGAATATGAAAAAGAAACATTTAAAGTATATATATTAAATGATGATGACGATACTGAAATCAATAAAATTGTAAAAAGAATATCAGAAGAAAAAATGCAGATCATGAATAGTAAGTTATATGATATTAGAATAATACAGAACAAAGTAGAAACATGTGTGAGTGTTAAAACTCATCATATAATTTCAGATGCGTGGACATTGGGGCAAATTGCAGAACAAATAAAGGAATATTATTTAAAAATATCAAACGATGAAGAAATTGATATAAAACCATCATATATAGAATATATAAAAAAAGATGAAGCATACAGATTATCTCCAAGATATCAGTCAGATAAAGAATTTTGGAATGAATATATAAAAAACTTAAAATGTAAAAATGAATATGAAATGCCAAAAGATAAAAAATGCAAAAGGGCAGAAAAAGCAATAGAAAAAGAAGTGTTTGAGAAAATATCATCTTTTTGTTGTGAAAATAAAATTAGCGAATATGCATTTTTGTTGAGCGTAATTTCAGTTTATTTTTCAAAAATTTTTAATGAAGATGAAATTATAATAGGAACTCCATTTTTAAATAGAAGAAAAGCTGATAAAGAATTAGAAATGATGGGAATGTTTATTGCAACTCTACCTATAAATATTATAACAAAAAGAGAGATGACTTTTATTGATGTTTGCAAAAATATAACTACTACAAATTTACAATGTTTTAAACATTCAAAATATCCATATTATGAAATACAAAAGGCATATCAAGATTTCTCAAAAGAGAACATTAACTTATATGAAATAGCCTTTTCATATCAAATAAACAAATTGGAGGTAACACTTGATGGAGATACTGGCAAGACAACTTGGATTCCAAATGATACTCAAGCTAATCCATTGTTAATAAGCTATGTTAATCATTTTGGAGAAAATCTTTTATATTATGATTTTCTATTAAATTGTATGAATAAAAATGATATAGATGATATGCATGAACGAATTATGGGAATTATTAAACAAGTTTTAGAAAACAAAGCTATAGAGATAAAGGACATAACACCTCTTTCAGAAACGGATAAAAAACTAATTACCCAATTTAATAATACAGGTAGTGTAGGAATAAATAATCAAACTATAGTGTCAAGATTTAATTGCATTGTAGATGAAAATAAAAATAAAATTGCATTAATTTGTGGAAATAATAAAATAACGTATGAAGAATTGAATAACAAAGCAAATAACTTATGCTGTAACATACAAAAAGAGGGAATATATGGAGAAAATATTCCGATCATTTTAGATAACGAAATCAATTTCATTATAAGTATTTTAGGTGTTTTAAAATCAGGTAATCATTATATTCCGATTTTACCTGAAGAATCAATAGACAGAGTAAAGTATATTATAAAAGATTCAAAATCAAAAATATTGATAACAAATACCAAATATATCAACACTATCAAAGTAAATGATATAGAAATAATCAATATCGATGATGTCAAAGATAAAAATGTTGAAATCAACCAAATAAAAATTTTACCATCGGATATATCTTATATTATTTACACATCTGGAACTACTGGTAAACCTAAAGGCGTTATGATGAAAAATGAAAATATAATTTCATTGATCAATTCTATGAATATGGATAAGGATTTAAAATACTTAAAAGACGATGTTGCAGTTTCACTATTAAAACATTCTTTTGATGCTTCTGCAATTGATATTTATTCATCACTATTAAATGGTGGTACATTAGTATTAATACCAAAAGAGGATGAATTTAATGCAAAAAAGGTAGTCGAGACAATAAGAAAAAACAATGTTACAAGACTGTTTACGGTTCATAAATGGATTGAGCAAATACAAAATGTATGCATTGAGAATAATATAAAATTAGATAAGTTAAGGATAGTAGGAACAGGAGCAGAAGTTCTAAACCCAAAGAAATTTGAAAAAATATTACTAAATAATCCAAATTTAAGTATTTATAATACCTATGGTCCAACAGAAGCTACAATGTTTATGACAAAACACAAAGTTACAGCTGAGGATATTCAGAAAGATTATTCAACTATTGGAAAATTGATGCCAACGACAAGAGCTATAATACTTGATAAAGATAATAAAATTCTACCTATTAATATACAAGGAGAGTTAGGCATATATCAAGAGGAAAATTCAGCTAAGAACATTGCAAAAGGTTATTTGCATCAAGATAAACTTTCAAAAGAAAAATTTATAACATTATATAATGAAATATCAGGCAGTGAATGTAAATGTTACAAAACTGGTGATATTGTAAAGCTAAATAGAAATTTGGAATTAGAGTTTATAGGAAGAAAAGATGACTTTGTAAAAGTTGCAGGTGGATATTTAGTATCATTAAATGAAGTAGAGCAAAGAATCAAAGAATTATTAGGCGAAAACATAGAAGTATCTGTTATGACATCAAAAATAAAAAATTCTAATGTATTAATATTATTTATCTGTAAAAACGAAAAAAGCTTAAATATAAAAACTGATGATATAAAAAATATAATAGATGAAAATATAACATTTTATATGAAACCTAAACACATTATAGAGTTGGACAAAATTCCAAGAAATAAAAATGGCAAAATTGACAGAAAAGAACTAGACCAAATAGCTAATAAATATCTAAAAACAAGAAATAAAATTATTAGCCCACAAACAACATTGGAACAAATGATCTACGATAAGGTAAAGAAAATAGTAAAAGAGGACTTCTCGATTACTGATGATTTTGAAGATGATCTGGGACTGGATTCTTTGAATATGACAAGTTTATATATTTCGTTAGGAAACGATAAAATGACAATACAAGACTTGTATAATTATTCTACGGTAAAAGATTTAGCTAATATGATGAATACTGAAATAGTAAATAAGAGAGAAAACAGAAAAGAGAATATAGAAGTAAAAAATATTAGTAGCAAATTCAATATGAACACTGTTCTTTTAACAGGTGTAACAGGCTTTGTTGGAGTAAATTTATTAAGAGAACTAGTAGAAAGTAAAGATACAGAAAAAATATATTGTATAGTTAGAACTAAAGTAGGATTATCAAGTTATGAGAGATTTGAAAACACCATTAAATACTATTTTGATGTAGAAACTTGCAATCTGATAAAAAAGAAAACAATTGTAGTAAATGGAGACTTAACAAGAGAAGATTTGGGAATTCTTCCAGAAGAATTAGACAAAATAAAAAGAGAAGTTACAACGGTCATTAATTGTGCTGCAAATGTAAAGCATATAGGTAAATATGCCAATTTCTACAAAGACAATGTCAAAACTGTTCTTAATATATTGAAAATTTGCAAAGAAAATAATATTAATTTTGCTCATATTTCTACATTGTCATTGCATGGATTTAAAAATGAAGATATAACAAAAGTCTTTGATGAAAACACATTAAATATAAATCAAACATTTGATAAAAGTCCATATTTAATATCTAAGTATGAAGCCGAAGAAATAATACTTAAAGCAATAAATAATAAAGAGGTAAACGCTAAAATATTTAGAATTGGAAACATTATGCCGAGAATGTCAGATGGAAAATTTCAGAATAATTTTGAACAAAATGCCTTTATGCTAGCAATTAAAGAAATAGGAAATATCGGATTGCAAACAATAGAAATGATTAATTCTGAAATCTATTTAACACCTGTAGATGAGTGTGTGAAAGCAATTAATATAATATTAAACAGTTCTTGCAATAATGTTATTTACCATATTGAAAGTGATAAAGTTGTCAAAGTATCAGATATTGCAAAAATAATAAGAAAAAAATATAATGAACTTAATATCACCAATGTAGATAACCTCAAAGAAAAGCTATATGAGAATTACAATGTTGGTGTAGAACATCTAAAAGCCATTATTAATCAAAACACTAATGAATATAGTAAAGATATTACTTTAAATATTTTAGATGGTTTAAATTTTAAATGGAATAATATAAATGATTCATATTTAAAAAATATTGTAAATATAGCATTTAAGATACGAGGAGGATGATTATAAATGAACACGAAAGAAGTAAAGAAAATGAAACTAAGATTATATATACTAATTATTTTGGTTAACTTAATATTAATCTTTGTTACATATAAAATTATGCCTATTATACAAAATTATCCACCGAATTCAGAAAATATTGAATTTCAAAAATCTGTTGAAAAATTAAGTCATGTCGAGCAATATATAATGATTTTTGTGGTAGGAACTGCAATACATATATTTACATTAAATAAATCATTAAAAAATATTTATCGATTTTTGAATAAATATCACAATAAAGAAAAAATTTCCTATGATGAAATTAAAGAAACAAGAAAAGACTGCATAACCGTTCCATATAAATTCTACTTATTACAAATAATTATAGTTTTAGTATTGGGAATGTCATTAACATTTTTACTGATTTCTGATGGACTAGCTATATTAAAATTCTTTTTGATGTTACTAGCAATAACCACACTAATTGAAATAATACAATTTACATTTATTCAAAGAGAACTTAAAAATGTAATGATAAAAACATATAGGTCCGAGAGTAAATACGAAAAGAATTTGGGATTAAGGTTAAATTTTTCAACCAACTTAATATTGCAAATAATTCCATTTATAGGTGTTTCCATAATAATAATTTCTTTAATCGGCTATGCTAAAGCTACAGAAGAATTTGCTAAAACAAATGCAAGCTACTATGAAGCATATCTTGAAAATAGGAATTTTAATAATGTCAATCTAAACGAGATAAAAGAAAACTTAAAATCAATTCCTTTAAAAAATAAAGATGATTATTACTTTATATATATACCAGACATAGCATATGAATATACATCAAGACCAAAAGCAAAAATATCAGATTTCTTTAAAAAATATTTAGATTTTTATTTTGAAGGAAGCAGTGATATTATATATGAATTTTATGGAACAGAGCAGCAAGCCTATACATTAAAATTGATAGATAATACAGGAATGAACTGGTATATTGGATTCGAATATAACACAACAGATCATACATTAATGGCTTACTATATTACAATAATTATAGGAACATTAATGATTTACACTATATTTATATATATATTAGCAAAAAATATATCAAATAATATTGTTAATGTATCAAACTCATTAGAAGAAATACTAAAAGGTAAGAACAAAAATAAAGAAAAAATTGCCATAGTTTCTAATGATGAAATTGGAGATTTATCGTACTACTATAACAAAATAGCTGAACTTACAGAAGAACATGAAAAAGAATTAAAAGATAATGAATATATTATGCAAAGACAAGCACAATTTGCTATTCTAGGGGAATTTGCAGGTGGAATTGCACATGATTTAAATTCACCATTATCAGCAATACAGTCAAATGTAACAACTTTAAAGAAATATTTTAATTATAACAGAGTACAAGCTAACCAAGAAGATAAGGACGAAATTATAAATATCTTAAATAATATGGATAATAGCATTGAGAGGATGAGCCATACAATAGAAGGTGTACGAAATCAAATTAGAGCAACTGGCGACAAGGATAAAGAGGAATTTTCTTTAAAAGAACTAATAGATGGTATTGAAATATTATTTGGAAGCATCTTGCGAAAAAATAATTGTCAAATCTTAAATAAAGTTAATGAGGACTATAAAATTTTAGGTGAGAAAAATAAACTTGACAGAGTTGTAGGAAATGTTATAAAAAATAGTATAGACGCATACCAAGAAATTGGAAAAAACGGAGTAATTGAAGTTAATGCAATAAAAGAAAGAGATAAATACATCATAACAATAAAAGATGATGCTGGAGGAGTATCTGATGAAGTAAAAGAGACATTATTAAAAGAAATGAAAACGACAAAAAAAGAAAATGGAACTGGTTTCGGACTTTATTATTCTAATACAATTATTGAAAGTAGTTTTAAAGGAAAAATGTATTTTGAAACTACAGATGGTGTTGGAACAATATTTTATATAGAACTACCAATTAGTAAGGAGGAAAATTAAAATGGAAGAAAATATGTATAAAGAGGCTAGGGTTTTAGTCGTTGATGATATTGAAGAAGTGTTAAGTGCAACAAAAAGTACTTTAAAATTTGAGGGAATGAATGTTATAACATACTCAAATCCTAAAGAAGCTTTAGAATTTCTTAAAAATAATAAGATAGATGTATTGTTACTTGACTTTTTTATGCCTGAAATGAACGGAGATAAATTTATCGAAGAATTAAGGAAATTTAATAATGAAACAGTTATAATACTAAGAACAGGATATTCTGACAAAGTTCCACCAATGGAAATGTTGGATTCATTAAATATACAAGGATATATCGATAAATTAAAAGGTGATGATGAACTAGTATTGATGACTAAATCAGCTATTAAAACATCTTATTTATATAAAAAATTGCTTGAACAAAAAAATGAGATTAATAAGTTACGATATAGTAATGAATTTTTAGGAAAATTTTTCGGAAAAGTTTTAGGACAAATAAGAGAAGAATCAATGGTTATTGGTCCATTGTCAAATATTTTAGCAAGTACTGAAGGTGTTACTGAAGAAGAAAGAAAAAGATTTGCTGAAGATATAAATTTAGCAATAGGAAAATTAGTAGAAATGACTAAGACTATGGAGTTTGATAATTTAGGAGAAGTTTCAATAAGTAAATTAAATGAAACATTAAATAATCTTTTAGACATAGAATTAAAAATGAAATATGCTAAAATCAATTTAGAATATAATGAAGATATAATTTTAAAATGTGACTCAAAGATATTGATTTATATGCTTGTAGAAATAATAGAAGTTATACTTGAAAACGAAAAAGTAATAAATATCAATATAGATAATTCTACAATAACAATTGAAAATGAAATTAACAATGAAGAGTTAATAAATAAATTAAGAAAAATAGCAGAATTTGATAATAATTTTACAATAAAAACCATAGATAGCAAAATTAGTATAGAAATTTAAAGATGAATAAGAAAAAGGTGACTTTTGACCCCGTCCCAAAAGTCACCCAAAGTTACCTTATAAATATTTTTTTAGTGTTTCTACGCTGTCTTCTTGCATAACTACAAAATCGTTTAAGATGTTTTTTACATCTGTTGCAGCATTTTCGTTTTGATTAAGTAAACGTCTTCCTTCAATAATTCCAATGTTAGTGCCTTGCATTAAAAGTTCAGAAAGCTTTGATGTGCTATCATCATTCATAGTTTTCATTTGAATTCCATACCATGTCATCATTTTTGTCATTGCATTAGTTTCATGAGGTTCTTTGCTACTGTAATTTGCATATAAGTCATTTACTCTGGTAGAGATGTCCTTGTATTTGTTATATTCTATATCTAAAACATTTTTAAATTTACTATCTGTAACTTTTTCAGAAACATATGAAATAGCGTTCATACCCATAGTTGCACCTTTATTAACTTCATCTAAAATATTCAAATTTTGATTTTCCATTTTCAAATTCCTCCTAAATATATAATTGACTAAATAAAGGAAAAATATTCAAAAATCTTGAGAAATGCGTGTAAATATGTTAAAATATATTTGTTGAAATAATGGAGGGACAAATTATATGGCAAAAGTTGAAAAAGAAAAAATAAATAAAAAAATGACGCCACTTCAAGCGTATGATATGGAAAGAAAACTTGCATTTGAGGATACTAGAGAAAATTTTGTTATGAGATACGAGCATGTTAAATCAGTATTAACAAAGCATGCAGAGTTTGAACAATTAGAAAAGTTAGAAGCAATACGAAATGCCTTTGAGAAGGAAAATATAGAAGAGAGGTGATGGTTCATGAGTGAATGCATTGATTATATAAATTTGATGGATGTAGCTAAAATGAATTTGAATAATTGTATTAATGATACTATAAATTTATATAAGGAAAAACATACTCCTGAAATTAAAATGCAATTAATAAATTTAACAAAAAAGAAGATAAAAAAGAAATAAAAAGATAAACTTAAAATTGAAGACTACAGGCTTCAATTTTTTCATTAAAGACCTTAGGCTTTAATGATAGTAAAGAGATTACAAGCTCTTTACTAAACACTATAATATTTTATATACATTTGTTTGATATTTTTATATTTTCTATTTACTTGATATTAAATATATGATATACTTTAAATGTGAAATATGGAGGTATAAAAATGTTAGATTATATAATTATAGGACTACTTATTGTAGTAATTATCTTAGTTATTATAGCAATTAGT
>OLHA01001974.1_pt1 | contig 10284 bp, 5 predicted proteins | sample 1605961 | NCBI WGS metagenome assembly OLHA01 (sample SAMN03283288) | human gut metagenome | biome: human-associated habitat; material: feces | host: Homo sapiens | place: Peru | collected 2012
CTGCGGCCGGATACGCAGTACGACTACAAGTTCGTCTGCCTGTCTCATAATACCCTGCGCGGCGCAGCCGGCGGAGCCGTCCTGCTGGCCGAGCTGCTCTGCGCGGAAGGATATATCACAAGGAAATGATCCCGAAGGGAGAGATTCTTTGAAAAAGCCCGTTTTTGAAGGCGTCGCGACTGCGCTCGTTACGCCGTTCAAGCAGGGTACGGTCGATTTTGCCGTCATGAATCAACTGCTGGATCTGCAGCTTGCCGCAGGCGTCGACGCGGTCGTCGTGGCCGTAAGCGCCGATGAGACTGCGGTCGAAGCCGATGTCAACAGCCTTGAATGCGGGCACCATCTCAAGCTCGGCGGAGAGGAAGTCGCTCTCGACTATGCCGTATTTCTCGTTGAGGAGCTTGAGGGCATTCCACTGGCGTGGGTTGTGAGAAGCTGTGATGATGATACCGCCGGCGGCACCACTCATGGTAACAGCAAGTTCGGTGGTAGGAGTAGTAGCCAGACCGATGTTCAGCACATCGTAGCCCATACCCATGAGGGTTCCACAAACCACATTCTTTACCATCTCGCCAGAGATGCGTGCATCACGGCCTACAACGATGGTATTACTCTCTGAAGCACCGCTACGGCGAATGAAGGTAGCGTATGCTGAAGTGAACTTTACGATATCGAGCGGATTCAAAGTATCGCCCGCTGGACCGCCGATAGTACCGCGGATACCAGAAATTGACTTAATCAGTGTCATAAATATATCTTTCTCTTTTTATGTTTATCTTCCTTTCTGCAGGGTCATGTCGTAGACGCATGCCTGCACACTGCCCGATGCCGATGTGGTACCGTAAGAGTGAGGTACGAGCAAACGGATATGAGCGATGCGTTCATCATCAGTCTTCGGTCTGCCTATCTTAATCCAGGTGAATGGTATGAGCCAACCGCTAGGCACGGTAGAACTTACACTGCCATAATTGGATGAATTATATGTATTGGCCATCAGACTGGCTTTAGGATCAACGAAAGAACCGGTGAATGTACCGGAAGTATTGGTAACGCTTATCTTATCTATATAATAGGAATAAGCAGGAACTTTGTTTGAAAGCGTGAGACACTTATCGCTCATTTCTGCAGCATACGAAAGGTTATACTCATCAAAGCGGACCAATACATCTACCGATGTACCTTTCTTGATATAGTCGCCACATCCCTGGTCAATCACCTGCATATAGATACCGTTACTGTTGAAAAGTACCCATTCGTTGTTGTTCTTTGCTGTATCCGTCAGTTTTTCATTATTTTTCCAACGTCTGTTGAACTCATCCTCGGAGATGACCTTAATATTTTCCTTACGCAAGAAAGAGCTGATAGAATCGAGCTCTCTGTCGCGCATGTCCTTATAAGTCTCACTATCATTGCATGCGGCAAACGATAAAACAGCCGCGAAAGCAATCATTGCAAACAAAAATTTCTTCATTCTTCTTTTTAAAATCTGATTTATTGGGCAAAGGTACAAAAAAGATAAGACAACACCGAGAGGAATAGGTTGATTTTATTATTATTTATCACTTATTATCATCCTATTGCCTCAAAACGGGGTTGTTTTCTGCCTTTTTCGTCATTTCTAAGGAAAAAATCGGCTACTTCAGCATATCGGCGTATGCCAGGATAGCCTTCAGTGCTATCTGCTCTGCCTCCTGTATGCTGCAAAGCAATTTGCCGCCAGAAGCATTGCGATGACCGCCACCATTGAAGAACTCGGCTGCCATCTTATTGCATGGGAAATCGTCTACCGAACGGAGACTTACCAATATGCGATTGTCTATATCCGTATCTTCACGAAGAGAAATGGAGAGTTTGTGTCCCTTGATGGTAAGAGGTACGTTCACCAGTCCTTCCAGGTCGCCCTTGATAAAGTCATACTTTTTCAACTCTTCACGGGTCACTGTATAGAAGCTGGCATGAAGTTCTTCTATTACCTGCAGTTTCTTATCCATCAGATAGCCACGGAACCGGACTGCCGGAATGCGGGCATTATTGAAGACATTGCGGTATATCTTATCCTTGTCGATGTTCTTGGTAAGCAGCAAGCAGATGATGTAATAGATATAAGGCTGGGTAGAATTATAGGTGAAACCGCCCGTATCGGTCATCATGCCGCAATAGATGCAGGTAGCCCAAGTCTGATCCATCTGTGGGAAGCCTCCCAACTGCCAGACTACACGGAATACCAGGTCGCTGGCACTGCTGGCATGTGGCTGCGAAACCAGCAGCTTAGCCTCAAGATTAGGAGCCAGATGGTGGTCGATGATGACACGCTGAGTCTTGCAACCCAACAATACATGATCCATCTCATCAAGACGTCCCTCACTGCTAAAGTCAACACAGCATACCAGGTCGGCTTCATCGAAAGCTCGCTGCACCAGTTCAGGCTGTCTGTCATATCGCAGGATACCGGCAGCTCCAGGCAACCAGGAAATAGAATCCGGTATCATATCCGGCACACAAATGTCAACTTTCTTGCCCAAAGAGCGAAGATAACCAGCCCATCCCAAAGAAGAGCCGATGGCATCACCGTCTGGCGACTTATGTGCACAGACGACAATACGATGAGAAGCCGCTATCGTCTCTCGGAGAATAGCGGCTTCCTGATCTGTCAATATATTAATGTTTATATCCATCTCATTAAATTAGAAGAGCTTGTTTGGATAAACACCCTCATCGATAAGATGCTGGATCTTATCAACAACACTCTGGCGGTCGGCTGCATAAGTTACACCAAACCACTTGCTGGTAGTATCGAGCACCTTAACGGTAGCTGTACCCTCATTGATGAGCTTGTTGACCATCAATGGGATGAAGAACTCAGCCTTCTTGTTTTCCATATTCTTAGGATCGCTCAAGAACTCCTTGAAGTACTCCTCGCTGTGCTGGAAGTAATCAGGTGTGAAGCCCCAAACGTTCATGGAAACAGGAGTATTGTCGCCAACAGCAACCCACTCGCCCTGCTCGTCCTTGTAAGATACCTTACCGTCGATACGCATGATCTCGGTACGCTCTACACAGGTTGTCAAGTTCTCATCAGCATCCTTAGAGCAGATGCCGCGAGCTACGGTACCATTCTCACTCAAGGTATTACCTACACGGAAACCTACCATGGCGTAACGATTCTTGCTGCCCTCTGGAAGTTCAGAGAGGAACTTGCCGATTACCATGAAGCAATCGCGGTTGTAGAAGTCATCGCAGTTGATTACGCAGAAAGGTTCCTTGATGATATTCTTTGCCATCAGGACAGCATGGTTTGTACCCCATGGTTTCTCACGACCTTCTGGAACAGAGAATCCCTCTGGGAGATCATCCAATGCCTGGAAGCAAAGTTCTGCAGGAATATGACCCTCATACTTTGAAAGAATCTTCTCACGGAACTGATCTTCGAAGTCCTTGCGGATAACGAATACGATCTTTCCGAAACCAGCCTGAATAGCATCATAGATGCTGTAGTCCATGATAGTCTCACCATTAGGACCCAGACCATCAAGCTGTTTCAAACCACCATAACGGCTACCCATACCGGCAGCCAGAAGCAATAACGTAGGTTTCATTTTGTCTATACTTTTATTTATTAATAGTTGATAGTTATTAAAAATAATAACGATGCAAAAGTAACAAAAAAAATGCAGTTAACCGCAAGTTTTCCTACTTTTTTTTGATTAATATCAATTTTTATTCTTTTATACACTATCTGTAACACATATCAGACTTATTTCCGGACACATCTCCCAGGCTAAACCTAGAAAGGATAACCCACAGCGAAATGCAGACTCTGGGCATCCTTGAACCGACGGATGTTATAGATGCCATTCTTGCCGGTATCGTAAGGAACATGCAGACCGATACCCCAGTCGACACGTATCACAAACATACCCATGTCATAACGCACACCGACACCGGTGCCTACCGCCAGTTGCCGGAAAAACTTGTCTACATCAAACTTGCCGAGCGGACTGTACTCATGGTTGCGTAAGGTCCACACATTACCTGCATCCAGGAAAAGGGCTCCATAGAAATCGCCCCATACCTTCTGACGGTATTCCAGATTCATCAGATACTTGATGTCGCCCGTCTGGTCGATATACGAATACTTGCTGTTGGTAGGCTGGTATCTGCCCGGTCCGATGCTTCTCACATTAAAGGCTCGCACACTGTTGGCACCACCGATATAGAACTGCTCATAATAAGGAGCATTCTCGGCATTTCCGTAACTCCAGATGATGCCGGCATTGACATGTCCCACCAGCGTACCATCCTGGGTGATGCGCCAGTACTTCACGAAATCGGTCTCCAGTTTCAGGAACTGCGCAAACGGATTCTTGAACATCTTCTTGTCCTTCTCATTCCATCCCTTTCCAGCTGCCATATAGCCGAGCGACAGGATATTGGCTGCCTCGCTGATGGTGGTTGACCAGGTGATAGGATGACGGTAACGGCGCGGACTGCGATAAGTATAGGTGTAACTCATCTTAGGCACAAACTGGTCGCGCATCGATATCTGAAGATAAGGATGCAGGGCGAGGATGCTGTCGAAAGCAGCCGTGCGGCTGTTCATAAACTCATAAGAGAGAATCAGCGGACTGAAAGAATGCTGATGCTGGTAAGAGGTAGACCACGCATAGGTTAACTCGCCCGCTGCCACATGACGTCGGAAATAGCTGGCTCTGTTCAGCACATTCATCGAAGCCTTGATGGTGGTGGTCGGTACACCCCGATATCGGGTAGGCATGTGTCCGGCACGGTATCTGCGCTCATTCTGCTCCATCGTCCTGAACATATTCCAAGGTGTGATGATGCGAGGAAACTCTACGGAAACATCCGATCCGTATTCATAGGAATTGATGCGGGTGGAACCTCCACCAGCCTGACTGATGGTTTGCCACTCATGCGAACCATGCAGGTTGACAGTAAGTTTCTCGCCTCCATGAAAAGCATTGCGCTTGGTAAGACCCACTACCAGCTCCGGACCTACTCTACCGGTCGTTTTGCCGCGGGCATTTGCCTCGACATAGAAATCGTATGGCTTGTCGAATACCAGGTCGATATTGGCATCCAGGGTATCACGATATACTACATTGCCCAGACTGTCGACAGTCTGCACCGAACGGGGAGTAAACTGGATGCTGGAATAGCTGAAGAGTCCCATTCCCTGAAGTCCGGTCTTGGCTCGTTCTTCGGTACGTACCCGATACAGATCACGGGGACGCAGGCGCAAGCTCTGCAAAACGATGCCCGGACGTATCGGCATCTTTCTTCCGTTATAATGGAAACTCAGAAAACTGCGCACAAAGGAATCCTTCAACTCCTCCATATACTGCTTTCTGAAATTAACATTGATCTTTCCGATATACCATTGGCGGGTAGCCCTATCATCCACACTGTCTGCCATCATCAGCCGCAACTGCACCTTGCCGGGCACATTCACGGTATCGGCAAGATAAGAAGCATAACTGTTCTGATAGAAATAATAGCCCCTATTGCGGAACAGACGGGTGATACGCTGGCGTTCCGATTCCATGTTGGCGACATTGAAAGGACTCCCCTTCCGTATGAGCGCCTTGTTCATGGAAGCATCTATCAGCTGCTTGCTCTTGGCTGGGAAGTTGAGATAAGCCATCGAATCAAGCGTCCAGAGATGACCGAAGTCTACCTGATAGGCAACCTTCGCCTTCTTCGGATTGCTCTGTGTCAGCACATCATAAGTCACCTTACCGTTAAAATAGCCATATTTATCGAGCTGATGCTCGGCTACCTGGGCACGGAGTTGCGGATTCACATTCGCCATCAGCTTAGGTTTGGAACCGAATACCTTGGTTATCCACTTAGCCAGTGCTCCATCCGACTGGGAGAAAGCATTCCATATCCACAGGCGCACAGGGAACGGTGTGCGGTAATAGCTGCTTCCGAACAAAGCACCGTTCGGAGCCGAAGCCAGCGCATACTCCATCTCGGCGATGGTAGAATCGGCATAGGCTCCCTTCTCGTAGTTCTTATACTCGATAGGTACCAGTCCCGTAAACAGCTGCTCATCGTCTTTCAGCGCACTGGTTGAAGAGCAACCCGTAATGAGCTGCCCCGACAACATCAGCAATGCTGCCATATATATAATAAGGTATAACCTGTTCTGCTGTTTCATATCGATCATTACTTTTCGTTAAGTTTCAATGGGTCAAAGTCCTTTGTTCTGGCTTTCTCCATCGTATCCTTCTTTTCGTTCGTACTCTTCTTCACCGCAGGATTCTTCTCCATTGGGGCTGCAGGAATCTGCTGCTTATCGGTCTTGAACCGGAAGATATCCTTGAAATGCTGCAACTTTCTCTGCCATTTGAAACCGACACCATACTCACCTATCAAACCTTCGAGCCAATCGTAGGTATTGCTGTTGTAGAAGGCACGGATATACTGACTCGCACCTTCGTTGAGCCGGTACTGCAATTCGATATTGTTGAAGAATACATCATCATTGTTGGCTGCATTCTCCATTTCTGCACCGGTAGAAACCTTGCCGCCCACACTGAAACTCAAACGGTTGTTGAAGAACCGCTTGGCAAACTTAAAGTTGTAATCGGTGTGCATGGCACCTGCTGCATTGGTGGAGTTATCTACCGACATACCGACATCCACACCCACAGAACGCATCGCTGAACCTGCAATATTATTGATCTCTGAGTTGAGGAATGAGGTCAAGGCGCTGTTCATGGAGAACGAATTGGTATTTCCGTTGGCAAGATACATGCCCGAAGCCAGCATCGTAATGGCTATCTTGCCCCGCTCTTCAATACTCATCGTGTTCAGTTCATCCTGCAAGGTGGCATCGTTTGGTGAGGAAACGATAAACTGGATGCCTGGCTTATTCAATGTCTGCGAGAGTTTTACGCCACAAATGAAATCCACCGAGCGGCCGGTTCCCTGTCCCTCGTTTACCGTTGTCCTTACATTCTCTGTTGCCGTGATGTTCAGGGTCGGGTTGAACGGATCGCCGTTAAACTCTATGTAACTGCCGTCCTGGATATCAAACGTCTTGAGCGGAATGACAGGCAACGAATATTTCATCTTACCATTGTTCAGGGTATACTTGCCCGTGATGCCGATGCCATCAACCGAATTGTAAGTCATCGTCAGATTACCACCGCCCATCAGGTCGATGTAGTTGGTCTGGTCGGCATTCAAAGCACAGAGGATATGAGCCGACTCGTCTATCGACATGCCCAACATCATGTTCAATCCTTCCAGTGCCGGACGCTCGACAACGACAGGCTTGCCACTCTTGAAATTCGTAAACTTCACCAGCTCATCGAGCTGCGTATCAGTAGTCAGTTCCGATTCTTTCAGCACATACGTCATATCCGTATTGCCGAGGACATCCAGCTTACCCTGCATCTTCAGATTGCTTACCGGTCCGCGCATCGCACCATAGAAGTTGACATACGCCTTGCCGAAAGCCTCGGAACGGGCATTCTCCTTGGCATCAATCAGCAGGAAGTTCTGTGCTCTCATCCGGATATCGAGCATCATCTTCTCTATATTCGTAAAGTCGAGACTACCCTGGATATTGAGCGGACTCTCATTGTTGGCATACATCATGAAGTTTTCGAAGAGCAACTTGCTGTCTATGATACGGACAGGATCGTTGGCAAAACGCATCGTGATGCCATACGGCACACTGACGAGATAAGCCGAATCCAGATATACTTCGCCCTCTACATCCAACTGGCTCAAGGCTCCCTTCAAACTCAGTTTTCCTTCGCCATATCCCTTCAGACCCATAATCTGGTCAGGAACAAAACCGTTGACAAAATGCAGAGGCAACTTCTCCATACCCACTTCGGCATCGAGATAACCGTTTCCTTCCGACTTGTAAGTACCCTTTACGGTAGCTACTTCTTCACCCTCATAATTGAGGAAACCATCTACATAATGAGAACCGTCGCTCTTTGGCATGTAAACGAATTCAGTACCGACATCTCCCATCGGACACTTTTCGTAAACCATATTGTCGATGTTCAGATTAGAAGAAACCGAGAGTTCATCCTTGGTCTGGATAATATGGAAGTCGCCGTCAAGAATACCCGAGATATCCGGCATATAAGGAATCACGCTGAGCACTTTATCCAGATTAAACTGGCTCATGCTGACCGTAAGATCCTGCAGCGCTTCTTCGTTTTCATCATTGCTGTATATACGGATACCCATGCCGTTGGCTGCCTTCAGACTCAGATTGGCAGAAACACGGTCGTCATTGCCCAACATCAGATAGTTGTCATCGTTGGCAGTAAACTTCTTGTAACCCAGGACAGGATGGGTATCGATGAGCGAAATCTTCACGCCGTTTTCCAGCAACAGCGCCTCCAGACCCACATCTACACCCAATCTGTTTTTGGCATCATAGATGCGGGCATCGATATTGGAACCCTTCTCCTGCAGTTCGCCCTCTACCTGTGCCCGGAACACATACTGAGGATTATGCTTGTTGTTCTGAACACGTGCTGCATAGCGGATGGTATCGCCCTCAGTCTTCACCAAGGCACGGATCGTATCCAACTGCATGCCACTCGCTACCAGAGAATCGATGTTGAGATAACCATTGACACCTGTTACAGGCGACATGGTCATCTTCATATCCACCGTCTTGAAATCATAACCGCAGTAAGCGATGAAACGAGAAATGAAATTGTCCTTTCCTGTGGTAAGATAAACATGACCGAAAGGGAACTGACTGCGAATCTTCACCTGATCGATATGATGGTTCCTAAGCTGATGAGCCAATTCTTTCTGCAATCCGGCAAAACGGCTCATCAACTGCTTATAGCCTCCGTGTACATCCATGTTGAGATGGAAGTCACCGCAATCGATAACTGCATGCGTGGTATCTCTGCGGGTAAAGACATCAGCGTCAACACCCACCGGACGGTAATTCTTTTCTGCCGTACGAACCGTAATATCACTCATCGAAGCCATGATGTCATGACTGTCCTTCAGGTCGGACCTGATATCCATGTGACCGCAGAGCGACAGGCGCATCGGTGCCTTCGTTACCTCTAACGAATAAAGATTCACATCGCGGACATCAGCCACCAGGGTAGCCTCCAGTTTCTTGGAATTCGTAAGTGCATCAAGGCTGACGAGTCCCGTAAGATACTGGTTCCTGCTGTCGATATCGGCATGCACCTTACCATTAGCAACGTGAGCCACTGCCAATACATGATCCAGTTTGTATTTGCCATACTGAATCTGGTTTACCTGTGCCTTAGCCTGTAATCGGGTACGCGGAGAAAGGAAATCAGTTCCCACTCCCTTCGCCTGCAATGAGCCGGTGAAAGAATGCAAATCCTGTTTTGGAAGAAAATGCTTTGCCTGGATGTTGTGCGCCTGAATCTTAGCCTGATAAGCCAGACGGTTCATATCAATACTGCCGTCTTTCCGGGTCTTCGCATCCACCTTGGCATCTACCTTCATTCTGCCACGACCTTCGGTAATGGCGAGTCGGGTAGCATATCTGGAGCCGTCTGCCTGAATGTTTCCTCGGATTCCGATACCGCTAGGTACACGTATCTCCTGCATCAGAGAAGGGTCAAGCATGGCAGTAACGAAGTCAAGATGATAGGTGCGTGCCTTCAGATCTACGTTTGCCTTCAGACGGTTCATATCCGTCAGGTTACCCAATTTTCCATCAGCACTCAGTTCGAAGGCTGTAGGCAGCGACAGTTTCAAGCCCGAGAAAGATGCCTGCTGCATATTTCCTTTGAACGAACCTTCTATCTTCATTGGATAGAAAGGCCATTTCTTCTTCATGGCGCCTGGGAAGGCATCGCCTGCAAAGAGGAACAGGTCTGAACGGCCCAAAGCTCCCTTCAACTGTGCCATCAACTTGCCAGGTTTCACCTCATCAAAGGCATTCATATCCATATCCACCGTTGCCTGCAACTGGGAGTATGGGGTACGGAGACAGATATCAGGCAACTGCAGTTTCACGGAATCCATCACGAATCTGCCATAGAGCTGGTCTACCTGCAAACCGCTTTTCTCCTTAAACTGAGCTTCACGAATCTTGACATCGATCTTCGAATCGCAATAATAGAAAGAGTCTGCCTTCAAAGTCATGGCCGACAGGGCGATATGGTTAAAGTCCATGCCCGATACCGGACGGATATAGTTCTGGTCATAGTTCACCTTGCCATTCTTCCAGTCAAGATGACCTATCTGATAAAGTCCTTTATAAAGGTCGAGATAGGTAGTCTG
>OLHA01001976.1_pt1 | contig 10280 bp, 8 predicted proteins | sample 1605961 | NCBI WGS metagenome assembly OLHA01 (sample SAMN03283288) | human gut metagenome | biome: human-associated habitat; material: feces | host: Homo sapiens | place: Peru | collected 2012
ATCTCTCTTTGATGTCGATGAGGGGAGATTTTCCTTTCCGTTCATCGACAAAAAAATCTATAAGGAGAAGAAAGACTATGAAAAAATTCTCATCCAAAAGAGCATTGCTTCTCAGCGTACTTTCAATGGTGCTCTGCGTATCAATGCTCATCGGCTCGACATTTGCTTGGTTTACGGACAGTGCAACGGCAAATGTCAACACAATCAAATCCGGTAATCTTGACGTTGAACTCGTTGGCGCGAACGGCGAAAAGATTACAAGCGCTCTCAAATGGGTTGCCAAAGACGGCAGAGCGCAGGATAAAATCCTTTGGGAGCCGGGTTGCGAATACAACCTTGAGAGCTTCAAAATCAAAAACGCGGGCGACCTCGCTCTCAAATACAAGGTTGTCATCAGCGGACTGACAGGCAACGCAGAGCTCCTCGAAGCCATTGACTTCACCGTAAAGGTTGGCGACGCGGCACCCGTTGCCCTTGAAGGCTGGGACGGCGAGCTCCTTCCCGCAGGCGCTGAAAGAACAGAAATCACACAGGATGCCGACATCGGCGAGACCGCCCTCATCACAATCACGGGCACAATGAAGACAACAGCCGGCAACGATTACAGAGGACTTTCCCTCGAAGGCATTTCCATAACGGTTTATGCAACGCAGCTCGCATATGAGTCTGACTCAAACGGCGATACATATGACGCGGGCGCAAGTGAGCAGGAATTCAAACAGGGCGTTAAAATAAGCGGTATCGCAGGTGTGGCAGATTCCTATGCAAGCATTCAGGAAGCATATGAAGCGGTAAAGGCTATGCTTGTTGAAAACAGCGGTCTTGTTGAACAGCCCCTCAGCGAAGAGGCGTTCAACGCTTTCTTTACAGACGGCGGAAAGATTACATGGACAATTTACGGAAGCCAGAAGGTTACGGATACTCGTATGTTCTCGTTCGGCAGAGCGGCTAACCGCTTTGGCGAAGGACGTCACATCACGGAAATTGACATTGTCGGCGGAAACAGCAGCGCCTCTCTTGACCTTTCTGCAGTAAACGGCACATTTGCCCTTCCTTATAACTGGTGGAATGTTGAGGAGAGCGTCAACACCGCGCTCAAGTGCAAAAATATCGCATTCAATGGCATAAAGTATATGCCTTCTGCAACATATCAGAGCACTTTCCATTCAACAATATATGAATTTGACGGTTGCACATTCAACGGCAATCTTTACAGCTATCAAAACTTTGATGTTGAAATGACAATCAAGAATTGCGTATTCAACGCTCCCGCAAATACACAGTATGCATTTATGTCACAGGGTAAAGGCGGCACAATCACGCTTGAAGGAAACACATTCAACGGTTACACCCGCGGTATCAACCTCCAGCGTGCGACGGCTGACTTTATCATTACAAACAACGTTATAAAGAGCGATTGCAGCGAAGCTGACCGCGGCGCAATTCAGCTTACGGACGGTAAGTCTTTCGTTGTTACGGGCAACACGGTTGACGTAAATGCAGGAAACGCTTTCTGGTTCCACGATGCGGCAACAAATGCGGATGTTACATACGTTATCAGCGACAACGACATAAAAGCGCCTTACATCGGTTATTCGGGCGTTACGGCTTTCGATGTAAACACAAAGATAACTTCTTCGGGCAACAAGTTCAACAGCACGGATAAGACTATGTGTATGAAGAAGGGCGCAACCGTTGCAGAGGCAACAAATCTTACAGCTATAAAATAATCAGTCAACCCAAAAATCCTCCGCTTTGCGGGGGATTTTTTCTGTGATTTTCGCGTGCGGCGGACCCTCTGCTTGAAAACAGGGAAAAATTATGGTATAATCTTTGCGGCAGTTTCGTATTTTAATATAAAATATTATAAAAGAGGTGCGGAAATGAAAGTACTTATTATAAACGGAAGTCCGAGAGTCGGGGGAAACACGTCGATTGCGCTTGAAGAAATGAGAAAGGTTTTTGAAGCGGAAGGCATTGAAACCGAAATATTTCAGGTCGGAGGGAAGGATATAAGAGGCTGTATTGCCTGCGGACGTTGCGGAGAGCTCGGAAAATGCGTTTTTGATGACGCCGTAAACGAGCTTGCGCCGAAATTCGAGGCGGCGGACGGACTTGTTGTTGCAAGCCCTGTTTATTATGCCTCCGCCAATGCGACGCTTATCGCTCTGCTTGACAGACTTTTTTACAGCTCCCGTTTTGACAAGGCAATGAAGGTCGGGGCGAGCGTTGTCTGCGCCAGACGCGGCGGCTGTTCCGCAACGTTTGACGAGCTGAACAAATATTTCACGATCTCCGGAATGCCAATTGCTTCGAGCAGGTACTGGAATTCGATACACGGTCGCGCGCCCGGCGAAGCCGATGAGGACGGCGAAGGCAAGCAGACAATGCGCACGCTTGCAAGAAATATGACGTTCCTTATGAAAAGTATTGCGCTTGGCAAGGAGAAGTTCGGTCTGCCGGAAAAGGAAACGCCGATCCGCACGAATTTTATAAAATGAAAAGAAAATCTCCCCGCATTTTTTGAATGCGGAGAGATTTTTTCTTTTCTCCCGGTCATAAATCGGACAAATCCTCAATATAATTGCATTGAATAAAACCAAACCGGGAGGAAAGAAAATGAGCATTTACAAGGATATAGCGCAGAGAACGGGCGGAGATATTTATATAGGCGTTGTCGGACCTGTGAGAACGGGGAAGTCAACCTTCATCAAAAAATTTATGGAGACGCTCGTCATTCCCAATATTGAAAACGACTACGACAGAAAGCGCGCGCAGGATGAAATGCCGCAGTCCGCGGCGGGGCGAACCGTTATGACGACGGAGCCAAAATTCATCCCCGACGATGCCGTAAAGATCACGCTGGACGGCGTCGGCACGCTCTCCGTTAAAATGATTGATTGCGTTGGCTATATGGTGGAGGACGCGCTCGGCAATTTTGAAAACGGTCAGCCGAGAATGGTCAATACTCCTTGGTCGGAGGAGAGCGTTCCCTTTGAAAAGGCGGCGGAAACCGGAACGAGAAAGGTCATAACCGACCATAGCACGATAGGCTTTCTCGTCACGAGCGACGGTTCGTTCGGCGAGCTTTCAAGAGAGGGCTATGCCGAAGCGGAGGAGAGAATTGCAAAGGATATTTCGTCTATCGGCAAGCCCTTTGCGATAATCCTGAATTCTGCAAAGCCGAACGCAAAGGAATCCGTCGATCTCGCGCTTTCGCTTGAAGAAAAATACGGAGCTCCGGTTGCGCTTGTCAACTGCCTTGAGCTCGACCGTAGCGACATTGAAAACATTATGGGGCTTGTGCTTTTGCAATTCCCCGTGACGGAAATCGAAGTCAGATTGCCGGATTATATGAACGCGCTTGACGCAAGTCATCCGATGCGCCGCGAGGTATATGACGCCGCTATGGATTGTGCGAGAAACGTCAGAAAGACGGGCGATATTTCGGAAAAGTTCAAAGCACTTGAAGAAAGCGACTACGTTGATTCCGTGAGCGTCGATTCCGTTGACCTCGGAACCGGCAAGGCAAGCGTTTCCGTAAAGCTGAAGGACGGACTGCTTTATAAGCTGATCGGAGAGCTGACGGGCTTTGATGTCACTGGAGACGAGGCTCTTCTCAAATTGCTTACAGAGCTCGCGTCGACAAAAAAGCAATATGATAAGGTTTCCGAAGCGCTTTCCTCCGCTATGGACACCGGCTACGGTATTGTCACTCCCGATATTTATGATATGAAGCTCGAAGAGCCTGTTATCGTCAAGCAGTCGGGCGGGTACGGCGTAAAGCTCCGCGCCTCGGCACCTTCGATACATATGATAAAAGCCGATATTCAGACGGAGGTCTCGCCCATCGTAGGCACGGAGGCACAGTCGGAGGAGATGGTGCGCTTTATGCTCAAGGAATTCGAGACGGATCCGAAGCGCATATGGGATACGAATATGTTCGGCAAGTCCCTTTATGAACTTGTAAACGAGGGACTGCATACAAAGCTCTCACATATGCCGGACGACGCAAGAGCAAAGCTCTCGGAAACGCTCGGAAGAATAGTAAATGAGGGCAGCGGCGGGCTGATCTGCATTATACTTTAATAAAAATTCCCGACAGGAGATAAGTCCTGTCGGGAATTTTTGTTTTCCGAAGTTTATTTTGCCTGTATGTCGATAAATGCGGCGGGACAGGTTTTGCCGATGGGAAAATATTTGCCTTCCTCTCTGAGGAAGATCTGCAAGCGTGCAAAGCACCCTTGCAGGCTTCGCCGAGAAGAAGGTGGGTGGCATTTTCGCAAGAAAATGACGGAAGGAGTGCATTTTGCAAGATTTTCTCCTTCCACCGCTAAAGCGGTCCCCCTCCCTCAGGGAGGGAGGCTAAAAAGGAACGCTCAAACCAATAACCAAAATTTCTTTTGCCTACTTTCTGCCCTCTCCGACGCACTTTGTGCGCCACCTCTCCTGCCGGGCGAGGCTAAAAAGGAACGCAAAAAGCAATAATTGAAGTTTCTTTTGTCTTTTTTGCGAGCTATGTCTGTGCAGTTATCAAAAACTCTGCATATCGTCCCCGATTATTAAAGTTTCTTTTGCCTACTTTTCTTTTCAAAGAAAAGTAGGTCAGTTTCCGAGGGCGGCGCCGATTGCCGTTGCAAACTGCGCATTTTCGGGAATGATGAAATTCACGCCGAACGTCGAGCTGAGGTTTTCAAAGATTTTCTTTGCGGGGGCGATTGTCGCGAGGTTGCCTGTCAGAACAATGTTTTCAATATTTTCTTTTCTTGCGGCGAAAACGCCCATCACGCCGACGGTCTCAAAAACCATATTGACTATCCCGCGCGCGATGTCTGCGGGAGAGGCAATATCGGAGAGCTTGCCGAAGTTTGAGGCGGTCATATCAGGCGGCAGGGAGATCGAAGCACCTGTTTCCGTCAGGTCTTTTACGCGAAGGTCAACGTTATCAAGCTCGCCTGTTTCGGCAAGCTCGACGATATGGTCGATGTCGTCCATACCGAGCATCTTTTTTGAAAGCCCGATGAGCGTGCCGCCGCCGACGCCCGTTCCGCCGAGATACGCTGTTGTTGCGCCGTCAGGCGACTTTTTTGCGTGAACAAGTGCTGTTCCCGTGCCCATACTGATGACAATGGCATCCGAAAGTCCGGAAAGATAAAGTCCGCCCCTTCCGACGCAGTCGAATTCGACGGCTTTTGTCAGGGGGAGTCCGTATATGGACTTTTTGATATATGACGAGCCGACTCCGGTAACTATCACCTTTTCGATATCGGAAAGGTCAAGCCCGTTCTGAGTTGTAAACTTGCCGAAGGCACCGTAGACCGAGGTAATCGGGTCTGCGGCGCGGACAAATTGCGGAAAATTGATTTTTCCGCCGTAGGACGCAACGATTTTCGTTGTGCTTCCGCCGACGTCAATACCGATTATTGCTTTCATTTTTTCTTCCTTTCTTTCATATGGGTGACGAAATTATCATTTCGCAGAGAGTGTCATAGTCAATGCCTGCCGCCTTTGCTTCTTGCGGAAGAAGGCTTGACGGCGTCATACCGGGGAGGGCATTTGCTTCAAGACAGAAGAGACGACCGTCGCCGTCCATCATAAAATCGAGCCGACTGTACATTCCCAGACCGAGGGCGTTGTGCGCACGCAGTGCGACCTCCCCCATTTCCGCCGCTTTTTCCGGCGAAAGCCGAGCGGGGCAGATTTCCTCCGTCGCGCCGGACTGATATTTGTTTTTGTAATCATAAAATCCCGTTTTCGGGATGATTTCTATTGCGGGCAGGGCTTTGCCGCCGAGAATACCGACGGAAAATTCACGCCCCGTTATCTTTTCTTCAATCATAACTTTTGCGCCGTAGCTTTTTGCAAGGCTTATGGCTTTTTCAAGCTCGCTCCGCGTTTCGACAATCGTCACTCCGACGCTCGATCCGCAGCCGCAGGGCTTGACGACGCACGGCACATCGATCTCCGATATATCCTCGCCGCCGTAAAGCGTCCATTCCGGAGTCGGAACTCCGCTTGATTCGAAGATTGCCTTTGTCAGCGCTTTATCCATAGCGAGGTGGCAGGAGGCATAGTCGCTGCCGGAATGTTTTATCCCGCAGGATTCAAGCACGGCTTCAATCCGTCCGTCCTCGCCCATACCGCCGTGGAGCGCGAGAAAAACGGCGTCCGCCTTCTCGCAAAGCCCGATAATTCCTCTGCCGATGAGCCTTTCGCCCTCGCCGAAGTCCTTTTTCAGTTTTTCAAGATCCGGCTCCTTTTCGGGGACGGAAAATTCGAATTTCCCCTCCGAGCGGAAGAGAGAATCGATATTGTCTGTGGTCAAAGGTTTATATACGTCCGCAAGAGCAACGGAATGGCCGCGCCTGATGAGTGCGGTTGCGATAAGCGCTCCGGATGAAAGGGAAACGTCTCTTTCGGGGCTCATTCCTCCTGCAAGAACTGCTATTTTCATAGGTTTTGTGACCTCTTTTTGAAAGATTATATGTTGCCGCGGGCGAGCTTTTCCGCCGCCGCGAGCTTAACGCAAAGGCAGAGAACCTCCGTCGCGCGGGAAAGGTCTGCGTCCGAAGGATATGACGGCGCAATGCGGAGATTTTTATCCTCCGGATCGATACCGTAAGGGAAGGTCGCGCCGACGTTTGTCAGCGTTACGCCTGCCCCCTTGCAGAGCTGCCAGACCCGCCTTGCCGTTCCCGGGAGAACGTCAAGCGAGATGAAATATCCGCCCTTCGGCTCTGTCCATTCCGCAATTCCGAGTCCCGAAAGCTCCGCCGAAAAAGCGGAAAGAACAATGTCAAACTTCCTTTTCAGAACGGCGGCGTGAAGTGCCATCTGCTTTCTGAGAGCTTCCGCCGTGCCGAAATATTTCGCGTGGCGCAGCTGATTTATCTTGTCATACGAAATGTTCTGAACTCCGAGCAGGGGAAGGGTATCGGCGATGTTTTTCTCCGAGGAGATCATTGCCGCAACGCCTGCTCCGGGGTATGTTATCTTTGATGTTGAAACGAACATATATGCGATATCTTCGTTTTCCGTGCCGCGGGTCAGGTCAAAAATGTTCGGTATTTCCTGTATCTTTCCGAAATCGTGAACGATGTATGCGTTGTCCCAGAAGATACGGAAATCCTTTGCCGCAGGGCGGAGACGGGCAAAACGGGCAATAGTCTCGTCCGAATATATAACGCCCGTCGGGTTTGAAAATTTCGGCACGCACCATATGCCCTTTATGCTTTCGTTGGACGATACGAGCCGCTCAACCTCATCCATATCTGGGCCGCTTTCCGTCATTCCGATATTTATCATCTCAATGCCGAAGGCGGCGCAGATTGCAAAGTGACGGTCGTAACCCGGGCAGGGGCAAAGGAATTTAACCTTTTCGAGATTCTTCCAAGCCGTGTGACCGCCGACTCCGAAAAACATCGCGCGGGCGACTGTATCATACATCATATTGAGGCTTGAACTGCCGCCGACGATGACCTGCGCGGGGGCAACCCCGCAAAGCTCGCCGAACAGACGGCGTGCGTCCTCACAACCGGCAAGAAGACCGTAGTTGCGCATATCCGCGCCGCCCGAGGACTTGCAATCTTCGCCTGTTCTGAGAACGGTCAGAATTCCGTCCGAAATGCTGACCTGCTCGGGCGATGGCTTGCCACGCGACATATCGAGCGAAAGCCCCTGTGCTTTGATATTTTCGTATTCGGAGAGGAGACTGCCGCAAAGAGAGGAAAGTCCGCTCTCCGTCATTTCCGAATACTTCATTATGAAAAAAATCTCCGTTTGAAATCAGATGTCTGCGTTACCCGTTGTTCTCGGGAACGCTTCAACGTCACGGATGTTGGATACGCCCGTGATATACATTATGAGACGCTCAAAGCCGAGACCGAAGCCTGCGTGATGAGTGCCGCCGTATTTGCGGAGCTCTGTGTACCACCAGTAGTCGTCCGGGTTGAGACCGAAGCGGGCATAAGCCTCTTCGAGCTTGTCAAGACGTTCCTCGCGCTGCGATCCGCCGATAAGCTCTCCGACACCCGGAACGAGCATATCCGCCGCGGCGACTGTCTTTCCGTCGTCGTTCTGACGCATATAGAACGCTTTTATCTCCTTCGGATAGTCCGTTACGAACAGCGGCTTTTTGAATATCTCCTCGCAAAGGTATCTCTCGTGCTCCGTCTGCATATCGCAGCCCCAGAAGGGGGTATAATCGAACTGCTTGCCGCTTTCGCAAAGGAGCTTTATCGCCTCCGTATATGTTATGCGGGCAAAGTCGTTTCCGACAACGTTGTGAAGTCTGTCAAGGAGGGTGTTATCAACGAATTTATTGAAGAATTCAAGCTCTGCGGGGCAGTTTTCGAGAACGTAGTTTATGACGTATTTCGTCATAGCCTCCGCAAGCTCCATATCGTCTTCAAGGTCGGAGAAGGCAATCTCCGGCTCTATCATCCAGAACTCAGCCGCGTGGCGCTGGGTATAGCTCTTTTCGGCGCGGAAAGTCGGGCCGAAGGTATAAATCTTCGAATACGCCTGCGCAAAGCATTCCGCATTGAGCTGACCGGAAACCGTCAAAAACGAGCTTTTGCCGAAGAAGTCCTTTGAAAAATCAATCTTGCCGTCCTCGGTTTTCGGGGGATTGTCAAGGTCGAGAGCCGTTACTCTGAACATCTCGCCCGCGCCTTCGCAGTCGCTGACGGTTATGAGCGGGGTGTGAACATAGACAAAGCCGTTTTCATTGAAGAATTTATGAAGGGCGAACGCCGCCGCCGAACGTACACGGAAGACTGCATTGAAGAGGTTTGCTCTGGGACGAAGATGAGCGATTGTACGGAGGTATTCAAGGGTATGACGCTTTTTCTGAATGGGGTAATCGGGAGTTGACGCGCCTTCAACCTCAATTTTTTCAGCCTTTATTTCAAACGGCTGGGGAGCGTCCGGCGTGAGGACGAGAGTTCCCTCGACAATCAGCGCCGCACCGACGTTCTGCTTTGCAATCTCTTTATAATTTCCGAGTTTTTCGGCTTCAAAGACGACCTGAACGTTCTTAAAGCAGCTGCCGTCGTTCAGCTCGATAAAGCCGAAAACGTTTGAAGAGCGTATCGATCTTGCCCAGCCGGCAACCGTTACTGCTTTTCCGCCGAAGGCTTCCTTATCCGCGAAAATGTCTTTTACAAATGTTCTTTTCATTTTTTCATCACCTTTTTTGTTAGAATTTATTATATTGGCGAAAATATATATACAAAGTATATTATACAACGACATTCCGCCGATTACAAGATGATTTTTTCAAACATACGGCTGTTTTTTGAGATATTTATCCTTTATTGCTCCGAATTTTATTGACAAAAAAAGAGTGTTGGGCTATAATTTAAGTTGGAATCCGGCGCGGCCGGAAAAGCAATTTCAAAAATAATTATCTCGGAGGAAAAATAGATGGATAATTCCACAAAGAAATCGCTGCAGAATATAGCGGCAAAGATCCGTCTCGGAATTCTTGAAGAAGTGTTTTCCGCTTCGTCGGGACACCCGGGCGGCTCGCTCTCGATAGCAGACATTCTCTCATATCTCTTCTTCAAGGAGATGAGAATCGACCCGAAGAACCCCGAATGGGCAGACCGTGACCGCTTCGTTCTTTCAAAAGGACACACGGCTCCCGCCCTCTATGCAACTCTTGCAAACAGAGGCTACTTTGACGTTTCGGAGCTCAAGGGCTTCCGTAATGCCGGCAGCTTCCTTCAGGGTCACCCCGATATGAAGCATACGCCCGGAGTCGATATGACGACAGGATCCCTCGGTCTCGGAATTTCCGCCGCTTGCGGTATGGCTCTTTCCGGCAAGATTTCCGATAAGGATTACCGTGTTTATTCCGTTCTCGGCGACGGTGAAACGGAAGAGGGTCAGGTCTGGGAGGCGGCTATGTTTGCCGCTCATTACAAGCTCGATAATCTCTGCATCTTCGTTGACTTCAACGGACTTCAGATAGACGGACCGATCGTTGACGTTATCGACCCCACTCCTCTTGACAAGAAGTTCGAAGCGTTCAACTGGAACGTTATCACAATAGACGCTCACAATTTCGATGAGATCGAAGCGGCTGTCGAAGCGGCGAAGGCGTGCAAGGGCAAGCCGACGGCGATAATCGCAAAGTCGACAAAGGGCAAGGGCGTTTCGTTTATGGAAAATAAGGTCGGCTGGCACGGAAAAGCTCCGAACGCCGAGGAATATGAAAAAGCGATGACAGCACTGCGCGCAGCGCTTGCAGCGGTATCGGAGGGTGAAGTATGAGT
>OLHA01001977.1_pt1 | contig 10279 bp, 14 predicted proteins | sample 1605961 | NCBI WGS metagenome assembly OLHA01 (sample SAMN03283288) | human gut metagenome | biome: human-associated habitat; material: feces | host: Homo sapiens | place: Peru | collected 2012
CCGGCACAGGCGGCGTGGCGATCTCCCACCGAACCGGCTTCGAGACAGCCGCAAGGCCGGTGTGGTATGAAAAAGAAAGCTGAAAGATGGACGTTCAATTGGATATAGGCCATAAATATGCTATAATTCCCAATATATAAGTGGACTCTATTACCAAATAAGCATAACAATGAATAAACTGGAGGAAATGCTACGATGATATGGGACGTTTTAAATAAAATTGCAATTATTGGGACAATTTTGGGAATACCTGCGACACTATATAGTATTTATTCGCTTCCGTATAGAACGATTGTGTTGTATGATAGGTATCGAGAGCCAAACGAGGCTGGTGGTGATACGTTGGTGATTGGAGAATTTACACGGAACGATGCTCGCAGAGGGAAAAAGAAGAATAGCGAACGTAGGTATCATCTCAAAGGGAGAAATGATGATGCCATAAATTGGATTTGAAAAATGAAATAGATTTTCAGATTTTAGTGGTGATCGATGAGTGGAAAGCAGAATACGAAGCGCAGCAATAGTAGCGGGCAGGGGGAAACTCCCCTGCCCTGCTTTTTTCATGCCCTCAAACGATACTTGCATCGTTTGCCGCCGCGCTGTTGGCTCCAGCGCCTGCAAAAGCCGTCGAAACCCGTCTCAATTTGGACGTGTTGACAAAGTGGTTGACAAAAGTGAAGTGTTCCGGTATAGTATATTTAGCACGTGCGCTACACAATGAAAGGAGCAAACGGATGAATACCATACAGGAACTGCAAAAGCTTAGGGAAGAATTGATCCGCGAGATCGATGAAAAATTCGATTGGATCATCGACGAGGTGAAAAAAGAAAGTGTACCGTCTCGGCAAAAAGAGAGCCGCAAACCAAGAAATTACGAGATCATATATCCGTTGAATGCAGGTGCAGGGATATTCAAGGGAAAACGACCGACCGGAGTTATTTTTGCAGATGGACGTAGGACAGAGAACCCCACATGGAAAAGCGTTGCGGAGGAATTGCTGAAAGATTGCTGCAAAGATTCGGATCAGCGTCAGGCACTCATGGATCTGCGGGGGAAAGTGTTGGGACGAAATCGGGTTCTGCTAGGGAGTGAAACCGGAAAAATGCGCAGCCCGGTAAAGATCGATGAAGCTCTATACATAGAGACACACTATGATGCCGAAACACTCATGCGGATTCTGACAACAAGAATTCTGGACATGGTTGGCTACGACTACAGCAAGATTCGGATCGCAGTCAAGGCAGAGTAAAACGGAGGAACATGCAGATGCAGCTGGCGATGCACATGGTAACGATTGAAGATCTGATGCCACAGGGACACTTCCTGCGGAAGCTGGAGGCAGCGTTGGACCTGTCTTTCGTATACGAGGAAACAGCCCCGCTTTACAGCAAAAAATACGGCCGCCCGGCCATTGACCCGGTGGTCATCGTGAAGTATCTGCTGGTGGGTTTCCTGTACGGCATCCCGTCGGAGCGGCAGATCGAGCGACGCGTCCAGACCGACATCGCTCTGCGCTGGTACCTGGGCCTCGACCTCTTCGACCGGGTGCCGGATCACAGCACCGTCTCGCAGCTGCGCCGCCGGAAACCGTCCTTCCGCAAGGTGTTTCGGCGGTTATTTGAAGAAGTCGTGGGGCAGTGCATCGAAAAAGGTCTGGTCAGCGGGCGCGTGGTGGGGGCGGACTCGACCCATGTGAGGGCCAACGCCTCCCGTGCGTCGGAAGAACTGGTGGAGGTCGCGGAGGAGGCCGGCGTTTACTGGGAGCGGCTGGACGATTACGAGGAGGAAGGGTTGGAGGAACTTGAGCGGCGAACCGGAAAGCGCCGCAAAAAGCGGACAAAGCAGATCAAACGGGACAACCGCCGCACCCACAAGCGCGTCAGCCGCACAGACCCGGAGTCGGGTCATCTGAAGCGTCCGGGGAAACCGGAGGGGCCTCATTACCTCGCCCATCAGGCGGTGGACAGCGACTACGGCATCATCGTAGGCCAGACCGTGACCGCCGGAGATGTGAACGATTCCGTGCCGTTTTTTGGCTTGATCGAGCGTATTCACGAAAATGTTGTACCAATTCAGGCCGCTACCGCGGACGCCGCCTACGATTTTCCGCTGGCCCATCGGGTGCTGGGCGAGCTGGGGATCGACTTTTTCGTGCGGCCGTAAAAGACCGCCGCGCGGGCAAACACACAGTTCACGCGGGACGATTTTTACCGCGACGAGAACCGTGATGTGTACCTCTGCCCCGGCGGAAAAGAGCTGCGTTTAAGGCGGCTGGCCCGCAGCGCCAGCGGCCTGTTTTGGGAGTATCAGGCGGATAAGCGGGACTGTGCGCTCTGTCCGCTGCGGGACAAATGTCTGCAAGAAAGCGACAAGCGCGGCGCACGAAAGGTGTCTGTCAGCTACTTTGCGGCGGACCGGCAGCGCAATTTGAAGCGTAGCCACGAGCCTGCTTATCGAGAGGCACTGAAGCTGCGGCAGGTCTGGTGCGAGGGCTCGTTTTCCGCGCAGAAGCGCGAGCACAACTTAGCGCACGTTTTGCGACGAGGCTTAGAGGCAGCGGAGGACCACTGCCTCTTGTCGGCGACCGCATTAAACCTGAAACGGATGATAAAACACGCTGGATGACGCCGGTGGGCGTCTTTTTTTGTTGGCAGGGCGGAGCAGAGCGAGACTTTGTCAACAGCACCAATTTGAGACGGGTTTCTGCTATTCCTTCGATGCTTCCAATGCGCTGCGAATCATGGAGGCCATCATGTTCAACTGCTTCGGCGTGGCGGCTTGCAGCAACTCCAGCAGCGCATCTATGTCTTGATTGCCCTGTTGCGGCAATACCTCCACCAACAGATACGTTGGAGAGACATTCAGCGTCGCGCACAGCGAGACGAACACCGGCAGGCTGGGAATCTTCGTACCTGCTTCAATTTGCCGCAGGTAGGTGGCATTGATGCTGCACGTTTCAGCCAGCCGTTCACTTGTCCAGCCGCGCTCTTTCCGTGCCGTATTGATCCTCTTGCCAAGCAGCTTCTTATCCATGTGTCGCCTCCGTCTGTATGCCTAAAGCGTTTTATTTATGCGCTTATAGCTTACATTTTCCTTGACGCGAAAAATAGCGACTGTTAGAATATGAATTGTAAGCTAATAGACTACAAATAAGGCGGGTGAAGGTATGGATAAGCCGATACGCTGTGCCATCATCGGGCAGCACCCTATGAGTTTTCCATGGGGCTTCGATGAAGAAGATGAGTCCTGCGGCAAAATGAAGATGGAACTGGCGCAGCAGATCATGGTGCTGCGCCAGAATGGTGTGTCGCAGTTCCTTGTGGCCTGTGACTGCGGTGTGGGACTGTACGCCGCTGAGATCGTCAACGGTCTGCGGGCAACGACCGACCATGACCTGATGCTCATTTGCTACACGCCCCATGAGGAGCAGGCTACAAAATGGGCGCCTTATCTGCGGGAACGGTATTTTGATATGCTGACCGCCTGCACATACCTGTCCGCTGTGTGCGAAGTTGGTGCGCCGGACGCGCAGCTGCAAGCCTACAAGAAGATTATCGACCTTGCGGATGTAGTACTCTGTGTCTGCGACAAGGATACACCGGCTGCATCTCGTGCAGAGGACAGAGCCTTGGCCTACGTCGAGGGGCAGCACAAGCCATTGGTGCTGCTGCACCCTACGGAACTGACTACGAAACAGATCTCCACACCTCATGATGCAAGGTGAAGACTATGGATTTTGCCGCGCAGGTAAGAGGTGGAAAGAATACGACTCTTGTCGGAATGGAGCAAGTGTGCTATACTCTGACTCGTGTGTTTGTCTATGAGGAGGAAAGTCATGTTCTACACCGAGGAAGAAGTATCTGTGATTACCGGCCTGCTCAACGCCTATTTGGTGCGGGAACACGCCAGTGAAAAGGTCAGGGAATCGTATACACGGATCAGCGAAAGACTTAAAAGCCATGCGCTGACGAGGGACGATTACGTTTGGCTGGAGAACGCGCTGTTGTTCCTCCGTCCATATTGGTGGAGCGACCGCGAGGATGGACGGATGCTGATGGATGCCCTCTTACATACGCAGACACTGGCGCGGAGAGCGCAATGAAATAGACCCTTGACGCGACGAAGCACTGCCGTGTGCTGTGGCATTGAGCCAAGGAGGTGCCTGAGATGCTGTTCCAATACCATATCCGTGAAATGACGGCGGAGACAAGTGCAGAGGATTTCGTGACGCACTTTGTCCATGTGGAGAAGTTCCTGCCCTTCTGCCAGCAGTGCAGCAGCTACAATACCCGCTGGACGTGCCCGCCTTTCGATTTTGACCCCATGACCATTTGGCAGAGCTACAGGGGACTACGGCTGTATGCCCGCATCTTGCAGGCGGATATGCCGGAGCAGCCTCTGGACGAGGCAGTGGCGGCGTTGAAGCAGGAAAAGCGTCTGTACCGGCAAGAGCTTCAGCGGTGGGAGAGGGAAACGCCGGGGAGCCAAATGCTGCTGGCGGGCACCTGCGACCAGTGCGAGGTGTGCGAAAAGGCACAGGGACGTCCTTGCAGCAGACCGGGGCTGCTGCGCTACTCCATCGAGGCGCTGGGCGGCGATGTGGAGGGCTGCCTGCAGCACTATTTTCACATGCCTGTGCTGTGGGGCAGGGACGGCAAGGCACCGGAGTATTTTGTGCTGGTGGGCGGACTGCTCACAAAGTGAAAAAGGTGGGTGCATCAACGATGCACCCACCTTTTTAGCAGTTGGTCTTCTTCGCGGCGTTGGCTGCGGCACGTGCCTTGTCGCGAGACTTGCGCTGGGCGATGAGGTTAGCCTTGGCTTGACGCTTTTCCCTGCGCTCCTGCATGAGCTGTACCTCCTGACGCGCGTATTCCTCATGAAAACGGGGGTAGCCATTCTCACGGGGCGGTTTATACTGCGAGGGCAGCCCTGCGGCTTTCAGGGCGGCAGACCAGTTGCCGAAGCGCTGGGCGATGTATGCGCCGCCGACCACCTCGCAGGGAGCGGGCGTGTAGGAGGCGTCAACGCAGCGCCGCACATAGTCGATAAGATCGGCGTCGCTAGTGGTCTCATATTCTATCGCAAAAGCATCGTCCTGCGCTTGCAGGGCCTCGCGGGTGCGTTTGACGATTTGCTGATGCAGCAGGTTATCACCGTTGACCTGTGGCATTTTTGTGTCCCTCCTGGGCATAATAGACTCAGCCAGATGGAGCGATACCCTTCGTAAATTGAATAGTTTTTTGCAAAATGCCGGATGCACGAAACTGCGTCCGGCGGTGCGGCTGGCTATGGAATTTATACCATCGCAGAAACCTTCAAATAGACAAGATGCTTCCGGAAAATGGTGTTGTGTCGACTCCCTGTATGTCGTGAGCGATCCAGATGCGCGCAAAATCCCCCTGCCCACCGGAAAGAACCGGTCGTTTTGCGGGGCAGAGAGAGAGGTGGATTGGATTATAGCCCTTCGGGGAAGCGCGGATATTATAAGAGGTCAGGTTTCCGCCGCATTGACGGCAGCGGCAAATGTCAATACCGGTGACTCTCAGCATGAGTTCCCGTGCGGACAGCTTGCCGTCGGAGAACATGGGTGCTTTTGTTCGCGTCAACCGCTGCTCCAGCTTCAACCGTGTCTTCTTTTGCGGATTGCTCAGAAACCCGTAGCGGCGGATCTTCAGCATACAGGGTGCTGAGATGCGCCTGAAATGCCGCTTGCACTTGGAGATGTTCGCAGTCCCCATTTATGCTACCTGCAAAGGCTTCTTCGGCCAGACTGGGAGACTGGGGGTGCCAAACATAGCACACTTGATGTTCTGTGGCGCAGCAAAAAAGCAACGGATACCCGTTGCCATCTCCCCTATATGTTCCGTTGCAACGCAATAGCCCTTGACCGCATCCGTGTCTCGCAGTCAAGGGCTATTGATCCATCTTGGGCTCAGTCATCATTGGGTTCCTCACGTTTCTACAGATCATGGCATCTGCCGCCGTCTCTGGTTTCACTCCCGCTCTATCTGAAAACACCGCTGTGCGGTGGAACACCGTAAAGGCCGATGGGCTTTTGAGAGTGCTGAACATTCAGGTGATGCCATCTTCCCGTTACCTTGGCAGTAAAGGGGAACTCATCAGGTCATTGGATTCACCTCTTCCTATACTTTATCGGTATCTTTATTATAGCAAATTATTTTCAGAAAACAATTCACAAAACAGCAAAAATAGTACGGTTAAATTTGGATAGTGTTCCGAAATGTTATATAATCCACTTTTTGAATTGACATAAAGTCACCATTTGATATAAAATTAAAGTGTTGTGAGGTTTCCTGTGCAGGTGGTATGCCATGGCGGAAAACGCCCTCCGGTGAAATCTCGCCATCATAGCTCAATAACAGCGGACGGGTCTCCTAAGTAGACCCGTCCGCTGTTATTGAGCAGAATCTTTTTTCGGAGCAGACCGCAAATGAGCCGCTCTTTCTTTTTGTGAAGCAGCAATTGCCATCATGTGGTCGTACATCTCATCCCCAACACACTTTCTCGCGTACTGACACCATTGCACACAGCTCAACGTGTCATTATACGCAATGAACCCGCAGGTCTCGCATGCCATCTGCGTGTCTATAGAGAACAGCTCAATGATGCTCCCGCAATTCGGGCAGATCTTTTCGATGATCGTGGGGGTACGCGGTTTACCCTGGCAGCCACTCAGCATAGAGAGGAACCCTTCGACCGCAGGGCAAAGGCCTGCGGCCGCCTTTCTTGTGTTATTATATATTACGATTGCCTAGGGTGCACCCAATATCATAGGGGTGCACCTCTGTGGAAAACGACGCAAGCGTCTCGCCAGCCTAATCCCGGTATTCCGGCAGTCCATCTACCACGTCATAATCATAATCTGCGGTACGCCGAAGCTGCTCGTTTGTATGGGTGATCTTATCAGACATGCTCTCCAAGAATTTCCGCAGCAGCTTCACGCCAACGGCGGGATGCCGCTCCAGCAGGTCATTTAGCCGGGTTTTGCCAATGCACAGCAGCTCCGTAAACTCCGTGGCAACGCCGCTGAGCCGAAATACATTGCGTGTCAGACAGTTCTCTCCAATGAAGCTGCCGACGCCCAGCGTGGCCATCTCCAGCGGAGCGGCTCCACTGTTGTTCTCCCGATTGGCCACCAGCCGGATAGTTCCCTTCAGAACAAGGCAGACCTCATCATTATGATCCCCGCTGGCGAATACCGTTTCATTTTCATAATAGGTTTTTACATGGCAATAGTCTCGTAGAATAGCGCGATCCTTCTCGGTAAGGTCTGACAGCACCGGCAGCTTTGTCAGGATCAGCAGCACATCCGCCTCGCTGAGCTTCCTGCGGTGCTCCTTGTCCAAATGGATCTCCGGCGCGGAAATATTGTGCCGCTCCAGAATGGCCCGAACGGCGTACCGCTCTTTTCTGACAAGGGCAATCAGCCTTTCCCATTCCGTCTGCACGTCCAGATATATGGCTATCTGGAAGAGGATAAGCCATGTCCGCTGAAAGGATGGCTGGCTAAGCACGGGAACGAAAGTACCGCTGAATTTGAGGATTTCGACGATTGACACCAACTTTTTAACAAAGGCGGCGACTCGTAAGAGCCGCCGCCTTTTGCGTCACCGCTCTGGGTCATTTCCTTCCCTCTAGTATAGTGAAAGAGAAGCAGAAATGAAACGCTCAAATAGACATCGTTTAGCAAAAACGGTCAAACCAATAGGATTTAATGGGCAAATTTTATCCACTGTCGGTTGATAATTTTGTCGGACAACTGTATAATAAAACAGGAAATAGTTGGGAATACCATGAAACCCGAGTTTACTACCTTAAAAGTATAAAACGGACACTCGCTGCAGAGTGTCCTGAAGGACTCCACACCCACTAAATATCCGTTGATTCGCACGATACCAAAGCTTCTTCCGTTACTCACGGAACTTTATGACTTTTGAGAATGTCCGTTCGGAGTTTGGCAACCGTGGAGTTGGTGAGGCGTTACAGGTATGAGATGATGGGCATTGTCTACCCGAAGTACGCCGAAAAGAATGTCCTGATTGACTACGGAATTATCGAGGAAGAAGAGGCATGAGCAAGGAACAGTACATCGAGTTTCCGGAGGAATACACACGCCGGGAGCTGAACGCCCGGTATCGGGAAATCCCGCTGAAGGACACGACCTCACGCCTTCTGCGCAAATATTTCAATGCAATGGCAAACCTCTACGGCATCATCCCGCTGCACAGGGCGAAGGAGATTATCTTCTCCCTCAGCCCGAAGCTGGTAACGGAAGACGAATTTCTTGCCTTTGCAGAGATCGCCCGTCATGAATGCGAGCGCTACTATATTCTGGGCGGGGATGAGCTTTACACAGATGTCAAGCATACAAAGCCGCTTGACCGCGAGATCATTGATGTCACCTTGATTGGGGAGTCCATCGACCTTTTCATGGAGACGAAGCGCAGCCAGCAGGAAAAGCCTTACTATGTGCCTGACAAGAAGCTTCTGCTGGAATACGATGATCCCTTCTACTGCGAGGACACGCCGGAAAAGCAAAAGCTGCGGGCATTCCTGAAAGAACGCTGCAACCTGAACGACGAGCGCGAAACCGCTGTTTTTGAAGAGATTCTGTATGGTGTCCGTTCGGTCGCTGTTCAAACATCCGATGTTCTCAACCACTTGGAGAAGTTAGGTGTTCAGCTCAGGTCTCGACGGGATGTAGATCGTTTCACCGCATTGTACAGTGCATTTCATAATACGACGCGGATGCCCTGCAACCGTGGCTACACACCGGATGAGATGATGCAGATGACGCCACCGAAGGAACGCTTCAAGTCGCTCTCTCTGGGTCCGAACATCCGAAAGTCCCTCCAAACCGGCGAAATGGACATTGAGGACTTCCGCAAGCAGATCCTCACAATGGAGCTGCCCAGCGAGGCAATGCGCTTTGACCTTCTGAAACAGCTTGCCGACATCAAGCCGCCGGTTACTCAACCAGAGAAGCAGACGAAGGTCGGGCGCAACGATCCCTGTCCGTGTGGCAGCGGGAAGAAATACAAGAGGTGCTGCGGAAAATGACGATCCCATTAAAACAGGTCATTCAGGCAATCGAAGAAGCAAATGAAGTTTTCACGAGCTTCTGGGACACGAAGACCGGCAAGACCGTTTATCTTGCCGATCCATTGATGACTGATATGACGGAGGAAGACAAAGCTCTTGCCGCTGAAATGGAAAATACGCCGGAGCGGTTTCTTCGCTTTCCGACCAAGTATGAGATTCATCAATACCGCATCATGGAGGCTTACATTGACCAGCTTCCTCCCGGAAAGGCACAGGAGGAGCTTGCCTATGCCATCCGGGGAAAAGGCGCGTTCCGCCGGTTCAAGCAGTCTGTGCGCTATCACGGGCTGGAACAGCGTTGGTATGATTATCTGGCGGAGGCGTACCGGGAGCTTGCGATCCGCTGGTGCGCAGAGGAAGGCTTGGAGTACACGGAATGAAAGAGAACGAGAAAAAGACATTGCTGCGGAGCAGTGATGATCTGATTGCCGCTGTCGAGCAATACGGCTTTCTGCCCTTCTTTCGGAACGAGATTCACGGCTTCTCCATCGAGGAACTTTGCCCACCTGAGTTATGGTTTGCGGACGATGTAGACGGTCCGTGGGAGTGGAAAGGTCCGGCTGCGCGGAGCGGCAAATGTCTCTATGGCAAGATTTTCAACAAGAAGGCTGGCTTTGTGAGCCAGGAGTGGATTCCGGACTTTGCAAACTTCCGGCGTGACGGCTATGACTTTGACGCCCGTTGGGATGACGGTTTGGCGTCCTACAAGGACAAGGAGCTTTATGAAGCAATAACCGGTGAAGGCAGGATGCTTTCCAAACGGCTGAAAGAAGCTCTGAACTACCGCAAGGGCGGCAACACCGGTTTTGAGACGTGCATCACGCGGCTGCAAATGCAGAGCTATGTCTGCATCGCGGATTTCGTCTATATGCAGGACAGATACGGAAGACCTTATGGCTGGGGTGTCGCAGAGTATGCGACGCCGGAAGAGCTTTTCGGGTACGACCTTATCACATCTGCATATCAGCGAGACCCGCAGGAATCCAAAGAGCGCATGATGCAGCATCTTTCCTCCATCCTGCCGGGTGCGTCTGTACAGCAGCTTACGAAGATATTGAAAGGATAAAACACCATGAGCAAGAAACTTGTGGCATATTTTTCTGCGTCCGGCGTGACCGCGAAGGTTGCCGAGACGCTGGCAGAAGCAATCGG
>OLHA01001980.1_pt1 | contig 10267 bp, 10 predicted proteins | sample 1605961 | NCBI WGS metagenome assembly OLHA01 (sample SAMN03283288) | human gut metagenome | biome: human-associated habitat; material: feces | host: Homo sapiens | place: Peru | collected 2012
TAAACATTAAACCAAAATTATCAAGTCCAATTTTATTTGGATATTAACTGGAAAGACTATGGAATAGCAACAGATACAGGACTCAAAACAAAAACGATGAAGAAAAGAAAGCTTGGCTATTGGGATAAGATAAATGGAGACATGGAGGCCGGTATAGTAAATCTGGTATTGATAGAAGAAGCCGATTTCAGCGGGGTTGGGGCCTTCTTCATTAATAATGTCAATTTTGCTGGTAAAAACTATGTTGTGGTTACGGAACAAAGTCGAGGCCATAGTGTGGCGGATGCTATGAACACATCTAAGGGTATGATTGCGGCCAAAGTAAAGGCTGCCGCACAAGTGGCGAAAGAAAATGGTGTAAGCGTCGAGGTAGATGCTGTTCGATTTGTTTTGGATGATAATCGCGCGGTAATCTTATTTCCTGACAAAATAGTGCGTGAGAATACTAAAAAAATAGAGATGAACTTTCGTGTTCCTTTCGGTGGTAGTACGATTAATGGAGTAGGGATAATGCCAGTGAATTCCGGTCCTGCCATTGGAAACGGTGAGTACTACGTTTTTAATGTTGCGATGTACGGCCAGACCACAAGGGATGGAGAGGTTCGTGGCACTGTATTTGAGTACACTTACTAAACTTAAAATATTACTTTATGAAACATTTATTTATTGCTGTGATGGCGATGATTGTCTCTGTCACGGCATTAGGGCAGGAGGTCCGGAATCCGAGTTTTACCCGTGGATTCGCCGGGAATGTTGAGGCCGGAGTTCTTTTCAACGATGGTTTTGCGGGTGAATATGTAAACGTGTCATCGGGGTACAATGTCCTTCCAGGGTTGTTCGCCGGGGTGGGAATCGGAATAAAGAATCAGAAATTCCACTCTCTTTCGGATGTTAATTCCTTTTTGGTGCCGACCTTTATTCAGTTAAGGTACAGCTTCCTGAACAAATCTGTGAGTCCTTTCATAGATCTGAAGGGCGGTTTGATTTCGGATTATTCTCCTTCCTTGAAAGATATGCCAGAGGGATTCCGTGATTCTGGGTGTGGCCATTTCTTTAGAGTAGGAATCGGCGTTGACTACAAGAGATACTCGTTCTACGTTGGCGACGACTGGTCGCAGATTTCGTATTCAGATAGTGCCCTAAACAACTATGCTTGGACTTTCGGCATCGGGTACAGATTCTAGTGCGCGGAAATAAATTCTGTGGCAGATAACAGATTGTCTGTCAATATAATAAGTAATCTCGTGGTGTCGATTATCGCACCACGAGATTACTTATTTTGGTCATTATCAGTACTTTAAATGCCACGGTGCCTCCGGCTCGCTTACCTTGCTGGATTACTGGCGCTTGGGAAGTGGTCACTTCGACAGGCTCAGTGACCAGTGGGTTTAGCGACCGGTTTAGGTTCAGCAAACGATTGTAAGCTTAGTGACCGAGATAGGCTCAGAGTCCGTCCGTGGATTCAATAACAGAGTGTGTGGACTATGGTACTGGCAGTGGCGGCAGGCCTTACTTCTCGTACGGGGTATAGACTCCGAATTCGGCGAGGGAGAGGAGGCCGGTCCATTTGGTGAAACGGACACGGACGGCGTCGGCGTAAACCTTGTCGAAGCGGTGGATTTTCACGCGGCTCTGAGTCGGGGTGGTGCCGCTGAAGACTGTGTGCCAGGTGCCTTTGTGGAGATATTCAATGACATATTCCTGCATCACGCCGGGCTTTGGTTCGGTCATCACTACCATGTCTATCAGGCTGCCTGGGTCGAGCTCGACTTTCCAGAACGGCTCTTTGACTTCGGGGCTGGAGACCCAGCAGGTGCGGAAGTCGTCGTCGTTGGCGAAATCCATGATGTCCATGTCGTCGGACCAAGAGGAGTCGCACGGTTTGCCGATGGCGATGTTGATGTCGGTGATCGGCTCCATTGTCTCGGCCACGTCCACGATGTGGCCGGTGTTCTTCCAAATCTTGCCTATGCGCTTCAACGCGTCGATGCAGTTCTGATCCATCAGCCCGTCACGGTTCGGGGCGGAGTTCAGGATGTAGGTGCAGTAGGCGTTGTTGTACGGGATGATGTTGCCCTTCACGATCTCGTCCACGTCTTTCAGAGGCGAAGAAGGGAACTCGGTCTTCCAGAACCAGGTTTTCTGCAAAGGATAGCAGGCCATCGCCGGGAGCTGGTTGGTTTCCGGGGATATTTTCTGACCGGCGCCCTGCTCGTAGCAGCGGATGTCTGAGTAGAACAGAGCCTCGGACGGGTACTTCGCCCCGTTCAGATCCATCACCAGGCAGTTTGGCTGGATGCTCTTGATGAGATGATAAAACTCTGGGAATGAGACATCTGAATATGAAATCCTGCCCCACGGAGCGTCCCATCCATCGAACATTATGGTGTTGACTGGGCCGTATTCAGTGAGAAGTTCGCGCACCTGGCTTTTGAGCAGGTTGATTTTCTCCGGGGTGAACGGCAGGGTCGGGCGGATACGGTGATGGGTGTCCAGGATCGAGAAGTGGAACATTATCTGCATCCCGGCCTTGTGGACGGAATTGACGAGCTCACGAAGCACATCCCGGTGAAGAGGCGAGCTCATCACGCTGTAGTCCGTGGTCTTTGTGTCCCACATGCAGAAGCCGCTGTGGTGCTTGACGGAGACGCAGATGAATTTCATCCCTGCGCTCTGGGCTGCCTTGACCCATTGGTCAGTGTCCAGCTTGACCGGGTTGAACACCTCCGGACTAAGGTCAGGATCGGTCCAGTCGGCTGTCTGGTAGGTCGGGAGACCGAAGTGAACAAACATTCCGAGCCTCAGGTCAACAAACTCTTGCTGGAGCTGGTGGAGGCTTTTTTCCTGCGCCGCCATCATCATCGGGACGGCCAGCAGGGCCAATAGGGTTGAGATGTACTTTTTCATAGTCGCTAAGTTACGAAAGATTTTTTGTAACTTTATGCCGACAAAAAAACTTTGCCGATCCGCGGACATCCAGCCACTATGTATTTGGCAAAGGTGCTGCGTGTTATTTAGAATTACTTAATAAACATTGATAATGAATTCAAAAGAAAGAATTGCCAAGGCCTTGACTGTCGCCACCGACACCAAGGTGTTCGAGATGGGCTGCGGAGTCAGCTCACTGGCTCCCGAGGAGTTCAAGAAGTGGTTCCCTGAAAGCAAGGCTGCCGTTGTGGTGGCAGACCTTAACACTTGGAAGGTTCTTGGCCAGAAGGTGTACGATGAGTTTGTGGCCGCGGGTGTCCACACGGATAAATATGTCATCGAGACGAAGGAATTCCACGCCGACTGGAGGTACGTTGACATGGTTGACCACATCATCGCCGGAGACTTCTCCGCCGCCAAGGCTATCGAGAATGATCCTGAATATGTGGAACCGGATGCGGAGAAGGCGTTCAGACCGTCTTCCGAGGCTGAATATGTCACCATATCCGTGGGCTCAGGCGTCATCAACGACCTCTGCAAGCTGGCCTCCCATCACTACGGCCAGTCCTACCTGACATTGCCGACGGCGGCTTCCGTTGACGGTTTCTCGTCGTTCGGTGCCTCGATTTCCTACCATAACTCCAAGCAGACATTCTCCTGCCCGGCTCCAAAGGTGATCATCGCGGACATTGACGTGATCGCCTCTGCCCCGAAGGCCATGACTGCCGCGGGGTACGCTGATCTGGCCGCCAAGGTTCCTGCCGGAGCCGAGTGGATGATCGCCGACCTGATGGGCACGGAACCGATCAAGCCGGATGCCTGGCACGTGCTTCAGGACTGTCTTGATGACCTTCTGGCTGACCCGGAGGGTGTGGCCAAGGGTGACAAACAGGCCGTTGCCGATTTGTTCGAGGGGTTGACTCTCAGTGGAATAGCGATGCAGGCCGCACAGTCCAGCCGTCCTGCTTCTTGCTGCGATCACCTGTTCAGCCATATTCTTGACATGACCCATCATCGTTTCAACGGCAAGCTTCAGTCTCACGGATTTCAGGTGGCCATCGGCACGCTGACGATGTGCGCCGTGTTCGATGAGCTGTTCAAGATGGACCTCTCCAAGATTGATGTTGACGCTTGCGTCAAGGCTTGGCCTACGCTTGAGCAGGAGCAGAAGAGGGCGCTTGAGATATTCAAGAATTTCCCTGCGCCGGAGCTTGGCTATACCGAGATCACCAAGAAATATGACGATGCCGAGACCGTACGTGTCCAGCTGACGAAGGTGAAGGAAGGCTGGCCGGAACTTAAGAAGAAGCTTCAGGGACAGGTATATTCATTCGCCAAGATGCAGGATCTGATGAAGAAGGCCGGCGCTCCGTACGATCCTTCGATGATCGGTGTGACCCGCGAGATGCTCAAGAATATGTTCCCGAAGGTCCAGTTGATGCGTTTCCGCTTCAATGTGCTTGACCTTGCGAAGAGGGGAATGTTCTACGATCAGCTTGTGGAGTCTGTCTTCGCTCCCGGCGCCGCTTGGGATCTGACAAAGGAGAGGAATTAGATTTTTTCGTCGGCGGACAATTACTTTTGAATATGATCGGTGCCACTGGTGATTGTCTGCCGGCAAGATATGTATTAGGAATATGACAGTGCGTGGAACGGGTGTCCGTGGCTTTGCGAAAGGCCGTGCGTTCGTGGTCAGAGACTGCGGGCAAAGGAATCCGTTCGAGGACATCCCGCCCGGCAGCGTTCTGGTTGCCGAGCGGTTGTCGCTGTCTGACTCTACGCTGATTGATTTCCGTGGTGTGGTCGGAATCGTTACCCGCGAGGAAGACGCTGATGGTCAGGTCTGTGTGCTTGCTAAGGGCATAGGTATTCCGGCAGTTGTCGGAATCATGGACTGCTTCAATGAGATCGTGACAGGCGACCGTCTCATGATTTGGAACCTCGACGTGATTGTCAATCCTGATCTCGACACCACCATCGCCTACGAGAAATCCCGTTCAGAATCCGACTCACAGCTCAGCCTCAATCTTCCGCATTCGACGTATTATTAGTCTATCAACATATTGATGTGATTTATAATGTTGTTAAGTATTATAAAAACCGAGGGGTGAAGCAGATGGCCTGACGGCCCAGAGTGGAATTGCGCTATGGAGTTACCCTAATAACTTCGATGGTGGCTTCTCACCCTTTCAACCTTGCCGAAACGTACTCGCTTGTAGGCTCGTACCTTGACAAGTCTGATAACCTCCACTTCAATGGCGACTATCAAAAAGCGCTGATTTGTTTTCATTACTTGACTAAAATAGATGTGGATAGATGAGAAAACAATCGGGCCTTCTTGAAAGTACCCCCTCGGTATAATGCAAAAAGCAAGCATTCCCTTTAGGGAAAGAATGCTTGCTTTTATTCCACATCTTTTGATAGTCTTTGCAAAGATAAGCAATAACGTGCTTATCATCAAGTTTTTTTTCTGATTTTTTTTAGAATTTCGATCACTTGTCAAACTTCGACAGACTCTGTGACCGGAGAAAGTGTAAAGTTTCTTTACACCCAGTGTTAAATTTCTTTACACTTCGGCTTAGTGGGCATGTGGGTTAAGATATTCGTAAAGAATTAGTTATAAAATTTGGCGTAAAGTTTGTTTGGCGGAAACGGTGGTTTTAAATGTATTTTAGTGATGTCAAGCACGTATTTGAAGTTCCTGTCGAGGAACAAGCTTTACACCTTCATCGAGGTTTTCGGACTTTCGGTGGCATTGGGATTTGTCATTCTGTTGGCTTCGTATGCGAGGACGGAGTTCAGTGTCGGAGCTAAGCAGCCGCTTTCCAAGCAACTTTATGTTGTCGGGGCGGGGGATTATATCGGAATGACGCTCGGTGCTTCAGAGGAGTTTTTCCCGTCCATTCCGGAGATCAAGGATTGGACCCGGATAGTAGATATGGACAACACGGACATTATGGTCGGTGATGACTATTATAAGGCAGCCGAGGCTTCGATAGACACTAATTTCTTCAATCTCTTTGACTACCGCCTTGCCGGTTGCCCGAAGGACAGGGTTCTGGAGAACGAGGACGAGGTGATACTGACCGAGACGTTCGCCAAGAAAGTGTTCGGAAACGAAGATCCTATCGGCAGGACATTGAACGTTGACAAGGATAAGTGGACGGTGATCGGTGTCGTTGAGGATTTCGGACCTACCGATGTGTTCAAGCATTACGATCTGTTCACAAGCATCAAACGCGCGCAGAAGCGTGTAGCGTGGATGGACAATTTCGGCAGCACGATTCCGATCGTCCGTCTTGATGAAGGGACTGATGTGGAAAAGGTGCGTGATGATCTTCTTAAAAAGTATCTCGGGTACTGGAATTTCTATAAGGCTGACAATTCTGACAACGCCTTTTTGTGGGGATCGAGTGTGACGAGGCTTGACAAGGTTTATTTTTCGGGTATGGATGCTTGGAGCTGTCTAAGGACCGGTGACCGGAAACAGGTTGAGCTTCTGTTCATCGTGGCTCTGGTGCTGCTGGTCTCCGCCATATTCAATTATATCAATCTGACTGTCGCGCAGACGGGGAAGCGTGCCAAGGAAATGGCCACCAGGCGGTTGCTTGGCGAAAGTTCAAGGAATATAGTTGCGAGGTACATCGCTGAGTCATTTGCCTTTACGACCGGGTGCTTCATCGTGGGCTGTTTGCTGGCATATTTATGCAAGCCTGTGTTTGACAGGATTTTGAGTACCGACATTGTGCTGACTCCTGATTTGACCACAGTGCTTTGGGCCGTTCTTGCGTTGGTTGTCATCTCCGTGGTTTCGGCGCTGCTCCCTGCGATGCTTGTCTCACGCTTCAAACCGATTGATGTCGTGAAAGGCGAGTTCCGTTTCAAGAACAAGATGATATTCGGCAAGGTGTTCATCGTGCTTCAGACCGTGTTCAGCGCCATCCTTATCACAATGGCCATCGTGATGACAGCGCAGGTGAGCTACCTCGTGAACCTTCCGGTGGGCTACGAGACAAAGGATGTCATTCAGGTCAATTCACGAGATGTAGGCTATAGGAGAGGACCTCAGGAGGCGCTTCGCACCAGATTGAAGGCTTTGCCTCAGGTGGTTGACGCAGGACTTGGAATCACTTCTCCGATTTCTTGCGGAGCGAACGGCCTTCACGATGAGAACAATCAGATAATCGGTTGGATGCGTATGGCCCAGTTGGACACGACTTCGCTTAGGATTCTGGGAATCAAGGTCTTGGAAAAATACAGCGAACTCTCTTCGCCAAAAGTGCTTTTGACGGAGACTTCCAAGAGAACCCTCGGTGTGACGGCGGAGCATCCTTACGCTGGCGGAAGCTACACCAATGGTGAATATGAAATCTGTGGCGTCATCCCGGATTTCCGCGCCAACAACGCTCTCTTCGAGCCGATGGAGAATGAGCGGAACTCCATAAGGATCATAGACGAGAATTATGATTACGCCTTCATTCAGCTTCTTAAGATAACCGGTGTCCGCTCCGAGGCTATGGCCGCGGTCAAGAATGTCTGCAAGGAGTTTGCGAAGGAGACCATAGGCGTTCCTGTGGAGATGGATGCTTACTATCTGGACGAGAAACTGGTCGATGATCTGAAGGGTACCAAGAACACGATGCTTCTCGTGATTTCGTTTATGATTATGGCCATCCTGATCTCGGCTCTCGGCTTGTTCGCGATGTCGCTCTATTTCACTGAGCAGCAGAGCCGCCAGATCGCCGTACGCAAAGTCTTCGGCGCCGAGGTCAGCTCGGCTGTCTGGACTTTGTCCAAATCGTTCATGGTCATGAGCCTTGTGGCTGTCGTGCTTGCCGTCCCGTTCGCCGTGTGGGGCATCACAGATTACCTTCAGGCGTTCTACACCAAGATCGCCTTCCCTTGGTGGGCTATTGTGCTTGCGGCCTTGATCTCGCTGCTGATCTCATTCCTATCCGTGGTAGGGCAAACCTACAGCGCCGCCACCAAGAATCCGGTCAAGACCCTGGGGCAGGATTAATGTGGGGGTAAGAACCCAACTTTTTACGTTTCTTATCAAAATTTACGTTTTTGTTCCCTATAATTGCGGAATATGAACTGTAAACTATGATAAGAAACGTTACTTTTTATGATGTCCTCACCGCCCTTGGCGATCTCATCATGCCACGCGAATGCATTGTCTGCGGACGACCTCTTGCCCTGCGCGAACGCCACCTCTGCATCGGATGCCTTGCCGATCTGCCGCGGACATATTTCTCGAATATGCCGCACAACCAACTTGCCGACAGGTTCAATGCGTTGATCCAGCGTGATCTGGATGCGACCTGCGTTTTTGAGGAATATTCCTACGCCACCGCCCTGTTCTTTTACCGCTCCCAGACAGGCTACAGGCTGATCACCCAGAGGCTGAAATATCATTCCGACTATGCCGCCGGCCGTTATTTCGCCTCGATGCTGGGCCGTGAGATGGCCTCATCGCCGGTTTACTCCGATGTGGGTGCCGTGATTCCTGTGCCCTTGCATTGGACCCGGCTTTGGCCCCGAGGACATAATCAAGCTGAGATCATAGCCGAGGTTCTGGCAAGTTTTCTCGGGGCGGAGATGCGCACCGACATCCTTTACCGATCCCGCAGAACCCGTACACAGACAAAACTCTCGGTTGAGGGAAAGGCCCGCAATGTGACTGGGGCGTTTCAGGTCAGGCGAATGAGAGCCTTCCCTGAATATTCACACATCCTTCTTGTGGATGATGTTTTCACGACCGGGGCGACGCTTCGTTCCTGCCAGAAGGCGTTGCGGACGGTTTTTCCGCCTCCTGTCCGTATCAGTGTCGCCACTTTAGCATGTGTCGGAATGTAAGATATGTTACATTCTGGTTACGAATCGTAAGGAGAAACGTTTTAGATTGAGAGATTTTAAGTGCGATGTGCATTTCATGCCGTGTATCATGTGTCTATTAAAACTGATTAAAATTTCCCTTATTGTTTATAGGGTTGGAAATAAAACGGTTAAGTCTGTATATTCGTAAATTTTTGCAAAAAAATATTAAAAAATGTTTGCAAGTATCAAAAAAAGCTGTACCTTTGTACTCGGGTTGAGCAAGGAGGTTCTCTCCCCGATCAACCTATTGGTTATTAGTTTTAGTGTTATTAATTATGTGGTTAGAGTGAGAGTCCACGCGCGATGCGTCGACGCTCATTTTTTTTGTATATATCCCATCTTCAGATATGTCTGGTCGCTTCGACTGGCTCAGCGACTGGCCATTTCCCAGACACGGATGAGTGGCTTTGAGAGGGATGAGGGCATATTTGCGTGGCTGACCCTCGCTTTCGAAGATAGAGTCAGCCACGTAAGCCCTTGACAAAGCCGTACCAGAGGCACATCACCGTGCCTGTGGTTTGTGGAACTCTATCAGACCATCGATTGGAGCTTTGATGATGTCGCCCATCTTCATTCCGAATTCCTCCGCGGTCTGGCCTAGTAGATCAGAATAGTGAAATGCCACTGAACCCACACAGTTGAACTTGTACTTTCTGTAGTCAGGGTAGAGACTCACTATATTTCTGAAAAAATCACGGAACGCTCCTAACATGAGGTCGTGGTAATAGGGATGCGAGTGCCGGTGATCTCCGACCCATTTGCAGAACTGGGCACAGTAACGATTGGCTTTCGGCTTCTGGTAAACCTGCTCGATGATTTCGTCCACTGACTTGCCTACCAAGGGTTTGACCTCCGCAAATACTTCCGGAGGCATATTCCCCCTCATGTAGTCCCTCAGCAGGGTTTTTCCTATGTAGCCGCCACTGCCTTCGTCCCCAAGAATGAAACCAAGGGAGTCGATGTTGAGTGTCACTTCCTCACCGTTGTACAAGCAGGTGTTACAACCTGTCCCGAGGATGGCAGCGAATCCGGACTCTTGACCGAGAAGCGCTCTGGCGGCCCCGAGCAGATCCATTGCGACGAACACTGTCTCTGCAGCCACGAACACGCTCTTGAGTACATCCTGCATGAATCCGTACTCAAGTTCGCTGACTCCTGCCCCGTAGAAATAGACTTCCTTTACGTCTTTGACAGGGAATCCGGCGGGCAGGTTGGCGAGGATGTCATTCCGGATTTCCTCTCCTGAGATGTAATTCGGATTGTAGCCAAGGCTCTTGAAACGAATGACATTCCCTCCGTTCTCACTTGTGCACGCCCAGTCGGTTTTTGTGGATCCTGAATCCGCTATAAGTATCATGATATTTCTTATGATTTAGTAAGCGTTAAAAAATAAGTTGAACTAAATTTGTGTCAGATTTATGAGGATAGATTTCTTTTGGAAGAAGGAGTGTGCCGGTGG
>OLHA01001981.1_pt1 | contig 10260 bp, 5 predicted proteins | sample 1605961 | NCBI WGS metagenome assembly OLHA01 (sample SAMN03283288) | human gut metagenome | biome: human-associated habitat; material: feces | host: Homo sapiens | place: Peru | collected 2012
CAGCCGCTGCGCCCCACGATCACCGTGATCTGCCCGGCGGGAAAGGTGACGGACAGATCGCGCAGCACCTGACGGGTGCGGCTCTGCCGCTCCTGCCCGGTGAGCACTATGTCCGTGCTGTATGTGGTATAGGATTTGTCCACGTGGGACAGTGTGACGTTGTTCATGTGCTTGCTCCCTCCTGCTGTCCGTCCCCGGCGGCCTGACCGCCGCCCACGTCCGCGCCCAGATCGCAGGTATACACCCAGCGGATCACGTCGCCATCCTGCACCTGATACAGGGAGCAGCCGTAGTTGGGGAACCAGTCGTTGACGGCGTACATCCAGCCGGACAGCTTGCCCACGTCGAACTCGTAGATGTTGTGGATGCCCTGGATATAGGCGCTGTTGTACACGGGGGTGAATTTGGATTCCAGATGGATGCCGTTGTCCCGGCACACCCGCTGGAGCACGTCGAAGGCGCTCTCGCCCTCGGCAAAGGCCACCTCGGTAGGCGGCAGGATCACACCGTCTGCGGGTACCAGCTCCTTTTTGCTCTCGGCGCATTGATCCATGTTGTCAAGGATCGTCTCGCAGGAGATGGATATGGTGCAGGTATACTTCTTGTTCGTATCCACATCGCTGTCCTGCGGCTCTACAGGTGCCGGTTTTCCCTCCGGCACAGGATCGGTCATGTATTGGTCCTTATCACCGGTGCCCTCCGGCTGCACCGTCCGCGTCTGGCCGCAGGCGGTGCAAGACAGCAGGAGCAGTGTCAGAAGCAATGCACACAGGGGTTTGAAGCGCCGCATATCACTTCACCTCAATATCCGTCATGTCAAATAGGCGTGTCTTCCCCTGCCGGAAGCGATCATAGGCGGCCAGTGCGTAGAAGCCCTGCTCAGTGGCCATGCCGTCCGGCCCAGCCTGATCGCTGCTGTGACGGAAACCGCCGCCCTCGCAGGCAAAAGCACACAGCGCATCCAACACCGTGCCGCCCTCTTTGATGAAACGTTCATCTGTTGCGGGGTCAATACCCAAGGCCGTCAGCGCCACGATCACCTGAGAACAGGACTCACTGTTGGGCTCTCCCCAACTGATGAAGCCTCCGTCCTCCTGTTGGGCATCGGACAGATATGCCAGCGCCGCGTCGACTGCGGCCTTGACTTCATCATCTTCCTTATAGGCCGCCAGCGCCGTCAGAGCCATGGCGCTCATGTCCACATCGGCGGTATCACCTGCCAGCGTCCAGCCTCCGTCACTGCACTGGGAAGTCAGTATTTCCGCCACGAGGCCCGCGCGGGTGGTCTGCTCCCCGCCCTCTGCACATTGCGGAATGTCATAGCTGTGGCAGTCCAGCGCGATCAATGCCCAGATAGGGCCGTTGAGTCCCTGAATGCGGAGATAGTTCATATCGGACAGTCCAGATGTCAGATCAACGCCCGCCACATCGGCGGCATTGTATCCGGCAGCCGTCAGGCCGAGGATAGTGCGGGAGTTCTCCGTAGACTTCGAGCGGTCGAGCCGACCGGAAACGGCCTGTTTCACATAGTCCTCCGCCGCCTGCGCGTAGCTCTGCGCCGCCTCATCGGGGAGAAGCCCCGCACGGCTCAGGCCGATCACCGACCATTCGCCGCCAACAGAACCTGCGGAAAGCGTATCCTGCTCTTGCAGATATTTACCCGTTTCACGGTAGGCGGTCTGCCATGGTGCTTCCTCTGTCTTTGCGCCGCAGCCGGTCAGCAGCACCAGCAGGAGCAGCAGCGCAATGGAACGTTTTTTCATAGGCATCTTCTCCTTGCAGAAATATTTTTGCCGTCAGTGTGGCTTACCCACCGTACAATGCGCACGGTGGGTAAGCTGTCGTTGTTATGACTTGGATGCAGCGGGGAATTCCGTGATGTTGCCGAGGTAGTACTGGCAGATCATCATGGCATCCGAAACGTCGATGATACCATCCCCGCTTACGTCAGCCGCCAGTTTCTGTGTATCTGTCGGAGTCGCATTACCCAGGTAGATCTGGCAGACCAGCATTGCGTCAGACACATCGATGGTGTCATCGCCATTGACGTCGCCGTAGTTCACTTCTTCCCCGCCGGTAATGGTCAAGGTCACCGTGGTCATGGGCTTATCGCACTGGACACCATATTCCATCTCCAATGTTTCACTGTTCTCCCGATTCTGGTACATGGCGTAGGGGAAGGTGATCTGGAAATCGGTGTCATTGGCAGTCAGCGGCTGCTCAGACCATGTGACGTACTCTGTTACGTCACGGGTCTTACCGTTGGCGTAGTAGGCTGTCACCTCCATGCCGGTGGGATCGAAGGTTTCTTTCTCCTTGTACTCCGTCTTGTCCGGCTGCTTCGTGATCTCAAGGCGCTCAATGATGCTGCCCACTGCCATCAGGTAGGCAGAGTCGTTCTTGAAGTAGATCGTGCCGTACTCATCCATGATGGGGCTGCAGATGGCATACTGCGCCTGTGCGCCGCTGGGCGTGAAGATGTTGTAGGGCGTCGTATAAGTCGCCGTCTGGCCGCTGGCCGTGTAGGTCTCCATGGTCTTCAGAGATACCTCGGTCTGGCCGGGCTTGTCCTCCAGCACACGGAGCTTACCGGGGGTGAAGTTATCGAAGAAGTACACATAGACGCATCCGGTCTCCTCCTCATAGGCCGTGGTCAGGACACCGCTGGTCTGGGGATAGCCGTGGGTACGCACCGTGTAGGCGATCTCCCAGTTGGGAATATCGATGACCGTCAGGTTATGGCCGCTGTACGCGCCGAACTGCGCCGTGCCGGAGATACCAATATAGGCCCGCCCGTTATAGATGGTAGGCGTGCAGGTGGACATGGCCGGGTTGGTGGGGTCGTTCGCGTAGTTGTAGAGCTGCCGCGTGCGGACATCCTCGATGGTGCCCTTCGCGTCCACGCTGGCCTCGAAGAAGTATCCGCCCTTGCTGGTGAAGTAATACTTGCCGTTGTAATGGGTGATAGAGCTGCGGATGTCGCCGGTCACATTCATCTTATAGGAGGACAGCAGCTCGCCGGTCTTGGGGTCAAAGGACAGCAGGCTGGGCTTGCCGGTGGTGTAGCCGGAAGCGCCGTCATCCGTGCCGATCAGCAGGAAGTCGTCGCACACATAGGCACCGGCCCAATAGAAGCCGCCCTTGCTGGTGTAGTACCAGGTGGGGAGCTTTTCCTCCATCGTCTGCGTGGGGTCCTCGTCGGTGGCGCTCAGGCATACATAGTGGGCCTCGTTGATCTCGCCGACCCAGAAGCCGGTGTAGATGTAGCCGTCATGATAGACGATGGAGCTGTTGGGCTGACCGCCGATGGAGTCCCGATAGATCCACAGGGAGTCCAGCGTGTTGGCGTCGAACGCCTGGATCGTGCCGTCAGACAGACCCACGAAGATCATGCCGTTGGCATAGGTGGGCGGGTTGATGGCGAAGCTGGAATTGTGATCCATGGGCTTATCAATGAGAATTTCGCCGGAAATGGCGTCCACCTTGTAAATGCGGGAACCGGAGTAGGTGTAGATGGCACCGTTCACCAGAATGGGGCAGCCGCAGGCATTGACGTCGTAGCCTGAGCCGATGGAGGTAGCCCAGTACAGTTCGGCATCCTTGGCGTAGACCGGTGTCTTGTAGTCCACCACGCCGTTGTTCTCATTGTTCTGACGCAGATGTGGCCACGCGGAATCGAAGTTGATGAGCGTGTCGTTGGCCGGTGCCTTCTCCAGCGTAATGGTCAGCGTGCCGTCCTTGTCGGGAGCGATGTAGCCCGTCACCTTCTGGCCGATATAGCCGGTGCAGGTCACGATGTAGCTGTAGCTGGCACCGGGTGTCAGACTGTAGGTGCCGTTCTTCTCCACGATACGTTTGCCATTGAGATTATTGGTCAGGAACACCGTGGCATCCGCCGGGGTCGTTTGAATGGTCAACTGGATGGGGTCGCTTTTCTGAACATGGACGGTGTAGGTCAGCTTGATGCTGTCGGTGTCCGCATGGCAGACCTGCACAGAAATGTCCTCGTTGTAGAGGTCTGTATTCAGCGCCGCTCCCACACTCTCCAGCGTATCATAGCGCACACCGTTGACCTTGGCATAATACCCGCCGCAGCAGGAGGTGTCCGTGCTGCTGTTGGGATAAGTGCCGGAGATATAGAGAGCGGTGGTCTCTCTGTCAACCTTGACGTAGTAATCGATCTTGTCACGGTCAAACTTTGTCGTGCCGCCGGAGGCTGTCACGAAGGGAAGTTGCTCATCCTTGGTCGCTGCGGTCAATCCCGCCAGATGCAGTTGGCGGACCAGCCGCATCTCGTAGTCCTGATAATAGGTGACATCGCCCACCGTCTTGCTGACGCGGATGGTCAGATCCTGTCCGTAGCCCGCCTTGGCCACAAGGCTGCTCAGGTTGTCAGCCTTCTTCGCGGTATTCACCGGCTGGGTGATCGTGACCGATGTCTCTACATCATGGATCTCCGGCACGGTGCTCTGGGAACGGTACAGCGCCGTGATCACAGCATCCGTGTCCGCGGCGGTGGCCTGTATAGCCGCCTTGCTGTTGAAGTCAGTGACAGTATAGCTGTAGCTGTGCGCGGCGGCAGCAAAAGTCTTATCAGCCTTATATGGCTGGCGGTTACTGGCAGAGGTGCCGCTGTACAGCGCCAGGGCTTTCAGGCCGTCTGTGGTGTCGGGCTCGGGTACAGATACCTTCAGGCCGCTGGAGGCCGTGAATGCGGTCTGCGTGTGATACCATGTATTCTTGGTGGCGATGCAGGTATATGTCTCCCCCGGCACAAGGTGGTACACGCCGCTGACCGGCGCGATCTCCGAGCCTGCGCCGTTGAGCACCTGCACGTTCGTGCCGGTGGGGATCGTCAGTGTCACCGGTACAGAGGCCACCTTCTGCACGCGCAGGGTGTAGGTGTTCTGCTCCCCGTTGGGTGCGGCGACCTGTATGCTGTGGGTCAGCGTATCGCCTTCAAGAGACGCCGCGCCTGTACCCGTCACCGTATAGTCCTCGCCGAAGGGCGCGGCCGCGATGTCCAGCGTAGAGGAGACCGTCGTCAGGCTGTACGACGTCGTGGTGGGCTCGAAGGTAAGAGGCAGCTTTGTGCCCTCCGCCGTCACGGACAGAGATGCCAGCGTGGGAACGCGGGTCAAGGTGACCGTGTAGGACTGCACCTGTGTATAGCCGTCCGCAGTCTTGTACCTCGCCTCCAGCGTGAAGGTGCGGCCCTCCATGCCCTGCTTCACCAGATAGGTCAGGCCGGTGGCCGTGCTGTCCCACGATCTGGCGGTGCTGGACATATCCTTGCCGTTTGTACCGACATAGATGGTACGCAGGTAGGTGGTATCGGCGTCAGGAACATCCCCCATCGCCGCATTCAGATAGATGCTGCCCAGCGGCTCTGCCGTATCCTTGATCCAGTACTGGGCGGTGTGTGCCGTCTCATCCTGCGTATAGCGGAACGGCACTTTGCTGTAGTCCAGCAGGCGGATATTGCCGAACCACTGGCCATAGGGCAGCGTCACGGAGATCTGCGCGTCAGTGGATACCGTCAGCGTTCCATCCGTGCGGTTATAGCCGCCGTCGGACACACTGAATTTGTAGTCGCCCGCAATGACCTGTACGCTGTTTGTGCCCGTGGTAACATTGCCGTAGGCATCCGTCAGCGTAACCACCGGTGCGGACACAGACGCACCATTCTGCGTGGCTGCGGCGGAAACGGTGTATTTCGTGCCGTCCAGCAGCTTTCCGTAGTCTGCAATGGCGTTGTTGAGTCCGTCCAGCAGCGTGGTGGCCGACTCCGCGGTGGCGGTACGCAGGCCCTTCAGTGCCGCCGCATAGGCGTTGGCCGCTGCGGGGTAGTTCTGGACATGGTTCGTCATATCCAGATAGTCCGCCATACGGTTGATGAGCTTGATGGCATCATCAGAGTAAATGCTGCTGACGTGGAAGCAGAGCGCGGTGATAGAGGACGCCTGTGCGTCCAGCTTGTAGCCGCCCTTGTCATAATAGAGCAGGTAGTTGGCGGAAACGCCGTTGATTTCATAGATAAATCCCTGCTCCAGGCCAACGAACTTGATGTCCGAGGCGGCCAGCGCCTCCTGGATGGTCTGTCCCGCCTTGTAGGGGATGCGGGTCGGCTCTACAATGGTGCTGTTGGCATTCATGGCCGTGAACACAAAGGAACCGGCCTGGCCCTCTGCGGCGAAGGCTGTCACCGTCATGGTCAACAGCAGCAACACGCCCAGCAGGAGCGATGTGATCCGTTTTCTCATATGTTTTCCTCCCATCAGTACAGGCAGTTCCAGAGCCTGTACCGTATTTTCTGCCACAGTGTCCAGCTGCTCTTGCAGGTAGCCAGGACACGGGCAGCGTAATCATCCACAACGCGGCGCTGCGCCGCATTCATGCCATGGGGACTGAACAGTGCCTCGCGGTTCAAAGCGGCGGCCTCCGCGGCCCCCTCCGGGGGCTGTGCGGCGCTGTGGCGCAGCAGGCAGTCTGCGTAGCCGTACCGCATGGCAATGGCATCCTTATCGTTCGCCTCGTCAATGGCACACAGCGTTCTGTGCAGACGCTTTCGCCGGATGATGATCAGCACGATAAGTGCCAGCACCGGCAGAAGCAGCAGCCACAGCAGGTATTTGACCTCCAGCGAGAAAATGGCCCTGTCCTGTTCCTGCTCTGTCTGTTCCTCCGGCTGCTCCACCTCCACGAACTTCTGCTGTTCGCTGACATAGGTGTTCTCCGTATCGCCATCCCCAATGGAGGCGCCGATGTCCACATCCTCGTTGTCGATGTAGCCGGGTGTCACCTCAAAGGGCACGAAGCCGACGCCGCTGACGTAATATTCCGCCCAGGCGTGGGCATTCTGCTCCGTCAGGGTAATAGGCTCACCAGCCGCGTACCGCGCCGCCTGCTCCACCGAGAGGTAGTAGCCCTCCACATAGCGGGCGGGCACACCCATGTAGCGCAGCATCAGCACGGCAGCGGTGGCATAGTGGACACTGTAGCCGCGTCCGCTCTTTTCCAGCGCGTATTGCAGGAAATCACCGTTTCCGTTACCAGTCCGCACCGTCTCGTCGTAGGTCAGGTTCTCTCCCAGATAGGCATAGATGATGTTGCGTATCTCTGAGATGGTGCGAGAGCCCTCCGGCAGAGACAGCTGGCGCTTTACCACCGACCAGCTTTCCTGCGTCAGCTGCAGATCCATAGCTTTCACATAGGCCGCGTAAGCCTGTTCCAGCTCCAGATAGCTCTGTATCTCCTGCCGGCCCTGGCCGGAGGCCAGCTCCCGCTGGAGCTGATACCATTCCGGAACGCTGCCGGTGAGGTAGCGCAGTTCTTCTGCTGCGGGCAGGCCGGTATCACCGATCTGTGCCGCGTCCAGCAGGCCGCTGCCGTACAGCGCATAGGGATAGTAGCCATGCGCCGCGCAGGCGGTCAGGTTCTTCACCGTCATGTCCAGTGGCTCTGCCGCCGTCAGCGCCCATCTGGAGGCCGTTCCGATCTGGCTCTGGCCATAAAAGCCGTCCTTGTGCAGCCAGTAAAACAGCTCCTCGTATGCCGCCGTGTCTTTCGTGTCCGCCGCTTCCCAGCGGCTGCCGGTATAGACCTCGTAGATCTGCCCGCGCATGTAGACCTTTCCGGGCTTCTCCATGGTGAGTTCCAATGCCGGCGTGTCATTTTTGTTCCACGCAGGCAGGTTTTTCAGGTTGCCCTCCGGCATGGAATTGGTAGACTGGTCATAGCGCCGTTCATGGATATGTTGGGCCACCGTCTCGGCCAGTTCCGTGGACAGGCCATTCTTCACAGCCAATCCCGCCAACAGGCAGAGCGCTGCACACAGCAGCGGCAAAAGCAGTTGAACAGGCCGCCCTGTAAGTCCCGTCGTATCTTCTCCAGCCTTTGCGGTGTGCTGCATCATCAGCAGCACCGTGCCCGCCGTCAGCAGGCCGCAGGAGACGCCGCAGGGGGCAAGCCCTGTCAACATGGCGGCGTAGGCCGGCAGCAGCAGGGGCAGCGCCAGCCAGAGCCGCCCACTCCACACGGCGCGGCTCAGCAACAGGGCGCAGAGCAACAGCAGAGGGATCACTGCCCAGTAGAGCTTGTCGGCGTCCGCCGCCGCGAAGTTCAGATAAATACGTCCCGTGCGGGCCGTCAGCAGCGACAGAAGATCGTTGCCCAGACAACTGAAGCCGGACAGCACCGGCGTCCGGCCGGCAAGGAATAAAAGCAACAGTAGCAGCGCACCGGAGGGCAGCAGCCACGGTCCGCATTTTGTCTCATACAGCAGCAGAAGCCCTGCACACAGCGGCAGCATCAGCAGCGTCAACAGCCACCACTGTTCGGAGATGGAGGGAAACAGCTCCCGCAGCAGCAGGCACGTTCCAGCCGCCAGCACCGCGGCCACTGCCATGTCTCCCCACGGAAACCGGAGGCCCGCCGTCCGCGGAGCGCTGCCGGCTGTCAGGTACAGTCCGCTTTGAACTCTCCGCATCTGTCAAACCTCCCATCGCTGCAGCCGCTCGTGCATCGTCTCTGCCGTGAATACGGTCATAGCAGAGCTGCCGCCCTGTTCCGCATCCATACAGAGGAGGAAATGCACACGCGGATCTGTCTAGAGCTGCGCGTCCGGCTGTGTACCGAAATACAGCACGCGGCTGAATGATGTCAGCTCCGGCATACGTCCTTCCATACCGCCCGTCATCCGCACCAGTTCCGGTACGGCCTGCAGCAGTGCCGCTTCATCCGAAATATCCCGTACAGGCAGGCTGTCCGGCTCCGTCCAGCAGAGCGTAAAGGACACGCCGCTGTGTATCAGCGCACTGGCCGTGGAAGAGGCGGCCTCCGCCAGTGCGTCCATCTGCGCCGGTGTGCCAGTGATGTGCTTGTCCCAGAATAGCAGCAGCTCACGGCTCTCCGGCTGGCTGGCCTCACGCAGGATCAGCTCGTCTGTCTTGGCCGACAGCTTCCAGTGGATCTGCCGGATGTCGTCACCGGCACGATACTCCCGCAGCTGGAACATCTCGCTGCGGTCCTCACCGCGCCTGGCCACCGTGCCGTCCTCCGCATAGCAGGGGCTGGCCAGCAGCGTGACCTCCATGGGGAACAGCTCCGGCAGCACCGTGGTGCGCGCCAGTGCCGCCGCCTCCGCCCTTGTGGGCAGGATGCCGAAATAATCCATCAGGGTGATGGCATCCACGGAGGCGGTGAGCCGCCCGCAATAGCGGCTCTGTAAGAGGAAGCGGTGTGTGCCGCTGCCGTGTGCGCGCACGCCGCCGGTGAGGGTGATATGCTCCCGCTCACCGGTCAGGTCATTGTGTACCGTCACGATACAGAAGTACCGCAGCACCGGCAGACGCGCATCGTTATGTACCTGCAAGACACATTCCGCCGCCGCGTTCTTGGACGTAGTGGTGGGCAGTGTCATATCGACCCGCAGATATTTGCGGACATAGCGGTTCATGCCCCACGAGGCCAGAGGCAGCAGCACCAGCAGTATGATGCCCATCAGCGGCCACGGAGAGCCTGTCACCGCCAGCAGGAGCAGCAACAGCACGAGCAGCAGCGCCAGTGTTGCCGCACCGCCTATGATCCTGTACTTCATTTGGCAGAGAACTCCCGCACATCCGGCTTCTTCACCGTCTGCAGCAGGTTCGTGATGATCTGCTCCGCCGTATACTCATGCAGACGCGCCTTGGCGTCCAGCACCAGACGGTGGGCGCAGACGTCCGGAAACACGGCGCACACATCGTCCGGCGTTACATAGTCGCGGCCCTCCAGATAGGCGTTGGCCTTGGCGGCGCGGGAGACTGCCAGTGCGCCGCGGGGGCTGACACCCAGCGTCACATAGGCGTTGTTACGGGTGGCCTCCACCAACTCCGCGATATAGTCATAGATACGGTCTGCCACGAATACGGACATAGCCTCTCCGATGCTCTTTTCCAGAGACGCGGGATCTGTTACCGTGCGGCAGACATCCAGCGGATCGGCGTGATGCCGGTCCTTCAGCAGTGCCGCCGTACTGGCACGGTCGGGATAGCCCATGCTCAGCTTGATGAGGAAACGGTCCATCTGCGAGGGCGGCAGCATCTGCGTGCCCGCAGAGCCCACGGGGTTCTGGGTCGCCAGCACCACAAAGGGCGCGGGCAGCGGATGGGTCACACCGTCCACCGTGACCTGCATCTCCTCCATGGCCTCCAGCAGCGCAGACTGGGTCTTGCTGGAGGTGCGGTTGATCTCGTCCGCCAGCACCAGGTTGGTCATGAT
>OLHA01001982.1_pt1 | contig 10259 bp, 9 predicted proteins | sample 1605961 | NCBI WGS metagenome assembly OLHA01 (sample SAMN03283288) | human gut metagenome | biome: human-associated habitat; material: feces | host: Homo sapiens | place: Peru | collected 2012
ATGCCAAGACTGCCGTGGGCGATAAGTACGTCTACGAGTATATGGCAAAGAACGGCTGCCGCATTGGTGGTGAGCAGAGCGGTCACATCATCTTCTCTAAGTACGCCAGCACCGGTGACGGTATCCTGACCAGTCTGAAGATGATGGAAGTCATGCTGGCGAAGAAGATGCCTATGAGTAAGCTGGCTGAGCCCCTGAAGATCTACCCGCAGGTTCTGGAGAACGTCCGCGTCACTGACAAGAAGGCTGCGCAGGATGATGAAGCAGTGCAGGCAGCAGTCAAGGCCGTAGCCGAGGCGCTGGGAGATACTGGTCGTATCCTTGTCCGTGAATCTGGTACGGAGCCGGTGGTCCGTGTGATGGTGGAAGCACCCGACCACGACACCTGCCAGAAGTATGTTTCTCAGGTTGTGGAGACCATTAAGAGCAGAGGCTACGGAGTTTGAGTGCAAACCTGAAACGAGGATGTGGAATCCTGCTGATTGCATCTGTGGTTTTTCTTTCTATCTTGGCGTTGCTGCCAGATGCGGATGTGGACCACGATGCAGGATACATTGCCTCAGAGCTGAGTATCCGAGAAACCGTAGATGGAAGCGTGACCAGCACAAGCTATGTAAATCCTGATGGGGTAATCACAGAAGCTATTGATATGGGCTATGCGACCGTGTGTAGAATGCGGGATGATAACGACCAAGTTGTAGAGGAACGTTATCTTGATGCAAGCGGAAAACCTGTGGCAAGGTATGGAGATTACTACGGATTATCGTATGAATACGATGAAATGAGTACGGTAATCACATATCTTGACGCAGAGGGAAACCCGATAGAACGCAGTGATGGATACTCTACTATAGTCAGAACGCAGGCTGGTGGCAGGGCTTCCGATGATTTCTACTATGATTTGAACGGACAGCAGGTACAGTGCTCCGGCGGATACTATGGGCTTCATCGTGGGTATAACTCTGATGGCCAGAACATTAGCCTGACCTTCCTTGATAAAGATGGTCATGCAGTGAGTACATCATCTGGATATGCGATTAAGACATATCAGCGTGATATGGATGGTACCATTATCGGTGAGCAGTATTTTGACACAGAAGGGAACCCGGCGAGGTCTTTGCTTGGTCAGTATGGCGAGTTATACCAGCGCAACGAGCAAGGATACATCGATCAAATCACCTATCTTGACGCAGACGGCAACCTCGCCCCTACCAATGCAGGCTATAACATCCTCAAACGTACCTATCATAGAGATGGCACAGCAGACACGGATATGTATCTTGATGCGAAGGGAAACCCAAAGGCTTTATCTAAAGGGCAGTATGGCATCAAACGCAGTGGCAAGGTGAGCCTCCTGCTTGACAGAAACGGCAATGTTATGCTGTGTGTGGACAACCTTCTGAATGGTTTCCCGTGCATGGTAGTTGTTTTTGGCTGTGTAGTCTGCTTGCTGATGATTGTTCTTCCGAAGAATTTAAGCGTAGTACTGACGATTGTTTATGTGGCTTTCGTTCTTTATGAAACGCTGATGTTTCGTGAGTCAGGGGATGCAAGAACAAACCTTGTCCTCTTTTCCTATGTAGGGAAGTTCTTGAAAGAGCAATCTGTGAGAGTGGGGGTCATCAATAACATCTGGCTGTTCATTCCACTTGGAACGGGGCTGTATAGATGGTTTCAGAAGAAGTGGGTGTTGATTGTTCCGATTGTGATGTCTGTGGCAATCGAAGCGACCCAGTATATTACGGGACTTGGCATCGCAGAGTTCGATGATGTGTTCGGTAATACGATGGGCGGGTGGATCGGTGTGCTGGTGGCATGGACGTGGCTGAGCAGAAAAATGAGCGTGAAAAATAGAGCATAAGAAAGTATACATGTCTAATTTTCTTCGTTATCCTTGAAAACGAGACCTATATAGTATATATTTGAGCTGTGAGAGTCATCCGCTCCGGATGCTCACAGCTTTGCCGCTCGAAACTTTGCACACCTCTACGTGGTGGGCGGCAGGCAACACAGTATGGGTGCTGTGGCTAAGACGCAAAGGTTGGATTGCCGGGCTTTATAAATAGGAAGATTGAGCGGAGTAGCATCGGAGGACTTTATCATGATTTTACAAAAGAACTTCAAATTTACCCCCAATGAGGGCTTGACTTGTGAAAATATGGATGATGTCTCCAGCTATATCGGAGAAAAAATAGAGTTGTTTAGAGATTATGGTAATTATACGTCAAAGCAAAAGAAAATTGAACTGCTTGAGGAAATTCTCAAGATGTATAACGAGGATATTCTGAATCCACAGATTGATATGTCGGCAATGACTAATGTGGTATACAGTGATAAAGCCGATACAAGGCTGATGATTCAGTATTATGACATGGTTTGGATACTTGGAACAATTATATATAATGTGTTTGACTATGGAAAGAATGCCGTGAATCATTTTGGGGATGGAATAAATGGTCCAATTAGTATGAGTGAAATGCTTTGGCAGGCATATTCTCAGTTGCACACTGTTAAGATGAGTGGCGAGAATGCAGCATACGGAGCAACGCTGATATTTACAACTGTGCTGGAGTCAGAGTTGAAAAGAAAATTTAAAGATGGTTTTATACAGGATAAGCTTTCTGAAGTGGATAATATAGTCAGACAAGGCAGATATTCCTTAACAGAAGAAGAAGAAGAACTGATGAAGTTCTTACGCCATGACGAGCATGCAAAAACCTACAACAGTGTCTATGCGACTACGTATGCTGCATATGATTTCTTTGTATCAGTAGGTGTTGTAGATGCATCTAACAATGATCAGAAAAATCTTCTTCTAAATAAAACGACACTGAATCAACTGTTAGGATATTCCTTTTTTTGTGAGCAAGGTTGAACCGGCGTTCCTTGAAACCATGCGGTTGCTTTTCCAGACAAGTAATTTGAACTTACGAAATGATATTGCTCACGGTGGCTTTGGCTATAAGAACTATTATCATACATCAGCGACAAGTCTTCTTTTCTTCATGGCAACGTTGGTAATCACAGACGAGTATTTGCTTTAAGCGAGAAACGCCAGTGTTATCATATTGCTATTCACATTATATGGTCTCAATGTATAAACCTGGAGGTATCATCCTATGCCCAGAACTAAAGGCAGCAAGAACCGCATTACCGCATCTACCGACTTCGATGCTCAGATCGCAAAGTTGCAGAAAGACAAGGCGATGCTCGAAGAAGGTCTTTCCAAGACGGTCGCCCAGATCGAAGAACTGAAAACCGACATCAAGTCCCTGCGTGAAAGTCTAAAGCCGCAGAAGGCAGAGATCAAGCAGACCGAAAAAGCAATCGCAAAGCTGGAGGACAAGAAGGCTGCCGCTGAGGCGAAGGCCGCTGAAGAAGCAAAGAAAGCTGAAGCCGAGAGTGTGGTTAAGAAGCTACTTGCAAGCGGTGTAAGTGCAGACGAAATTCTCGCAAAGCTGAAATAAAGGAATATGCCGTGTGGACTGTGAATTCCAGAAGTTTACACGGCGTATTTTTGAGCACGATATATAGTTTGTGACGGAAATAAAAGAAATGGAGTGTACGAAAATGAATTTATCAAAAATTCATCATATTGCGATTATTGTATCTGACTACGAAGCCGCAAGGAATTTCTATGTGAACAAGCTGGGATTCTCTATCATCAGAGAAAACTACCGCCCGGAGCGTAAGGACTGGAAGCTGGATCTTCGTGTCAATGAACACACGGAGTTGGAAATTTTCGCTGAGGAGAATCCACCGAAGCGTGTGAACCGTCCGGAGGCCTGCGGTCTACGCCATCTTGCGTTCTGCGTTGATAACATAGAACAGACAGTGAATGAGCTGGCAGAGGCTGGAATTGAATGTGAGCCGATTCGTGTGGATAGTTATACCGGCAAAAAGATGACTTTCTTCCACGACCCGGACGGCCTGCCGCTGGAGTTGCATGAATAATCATGGGCGAGAAAATACCATATAAGGCCAGAAAGCCTGGCGGCGGTCGGAAAAAGCGGAAGCCGGAGTACGATGCCGGGAAAAAGCTGAAAGAACAGTTGGATGCTGCTGTAGTGCTATATAATTCCGAGATGTCATTGCAAGCCATCGGTGATGCGTTGAACCTAAATCATATCAAAGTCCGGAAGCAGCCAAACATTTCGGGGTGCAAAATAAGACCCAGGTTGCAAGGAGGGAACGCTATCACCATATCGACAACATGGAGATCGCAAACAACTGCCCTGCCGCTATTTGCAGGCAATGATCAGTGCCTCATTGAGGGCGGCGATCTTTCTCAGTACGGCCTGTCCAATGCGGTAACCCGTGCATCGCAGGATGTTGCTTCCTATGACCGTGCTATGATACATCCGCTAAGGACAAGGTGGAACCTATTAGCAGCAATGCTACTTAAAATGCAAACGATAATGTTGTCCCGGTCGCCCCACAGTGATATACTTAAGCCACATATTATGTGCAGAAGCTAGAGGTGGGCGTGTTTATCAAATTCATTATCAGGATGAAAACGGAAATCTGGGGACAAGGGACATTCCTTTCTATATTCCAGATGACGAAGATCGAAAGCAGTTTGCTCTCCCGTATGGGATGAGAGTTTTCCATGTAAAATCGGAAGATCTGAATGGAGCAATTCGTGTGGCTATTTGTTGCTAAACGATGAATGTCGCCGACAGAAAATTATGAGGAATAAAGCATGAATAAGGAAAAAACAGAACTGATTTATTTATGGATTGAGCAAGACGAACATGGATGCTTTCAGAATATGGAGTTTAATTTCTCTCCATGCTACAAAATAAATTTTAACCACAAAACTAGAAGATTAACTGCACAAAAAACGGATAAGTTGAATGTGTTCTCGGAGCCGAAAATCCAGAACCTAACAGCTATCATCGGTGAAAATGGTGTTGGAAAAACGACACTCATAAAATATTTGACGGAACTTGGAGATGTTCCGTATTCTCCAGAGGATAGTGCAGAAAAACGTCGAAGAAGAGAAGAGCGAACGAATTCTTTTATTGCGGTATATAAACAAGCTAGGACAGATGCCTTGAAAATTATTAACCATCTGTCAGGATGCCGTAGAATTCAATTCGAGGGAAGTGAAATTGACGTCTACTCTAGAAATGAGTTTGTGGCGGAAGATTATATAGGAAAAATATCACATATTTGTCTGTCAAATAGTGAGTATGGTATTGGCGCAAGCGGAAGCAGAATGAATTCGGGCATTGACTATATTACTCTGACCAATTCAGCACTACCAACAATTTATAAGGACTTCTATCGAAGACTATATGGCGTGGATGTGGAATCTTTTTTAGTGAAACTCACGCCTTTTAATACGTTTCAAAGATATATGGCTGATAAGGCGGATGCTGCCGACTTTCAGGCATTTCTGGATGTTTTGTATTACGATTCGCTGTTGAAAGAAAAAAGCCGATTTTGTGGTAAAAAAATTGATGCCGTTGATTTTTTAATTTCAATATTGGGAGTACCAATATCGAAAAAGCCAAGCAGCGAAGCGGAGATTATGATACAAAACGGAGCGTCAAAATGCAGGACAGTGAGGGAAAGTCTGTGCGAAATGGGGCTTTGGGGGAGGCTGGTTTATAATCTTGCAGTGGAGTTGGCAGTCGTCTATGACGATTTTGAACCAGGATCTAAGAGAGCGGATGAAATATTTTCTTACTGCAAATCGTTTGTGACTGGTAAAGAACAAGGGAGCGAACGGACATATTATTTGGATGCGTGGCATGAAGTCGACGAGTTCAAAGCAATATTAGAAAACGCAAAAAAGGGAGACAACGGGTTCTCAAAGATGGATTTGGCACGAGTGGATTATGCCACAGCACCAGTCGGAAGCTTCCAAGTGATTTTGAACGACGCTCGAAAGGGCCATGCGTTTGTACTGAAGTATTTGGTCGTGCTTAATTTGGGAATGTCCTCTGGTGAACGTGCGCTTTTGAATATTATGTCACGCATTTGTTTTGCATCACAGATTGAAAATTACATGCCAGAAAAAGGCATTCAATGGAATACAAATATTCTTTTGCTAATTGATGAAATCGATCTCTATTTGCATCCTGAGTGGCAGAGAAGAATCGTTCGAGATTTGTTGAGCTTGCTCCGACGCCAGTTCAAGGGACATTACTTTCAAATCATATTAACCAGTCACTCCCCAATCGTGTTGTCAGATATTCCGGTGGAAAACTGCATCTTTTTGAAGAAAAAGTCAAATGGTACAGTTTGTCAGGAAGAACGAAATACACAGACATTTGGTGCAAATATTTACACGCTCTACAAGGATGCGTTTTTCTTATCAGACGATAAACTTGCAATGGGAGAATTTGCACAGAGCAAAATCAATCAATGGATTGAAAAAATTGAGACAGGGGAATTGAGCGAAGAAAAAGCCTATAAAATTATTGGATTAATTGGCGAACCTCTTGTCCGTCGAAATGTTGAGAAGATGGTTCGGAGACAATATAAGAAATTGGAACCCATGAAGGGCAGGGAAAGTATCCGTTCAGAAGTCACAGAGGAAAAGAAAAAAATGATAGAATTTTTGGAGCGTCAGAAAGCAGAAATAGAAAAGCAAATCAAAATGTTGAGAGGGATATAAGCGTGATCCAATTACCAAAGATATCGAAGGAACTAGAGAAGGAGTACCTCGCAGATGTTCAAAAGAGCTACAAAGAGTTGTTGGAAAAACTGAAGAAGTCTAGAAATGATGTCAAGAAAGAGAAAACAAAAACCGAAGATGATAAGCAGAAACGAGAGGAAGAGTATTTAAGTGAGGTGAAAGCGATTGTTGATTTTTTGAGCACGGAAGGAAAACTGGACGATGATAAGATAAAAAATATATTGGTGGGCAGGGTTGCGCATCTTGAAAAAGCGATGGCAACGATAGGCCCAATCAAAAGCAAAGAAATCCAAAAAGAATTTGAACGTGTCTATACAAACTTTTCAAATCGCAATTTTGGGCACCAGTGGGCAGAAAGACTTGGCGTTACTGTTTGTCCATATTGCAATCGAAGCTATATTTTTACTGTAAAAAAAGATGCGAGAAATGGAAAAGCTCGTCCGCAGTATGACCATTTCTTTCCGAAGTCGATTTATCCGTATCTGGCTGTCTCGATGTATAACTTGGTTCCATCCTGTGCAGTTTGCAATGGTGGAAAGAGTGATGTAGACAGCTTCAAAGATAAAAAAAGACGGTATCTGAATCCTTACGTGGAGGGCTATGGGACCAAAACTGTTTTGCAAATTACACCCAAAAAAAAGAAGGACAGAATTCACAGTTACGTTGGTTTGGCAGAAGAATATACTGTGAAACCAGAGAGCGCACCGGACGTGGATAAAGATGCAGCGAATCGGATTCAAAACACTTGGGATTTGCTGAAACTTGGTCCTCTCTACGAAAAGCATAGCGACTACATCCGGAATATTCTGCAGGCAAAACGAATCTACACCGAAGAGTATCTTGATCAGTTGATGAAAAGTTTTCCGGGGGCATTTGACGACATGGATGATTTAAAGAATGTAGTTTATTTTAACTATCTCGATGAAGAGGACTGGGGCAAGCGTATCCTAGCAAAACTGACGCATGATCTAGAAGTGGAGAATTCATGAATACCTTCTTTGGAGAATTAATTCGTAAAAAATTATTGAAATTTTCTAAGCGGAATGCTATAGATTGTTTAAAAAGTAAAATTCGGAGGTAGAGCGGAATATATAGCTTGCAACGCAAATAATAGGAGGAAGGTGCATTGTGACAGAAATACGCAAGCCCGGCGGTGGGCGAAAACCATCAAAGCCAGAGTATAGTGCGGAATGGAATCTAACTCAGCAGATGGACGCAGCAACCGCACTTTATAAAGAAAATTACTCCCTCCAATCCATCGCAGACGCCCTGTCCCTCAACCCAATCAAAGTCCGGAAGCTGCTTATCACAGCCGGGATCTATGAATCAGACGTAGCGAAGATGGTGCAGCGTACCTTTAACAATTATAGAGAGACACAGAGTTACAAGGATGCAGTTCTCTCCACCGCATCAGCCCTCAAGTTGTCCAAAGCCTCCGTCACCTCGTACCTGCCATACGAAAAGGGCGTGTACTTTCCAAGTGAAGCACCAGCGGAGAAAATCAGTGTGGGAGCAGAGCGGCAGCGGAGATATCGAGCAGTAAGAAAACTGCGAACCGAGCCGACAGAGGAGCATTTGTGGGAAGTGGTCCTGCTTTATTCTGGAGTGCGGTTCAACACCTACTCCGGCTTACCCTTTACCTATGAAATACGAAAAGGTCGGAATGGACAATACACAAAAGAGCTTTGGATCGACCGCCGGGAGAATAGTAAGAGCCTGGCCTGGAGTTCGGTATTGCTGGCACTGAACAATATAAAAGAGGTGGGAGCGGTGGTGGATAGGCCGAAAGCTCTAGGCGACATCCGAGGCGTGACTTATATTTATGGAATGTTCTACCGATTCGGACTCATTGATATGCCGGATAAAGTGAATGGGAAGATGAAGAGAGCTGGTCGGCAGATGTGACATACTAAGAATGGATGACGTCTTTTATTATCGACCGTTCCATATCAAACAAATATCCTCCTTCTCCCACCGTACCCTTCAAAAACACGTCCGGTGAAATTTCAATCCAAAAACCGCCGGGAAAAAGCTGCAAGGACCACAAACAACCTGCTACACAGCCATCTGGTGTTTGCTCACTCCCATAAAATCCACCCCGATATCACCCCTCAAAGCCGCAAGATCACGGACAGAGGAGAGTACCTGGGCAGGGCAGACGCCCCGGCGGAGGCCCTTGGGCCCCAGGCTCTCCGAAGACTGGTAGATGAGAATATACGTTATCGCTCGCATGAATATACCACCTGAAAAAGAAATAAGAAAAACTTGAAAACAACGCTGAAACGTGGTATAATAGTGGTACGAACAAGCCGGGTTTAGTACGACAACTGTGCGCTGTGGTACTGTAACTGTTGTTTCAAAATTAGGAACGACTACAAAAAGTGTGCGAAAAACTAGCGTAGCTACGACGACACCTACCAGGTCCAGGTCGTGTCTTGGTACGACAACGAGAACTCTTACACTTCTCAGATGGTTCGTACCATTAAGTACTTCGCTGAGAACTGCTGATTATAGCTTCTCACTGGAAAGTGCCTGAGGTGAACATACCGGGCTGTGCCGGTTCCGGCATGGCCATGTGAATACGTTGACTTGCACCCTTTTCTCTGCATTCCGTGGAGAAAAGGGTGCTTTTGTTTGTCCGGGTGTGTTTTGATCGGGGCGTATACAGCAGGGGAAGCGTCTGTTCTTGCCGGTAAAAATGGTACGGCAGGAGAGAGACGTCGCTCGCAAAAACAGGGATGCATCGTGGTTTGTGCCCGGTTCGGTCAAAATAGACACATTTTGGAACAACCACAGGAAATGTTTGTTAAACAATTATCTATTCTGCGTCCTTGCATTGTACACAGTTTTTGTTTATAATAGTAACAGGCGGGGCAGGAATGTCCCCTGAAAAGCGAGCGAAACTCTAGTTCAGAAATCAAAGTTTGAGAGGAGTTTATTACCATGGGTTTAGGTAAGAAGACGATCGACGATCAGAACTACTGCGGCAAGAAGGTGCTTGTCCGCTGCGATTTCAACGTCCCGATGAAGGACGGTGTCATCACCAACGAGAACCGCATCAATGCAGCTCTGCCCACCATCCAGAAGCTGGTCAACGATGGCGCTAAGGTCATCCTGTGCAGCCATCTGGGCAAGCCCAAGAACGGCCCCGAGGCTAAGTTCAGCCTGGCTCCCGTTGCTGTGGCTCTGAGCGCAAAGCTGGGCAAGACCGTTGTGTTTGCCGACGACGACAACGTTGTGGGCGAGAACGCAAAGGCTGCTGTGGCTGCTATGAACAACGGCGACGTCGTTCTGCTGCAGAACACCCGTTTCCGCAAGGAAGAGACCAAGAACATGCCCGAGTTCAGCGAGGAGCTGGCTTCTCTGGCTGACGCTTATGTGGACGACGCCTTCGGCAGCTGCCACCGTGCACACTGCTCCACCGCAGGTGTCACCGACTACATCAAGGATACCGCTGTCGGTTACCTGATGGAGAAGGAGATCAAGTATCTGGGCAACGCCGTCAACGACCCCGTCCGTCCCTTCACCGCTATTCTGGGCGGCGCTAAGGTTGCTGATAAGCTGAACGTCATCTCCAACCTGCTGGAGAAGGTCGATACCCTGATCATCG
>OLHA01001983.1_pt1 | contig 10256 bp, 7 predicted proteins | sample 1605961 | NCBI WGS metagenome assembly OLHA01 (sample SAMN03283288) | human gut metagenome | biome: human-associated habitat; material: feces | host: Homo sapiens | place: Peru | collected 2012
TTTATTTACTATACAGAAAAAGAATAGAAATAAGCTTGAAAAAGAATTGACAAAACTTGAGACACTTAAGAATCTTATTATATCAAGTGGTATACTTACTGAAATGGAGAAAGTTAAAGCACTTATTAATAATGATAAATTAATGGAAACATATAAGAAGTGGGAAAAGAGATATCATAAGATAGAGAAAGAAGATATTCCAAGACTTACTGATAAACTTTTAGTGTGCTCTGAACTTATAGAAAATAATAAATTTAAAGAAGCAAGCTATGAACTTGCTAAGGCAGAGATAGATATATATTATGTTAAAACTGATATGGAGTTACTTCTAGAAGATGTTAAAGAAATTACTAATAGTGAAGAGAGAAATAGAAGTGCCGTTACTAAACTTAAGAGTACATTTAGAAATGTTGTTAATAAATATACAAGTAATATGAATGACTATAAAGGTATGGAGGAAAGAGTTAATCTTCAATTTGAAAATATTAATAAATTATTAAGTGCTTTTGAAATATCAATGGAACAAAATGATTATGATGAAGTTGGTAAAATAGTAAAAGCATTAGATGACATGATTGTACTTGATGCATTGATTTGTAATACTGACAGACATTACGGCAATTTTGGTTTCTTGGTCAATAACAAAACAAACAAGATTGTTGCGCCTGCACCTTTGTTTGATCATGGCAACTCGCTTTATAATTTCGCAGGAAGAGACGATTTGGAAAGTTATGACGCATTCTCTCAATATGCAGACACCTTATTGCCTTGTGTGTATGATGATTTTATAGTGGAAGCTAAAAAAGTGTTAACAAAAGAACACAAAGAGCATTTACGCAAGTTGTTGCAATTTAAGTTTAAGAAACATTCAATGTATAATCTTCCCAATCAAAGGCTAAAGTATCTTGAAAAGAGGATACACGAAAGAGCCCAAATGTTGCTTCAGTAAATTTAAAAATGAAATTCAATTAAAAAGTATAATCCCTGAGTAATCGGGGATTGTTTTTTAGGCTTTTAAGTTTTTTCTGTGTAAAGGTTATGCACATCCGTCGCCTTTTGACTGCATATTCACGACCATTTATTGACCACTTACGAAAGGAAAACGGGATAAAAACACAGCGCTAAATTAAAAAACAGTCATTTCAATGTATAAAAGAAATGGCTGTTTTTCGTTGTTTTGGGTGTATTTTATATTTTTTCTTCTGTTTCGTAATGCGCAGGCCGTCGGTTCGAGTCCGACTATCAGCTCCAACCCCTGCGAACCCAAAGTTCCGCAGGGGCTTTTTTCATTTTGGAAAACAAATTCCATAAACACAAAAAATCTCACTCCGCAAAGGAGCGAGATCTTTACTTTTATTGTAGGTTTCCTATTATCTCTGTTGATATTTATCAATTTGCAGTAACTAAAATTTTTACTAATGATTGTAATTTTTTGATTTGAATAATTTATATTAAGTATTTTATTATATTGTATTTTTCACTATATTGTAATAAGTTTCATAAGAATACAAGTCTTTTAATATTTTAACAGCATCATTATATTCATTAACATAATTTGAAAATGTTTTACTTTTCAAAATTGAAAAACCGAATTTGTTATATAAATTAATTGCTTTATAACTCCACGGTTGTGTATGTAAAAATATTGGAGTATTTTTATTCAAAGTATTTGCTAATTTTAATGTCTCTGATAAAATTACTTTTCCAAAACCGTTTCCTTGATATTTTTCATCAACTACTAACCAATCAATAGTAAATATAGGCTTATTTTTTGACATATTATACCATAAAATACATGAGGCAATCGGAGTTTTCTCTTCATTTATTATAAAAAAACAATTGTTTTTAATTTTTTCAAGTTCAATCATATAGTTGTTTTTGAAATATTTGAGTGCTGATTCAATAGTATCAAAATCTCCTATGTCTGTTTCTAATTTAGCCCAATAATTTTCGTCGCCGATTTGATATTTTTTCAATTTAAATTCTTTTGGTAAATTTACTCTGACATTTTGATTTTTTCGATTATGTTCCATAATTATATTTTTGTATGGAATATTTCTGTTTATCATGATAACCCCTTGCTTTTAGTTTTATCAAATGATTTGTTATTTTACCAATTTAGGTATTTTTTGAAATATTTATATTTTGAATAAGAGTTATTATCTTCAAAGCCTTCAAGCAGTAGATTTTGCTTTTCAGCATATTCTTTTAAATATGAAAAACAGAACTCTGTTTTTACATGTTTTGAAAAGTGATATACATTGTAAAGATAATTTTGCACCTGTGGATTTGTTACAATTCGAGTTACTTCGTATTCTAAAAATTTAAATTCATATTTTGAAATAAGATTTTTGTTTTTTAAATAACAAATATAAGAGAAAAATGATAATGTATAATCAACTTGAGGTTCCAAATTCTTATCATTATGAAAGTCATAACCATACCATTTTTCAGAATATTCAATCATATAAATAACATTGCTGATTCTTTTATCATTTCTGATTTTTTCCAATATATTTAATATGTATTCCGAACGCTTTAATTTGATTTTTTTATACCATTGAAACAGTGTAAAAAAACCGCCGAAAGCTGCTAAAACTACGGAAACTAAACTTATCCAATTTGAAACATTCATTTGAATTTTACCTCCAATGTTTTTTCTAATAAAATAATACAACAAAAATGCAATTTATTCAACAAAAAATGATTTTGACAGAAGAAATATTAGACATTTAACTTGAATGATTGCCGGATTGAAATTTATTGTTAGTTATGTTATATTGGTTTTGAGACAAATTCTATGAATTTTTTTGATATTCCAAATATTAATTGTTATATTGTTTTTTATTCCATTTGAGAAAAGAGATTATGAAACGATATTAAAGCATTAAGAATTTTGTATATTTGTTATGGGTTGGTGTGTAGAAAACTTAAAAATTCCGTTTGGCACAAAATTGAATGAAAATAACGGAAATGAATATTTAGATGCGTGCGAAAATACTGACCCAAAAAGAACTTTAAAAGATTATTTAAAAATACAAAAAGGCGATTTAGTGGTAATGAGAGCAAAAAGTGCTTATTGTTACATAGGTAACTGCTACTGCTCAATATTTTTATAAAAGCAGCAACGAAACAGTGAATAAATACGATGATCAAATGAAAAAATAGAATAGGAATATCCGTGTTATTTCAACTGATAATTTGTTCAAACCTTTATGTAAAAAGAAAGCATATTTGTTTGCGTTTTGGCGATTATTATGAAATATCAAACGATTTAACAAACATAAGTTTGAATGGATTTGATAAATGAAACCGATACAGCAAAAAGAACCATTTTATATATAAAGAAATAGAGAATTGCATTTGCTTTTGGTCTAAACATTCATTTTATTCAAAAGAATTTGATAGTCTATTTCTTACATATCAATGATTAAGCGTGTTATAGAAAAGATAATAAAAACTTGAAGAAAGTAATAAATTCAAAATCTGCACATATCAATTCGGAAGCAATAATAGTTGATTATCGCTATTGATTAATGCCCTAAAGCGCAGTTATTGTAAAAATTAACTTTGAAATATTTGGTGCGATTGCTTTATTATATTGGACTTTGTAAATGAACATAGTTTAACAAAGCAGTCATCTTTTTTTCTGATGATTGCTTTAACTTTTACTGCTGTATTATTCCTGCGGTTTTAACGGACCGTAGAAGTATGATGATGTTGCGCCGCCGTCGATTAAGAATGTTGAGCCGGTGATAAATGCGACTTTGTCGCTCATCAAAAGCTCTGCAACATTTGCAACCTCATCGGCTGTGCCGGGTCTGCCGGCAGGGCATTTGGCAAACATATTTTTATAAAAATCGCCGCGCGGCTCAAAATCGCAACGCGGCAGGGCTTTATGCCGGTTGATGTCATCGGCGAACAGCAGTGGTTTGACACAGCGGTCAGCCGAATACCGCTGATGCGAAACGGCGAGCAGGTCACCAAAACATATTGCGAGTTTTGGAAAAAGGACAATTCGGGCAACTATATCGAGGAGCTTGTCGACATTTTGAAATCAATGTTTTGATTTGCAAATTCGGATTTTTCGGTGTGCGCATTTTAAACTTGTTTAACTTCTATATTGGCAATATAATATGATTTATATTTAAAGGAGATTTTATATGGTTGTTCATCCTATTGACGCCGTGTTTGACGAAAACAGCACGGTGCTGATTTTAGGCTCGTTCCCGTCTGTCAAATCGCGTGAAGAAGGCTTTTTCTACGGCCATCCTCAAAACAGATTTTGGCGCGTAATCGCCGCTTTGTTTGATTGTGATGTGCCGAAAACTATTGACGGTAAAAAACGCCTTTTGCTCAAAAGCAATGTTGCCGTGTGGGATGTCATTCATTCCTGCGATATATGCGGCTCGTCCGACAGCAGTATAAAAAATGTTGTGCCGAATGATATTTTGCCGCTTTTGGATAACGGCAAGATTACAAGAATTTTTACAAACGGCAAAACCGCCGACAGGCTTTATAAAAAATATATCTTTCCTAAAACAAATATTCCTGCCGTCTGCCTCCCCTCAACAAGCCCGGCAAACGCCCGAGTGTCGCTTGACGAGCTGATTGAAATTTGGTCGCAGATAAAAGAATAAATATATCCCGAACGGAATCTGAAAATTCTTTTCGGGATTTTTTATGCGACAAATTATATATGATTTGTCTGATATTTGTTGAAAATGCACTAATGAACCGAAAGTAGAATAAAAAAATTATAAACTATGCCAAATTCCTATTGAAAATAGACCTCCTATATGCGATTATTATGTCAAAGGAGGGACTCTTTTGGATAAATATGATATAGCAAGAAAAATTTGTGACGCACGCCGCGCAAAAAATCTTTCTCAAAAGGAACTCGGTGATTTGCTCGGCGTTTCAAATAAAGCAGTTTCAAAGTGGGAAAACGGCGATTCCGTTCCCAAAACCGAAACGCTTATAAAACTCGGCGAGGTCCTCGGCTTGGATGTAAGCGAACTTATCGGCATTTCAAATCGTGCCGATTCTCAAAGCGACGAAAAAATCCGCAGTCTGACTGCCGAAAACGATTTGCTCAAATCCGAGCTTGCGACGGCAAAAAAGAAAAAACGCCGCAATTTGATTGTCGCGTTCAGCGTGTGCGTTGTTTGTATTGTCGCCGTTATCGCTTCATCTGTAATAATCGGCAATTTCGGCAAAAACGGCAAAATCAACGGCATAGGAGAGCAGGGGAGAAAAATTTCCTTTGCCGATAACGAATTTATCCCTGCCGACGATTTGACAGCATATGCGTTTTCAGGCTCAAGGCTCACCGACGACCTCGATTTGAATAAGTATGCCGATTTTTCCGACGGCAAATCAACTCAGCGCATTGCCGTTTCGTGCAACAGCCACTATCCTATTATTGCCGTCTCGTCGCTCGGTAAAAAATATTATTATATCAATAAAGATTCTTTTGCAAATTTACAAATGACACCCGACAAAATCGGCAGTTATACATTGTCTGACGAGTCGGCGGCAGATACCGATTACAGCGAATACACAAGCCGCGATGATTTCCGTTTTAACAATATCGACCCTAACGGCGATTTCGGCACGGCGCTTTCAAACACCGCTTTTCATAAATCGGCGGAGTGCAAGGAGGCGGTCGATAAAAAAATTGTCGAGCGCTATATGTCGAACAATTCATTAAAACTTCGTGCCGATGTCAATGACGGAAGTCTGAATATGATTGATATATACGAGCTTGAACTCGGCGAATTTTTCAGCGACGATGATAAAAACATTTATTATTACGATTATTCAACCGGAAATGCTTATAAAGCAGACAAGGGGGTGAACGGCTTTGTCGGATGAGACCAAAAAACTCTATACAATTATAGAACAGCAGGAGCATTTGCTCGCGGAACTTAAGTCGCAGGCTGACAGGCTCGACAATGATTCTGTTGCAAAGCAAAATGAAATTCTTAAAAAAGAAGTTGCCGACGCAACCGACAAAAACAACAGCCTTCAAAATGAAAATGCGGATTTGAAAAAGGAACTTTCTGCCGCAAAGGGCGCGTTGTTCAACAAAATGGCAAACGAAAAGCTCGCCGTTTTCTCACGGGTGCAAGCGGAAATTGACGGAATTTATTATCAAAAACAATTTTCCGCAAACAGTCGCCTTGATGAATACAGAAATGGCTGTATAAAAAGTATTAACGAGGTTTACGCGGCGATAGAAAAATACGGCTCGCAGGAGTATTCCTCCGTTTTGCAAAGGCTTGAGTCAATCAAAAACGAAATGGAACAGATTGACAAAAGAGTTAAGCAATATAGCGACACCGAGTTTGCAAACGCGGTGAAGGTCAACAATTCTGTCGGCGACAGGCTTGCAAACGAGCCGATTACCGAAAACGAAAAGCGCACCGCGCTGAAACAAAAAAGCCTTGAATCGTTTATCGGACTCAATGTGCTTTCAAAGGCAGGTATTTTGCTGTTTTTAATCGGGATTATTATGCTCGGCAGATTTGCCTATGTCCATATGTCAAATGTGTTTAAGGGCGGATTGATATTTGCGCTCGGTGCCGTGCTTATTGCTGTGGGCGAGATGTTCCATAAAAAAGAAAAATCCGTTTTCTCGGTTTGCCTTGTAAGCGGCGGCGTCGCCGTTTTGTATGCCGCCGCGGCGACATGTTATTTTGCGTTTAATTTATACGGCGCAAGGATGACATTTGTGCTTTGCATTGTCATCACGGCGATAGCGATACTGCTTTCGCACCAAACAAAAAGTCAGGTTGTCTGCGCGTTCGGTGCGGTCGGCGGATATTTGCCGGTTGTTTCCGCGTTTATGATTACATTCGGCAAGGCGGCGTCCGACAGAATGTTCCTGCCGGTTTCAAGCGCATATTTTTGCGTTCTCGCCGTAATAATTTTTGTGATGACATACAACAAAAAATGGTATGCCGCGCAGTTTATCGGCTACAGTTTGCATATTGTCGCTCTCGGCGGCATTGCCCGCTGTGCGTGGGCGCTCAAAAATATTGCCGGCTACGAATATGCTCTGCCGCTTGCGGCAGGCTTTGCGATTGTGTCATTTGTGATTTATTTGATGATGCCTGCCGTTAAAATTTTTGCCGATAAGCCAATCGGAATGGGCGATTTTGTTTTGCTTGCGCTCAATACCGTCAGCGGTGCGGTTTCGGTCAGCATTACGCTTCACAATTGCTTTGAAAAGGGCGTGGCAAACAGAAATGTCGGCATTGTTTTTCTCCTCTTTGCGTTGATTTATGCCGTGCTTATGCTGAAATCAACTCATAAAAAGGACGAAAAATCAAACGCTTCAACCTCGTTTTTGTCGCTGAGTGCGCTTGTTTTCTCAATGCTTGTCGTTCCGTATATCTTCGGATTGATTTACGGTCCCGTTGCATGGACGTTTGAGGGTACGGTGCTCGCCGTTCTCGGTATCCAAAGAAAAATCAAAGCGACAGAATATGTCGGCTTTTCTTCAATAATTTTTTCCGCTATTCTTGCATTCAGCCTGTACTTGTCCGATGAACTCGGCACAGTGCTCACGCTTGTGACATTCGGAGTTATTGTTGCCTGTGTTTGGATGTATTGCATCGTCGCATTGCTTTCGGACAAAAAGAATATTGAGCCTTATCGCCTGCTTGAAATCGGGCTCGGCGTTTCAACTTTTTTATATGTTAAAAGTTTTCTTTCATATGTTGTCGAAAGCCCCGCAGTCAGCGTTTACAGCGATTTTTTGTTTGCGGCGTTAATGATTTTGATTGCGGTTGCCGTTGCGGTAATTATCCGCGTCGGCATTTTGAAAAGCAAGGCAACGGTCATTTTTAGCAACATTGTCGGCGTTGTTCTCGCTCCGATAACAGCGCTTGTATTGAACATCTTTAACAGCTACAACGATTTTCACGAGTTTTACGGCAAACCGATTGAGTCAACCGCGCTTGTCGCCGTGAATATTGTTTTTCTTATCGCAGTCAATATAATTGTTGCACTGTTTTTTGCAAATTCGGTGGGCAGTCTGCTCAATATCACACACGGCGCAATGTGGATTTACACTGCGGCTATTTCAATTTCGGCTTTGATGCAAATCACCTCAATTCTTATGTCGCAGTTTAATGTTGCGTTTTCAAGCGTTGTTCTCAGCGGAATTTATATCGTGTCTGCGTGCGCTCTGCTTTTCATCGGATTCAAAAAGCGGTACACCGTTGTTCGTTCGGGCGGTCTTGTGATTATTCTTTGTGCCATTGCAAAGCTTTGCTTTGTTGATACAATGCATCTCGATTCAGGGTGGAAAATCGCGTCATACTTTGCATTCGGCGCAATGCTTATTGTTATTTCATATTTCTATCAAAGGTTCAGCAAAAAGTTTCATGACGAGGCTGTGAACGAAATTGATAAAACAAATTGAATATAAAAAGTACAAAGACCGTGGGCTTAAAAACTCACGGTCTTTGTAAATATGGGGGAAAGAAAAGTAGAAAGCTGATTTATGCAACATCGGTGTACGATATTTCCTCACTGTATTCATCGCTCAGTGCAAGGTGAATATCAACTCCGACGCTGTCCGAAAGGTTTTTCAAAATATCAATAAAATCGTCAATATTTGAATTTTCACAAAAGCCTTTGCAATTTGTGGTGTCAATAAAAATGTCTGTCAAATCATAGTTCGCGGCACAGAGTCCGGCAAAAAAGCCATAAAGCTGTTTGGCTGATGATATGCCGTAATCGTGAAGGTTAATGTGTCTGACAGAGAAGGGGAGAAACTTTGAAAGCTTGCTGCCGTATTCAACAAACACAATATTTCCCTTGCTTTGCTCTGCGGTGTAAACGGCTGTTTCGGTCAATATCCTTGTTTTGCCCGTTCCCTTTTGTCCTGAAATGTAGTCTAACATTTTCATTTTCCTTTCTGCAAATACTCTTTTGCTAACCTTTGACTACATAGTACAGCCTAATTGCGAATTGCAAAAGAATAAACTATAAATCTATTGTGAAAATAATATTAATTACCTGTTACGGCATAACAGTTTATTCATTTTTTGCTATTTCTATGCAGCCGAGTGATTTTTTCAAAATCAGCGCCTTAACCCTTTCCTTTGCCCGCATTATATAATGTAATAATATTATGCTGCCGTATAATGCGTAAATCAAAACGGTTATTGCCGACCATTTATCAAGTGCAATGTTAGCGGCGAAAAATAAAATGTACCTCAAAACGCAATATAATATGTTTATATATTGCATTGTTTTATATCCTCGTTTTTTATTGACAAGATTAATGTGTGTTTGCATTGCAAAAATCGGTGCGCTCATCAAAATGAAATATCGCAAAAAGTATGCCGCACCAAAGCCGAATCCTGCCGCTTGGTAAAAGCCTTCGGTGCAAAAAATATACAGCGCAAGCATTGTCGCCGCGGCGAGTTTATACGCGGCGTCGGTTCTGCGCTTTTTCTTTTTGATGATGTAAAAAATTATCACGCCGAAATAAAACAATGCCGCACAATCCGCCGCAATCATAACGGCGAGCGAAAATGCTCTTTCGCTGAAAAATTCGGTGATAAAATCATTTATTGTTGTTATGTATATCGGCGACTCAATTGTGCATTTGTCCGTAACGGCGATTATTCTCAAATTGATTTCATCGCCGCTTTTTGCTCCGTATAAATCCGCAATATAGTAGTATTCTCCCATATAATTGCTGTCGCTTTTTTTACTGCGACATATCACTTTGCCTTTTGTAAAAGCGTCAACCCTGCCGCCTCTTATTTTGAATACGAGTTTTGCTTTGTCATAGTCGCATTTTCTTACCGTCGCTGTTATCGTGTTGCTGTCCTTGATTTTATATCCGCTCGGTATAATTTCACTGCCGCCGATTTCGCACCTCAACGCTGTGCGCGACGGCTCACTTTTTCCGAATGCGTTTTCGTTTTGCGCAAAAATGCCACAAATCAAAGTGATGGTGATGATTAATGCCGTCAGTGCAATTGCCGCTCTTTCCTTATTCTTGATAAATTTTTTCAACTTTTCTATTACAATTCCTCCAAACGCTTGCTACAAAAATTTATGCTCCGTCACCCACCGATATTACCTTTTGCCATCTTGCTTTTTATTATTTCAAGATTGTTTTTTATTCTTTTATCATCGCTCATTTTTGCCGCCTGCTCTTCAAGTTCCTCGGCACGGCTCAAAAGACCTATGTTGTATGCTCCGATTGCACCTAAATCATACAGCGA
>OLHA01001987.1_pt1 | contig 10244 bp, 9 predicted proteins | sample 1605961 | NCBI WGS metagenome assembly OLHA01 (sample SAMN03283288) | human gut metagenome | biome: human-associated habitat; material: feces | host: Homo sapiens | place: Peru | collected 2012
TAAAAATATACTTATTTTAGAAAAAAGTGCACCTGGTGGAAAATTACTTAAAACTGATAAAATAAATAATTATTTAGGATTTAAAAATATAGATGCAAGCTCTCTTGCTTATGATATGTATGAACAAGTAATTGATTTAGGAGTTCCTATTAAAACAGAAAAAGTAATTGATGTTATAGATGGTAAAGAAAAAATAGTTAAAACAGAAAAAAATGAATATAAAACAAAAACTATATTAATTGCGTGTGGTAGAGTAGAAAAAAAGCTTGATATACTAAAAGAACATGCGCTTAATATAAGTTATTGTGCTAAATGTGATGGTTCACTATATAATGGCAAAGATGTTATGCTTATTGGTAATAATAAAGAAAGTGAAAATGATGCAATATACTTAAGTAATATAGTAAACAGTTTAATATATGTTAATTATAGTGATGATAATGTAACTTTTGATAAAGATAATATTAAAGTTATTAATAAAAAAATAAGTAATTTAAATATTAGTGATGAAATTATTAAAACTGTAACTATAGATGATAAAGAATATGCTATAGATGGATTATTTATAGAAAATGGTTATACACCTAATATTGATTTTATAAAATCACTTAATATAAAACTTGATAATAATTATATTGTTGTAGATGAAAATATGAAAACTAATATTGATGGTATTTATGCATCAGGAGATATAATTAAGAAAAAAGTTTATCAAATAGTAACTGCGGCATCAGATGGAGCAGTAGCGGCTTTATCAATAATAAAAGATTTAAAGTAAGGAGTAATGGTTATGACTTTTTCAGGAAAAATAAAAAAAGAAATATCAAATTTAGAATGCACTAAACTTGAATATATATCAGAATTATCTGGAATAATTAGAACAAGTGCTGATATAAAATTGTATGCAATAAGAATTCAAACAGAAAATATAAATGTTGCAAATAGAATATTTAAAATAGTTAAAGAAATATATAATGTTACATCTAATATAACAATAAAGAAGAATTATAACTTTAAAAAGAATGAAGTATATATTATTGAAATTAAAAAGGATGTACTTACAATAATAAAAGATTTAGGTTTGCTTAATGAAAAAGGTTTTGATTTATTAAAAGTTCCTAGTGAGTTTATAGTTGCGGATGATGAACTTAAAAGAGCATTTATAAGAGGTTGTTTCTTAATATGTGGAAGTGTAAATGATCCAAAGACATCAAGATATCATCTGGAGTTTTTAATAGAAAATTTGGAATTTGCAGAATTTTTGAATAATCTATTAAATGAATATAATTTAAATTCAAAAGTACATAGAAGAAAAAAAGGTTATATGGTTTATATTAAAGAATCAGAAAAGATTAGTGAATTATTAACTATAATAAAGGCTTATGAAGAAGTACTTTATTATGAAGATATAAGAACATATAGAGAAAAAGTTAATATGACTAATAGAATAAATAACTGTGAACAAGCAAATATAGAAAAGAGTATGAAATCTGCTCAAAGTCAAGTTGATGATATTAATTATTTAAAAGAAATAGATGCATATGATTTACTTGATGATAAAGTTAAAGAAGTCGCAAATTATAGATTAAAGTATCCTGAAAGTTCATTAATAGAATTAAGTGAGATAATTTCAATAGAAACAGGTAATAAGGTAACAAAGTCTTGTATTAATCATAGACTTAGAAAAATAAGAGAATTAGTTAGAAAAGCTAAAGAAAATTCTAATTAATTCTCTTTTTTTAGTGGAAATTTAGTTATTTATAGAGAATATAAGTATAGGAGGCGAATTATGTACGAATTAAAAGAAGAATTAAATATAGAAAATATGATATATGAAATAAGAGGAAAACAGGTAATGCTAGATTCTGATTTAGCAAAATTATATGAATGCAAAAATGGAACAAAATCAATTAATTTAGCGGTAAATAGAAATGTTAAAAAATTTCCAAATGATTTTTATTTTCAATTAACTAACAATGAAACAGAAAACTTGAGGTTTCATTTTGAAACCTCAAATTCAACGACTAATTATGGTGGAAAAAGGTATAATCCATATGCATTTACTGAACAAGGGATTGCAATGCTGGCGACTATTTTACATACACCTGTTGCAGCAGAAGTAAGTGTTAATATAATGAGAACATTTGTAAAAATGAGAAAATATATCTCAGCAAATTTAATAGAACAAGACAATATGAAAAATATGCTTATTAAACATGATAACGAAATAAAATTACTTCAAGAATCATTTTCAAAATTAGAGGAAAAAGAAAAAATAAATCATATATTTTATGATGGACAAATATATGATGCATATTCACTATTAATTGATATATTTAAAGAGGCAGAGAAAGAAATAATTATAATCGATAATTACGCGGATAAAAGTATTTTAGACATGATTACGAATTTAAATGTGAGAGTAACTATTGTTACTAGAAAATTTAATTTATTAAAAGATATAGATATAAAAAAATATAATAGGCAATATAATAATTTAAAAGTAATATACAGTGATAAGTTTCATGATAGATTTATAATAATTGATAGAACAGATTTATATCATTCGGGAGCAAGTTATAAAGATTTAGGTAATAAATGTTTTGGTATTAATAAGATAAAAGATGATGAATATCTAGAAAATATATTAATAAAAACAGGTTTATAAAATATTTGCATTATAAGCTGAATTATATTATAATATATGTGCTTCAAAAAAGGGGTGAATAAAATGAATTATAGTAAAAATAAAGAAATCTTAAATAATTTAATGTTAAAATATGGTTTATCTAAAGATGAAAGAAAAGAATTTTTTAAAATTATATATAAAATATTTAGACATAAAGAATTTCAAAGAAGAATGACAAGTGAATTTAATCATCATAATGATATAACACTTGGTTATCATGTGCTTGAAGTAGCTCTTTGTACATACAAAACATGTAAAAAGAAAATAAAAAAGGGTATAAAAGTAAATACGGATGTAGCAGTTAAAATAGCAATGCTTCATGATTTTTATGAATTACCTTGGCAAAATAATAAAGAATCATCATCTAAGAATTTAATTCATAAACATGGATTTCGTCATCCAATAGAGGCAGCTATTAACGCTATATATTATTATCCATCTTTATTTAAAGATAGAAAAGAAAGTATGATGATAATAGATGGTATAGTTCATCATATGTATCCACTTGCAGTACCAGTACTTACAGGATTTGATACAAATGAAATAGAGCTTAAAAATTATGATAAGGTTAAAAAAATAGATAATGAATTATTAGAGCAAATAATTTATTCTACAAATAGAGGAAGAATAATTAAATTATCATTATGCAAAAGTAGATATAAAGAAGGACGAATCGTATCAAATTCAGATACATTAGTATCAATTAATAACTATGAAAGTCTAAAAGGTATACCTGCTCTTATTACTGGAGTAAATAAAAATATAGAAGTGTAAAATAGGCGATAAAGAAATCTTTATCGTTTATTTATATTTTTGTTAAAATATGGTATATTTTAGTATAGAGGTGAAAAAAATGATAGCACGATTAACAGAAGAACAATTAAATTATTTTGATAATCCGGACTTTTATCAAGATTATATGGAAATGTTTATATTTAGATTAACATTTTCAAATATGGCAATAGAAAGAGATTTAGGTGAAATAGCAGATAGTAAAAATGCAATTAGATTAAGGGACAACTATAGAGCTTTTCAAAAATTGCTTACTATGTTTTCGTACGATATGAGTGAAGATCTTATTATTGATATTGCAAATACAATAAATAAAAGTTCAATGTATATTTCAAATGGTTATAGAAAATTAGGTAGAACTTTAGGAGATACTAATGAACCAATATCAGATCCAAAAGATATAAAAAGTGATATGGAGAAATTACTTTATAATTATTATAATGAATGGAATAACTTAGATTCATATTTAAGAGAGGCAAAATTTAATATTGAATTTTTAAGAATACATCCATTTGAAGATGGTAATGGTAGAACAAGTAGACTTTTACTTAACTTTAATTTGATGAAACAAAAAATAGCACCTGTAATAATAACAGATGATTTAGTTGATGATTATTTTAACGCAAGAAATAATTTTGATGAAGAGTGGATTGCTAATATGTTTAGAGTTCAATCAGAAAAAGAACTTGAAGTAATAGATGGATTAACTAAAGAATTAAAAAAAGAAAATGAAGGACTAAAACTATGAGTAATGTTGGAATAATAGGTGGAGGAGTATCAGGTGTAATAAGCGCAATATATGCAAGTAAGAATGGTAATAAAGTAACTATTTTAGAAAAAAATAATGATATACTTAAGAAACTTTTAATAACAGGTAGTGGTAGATGTAATTATTTTAATAGTGATCAAAATATAAATCATTATCATTCTAAAAACGAAGAATATTTAAAAGAAATTATTACAAAAGAAAATACAAAAGAATTATGTAAATTTTATGATAGTATTGGTATTGTTCCTAAAATAAAAGATGGTTATTATTATCCATATTCAAATATGGCAATAAGCATAAAAAATGCACTTGTGACTGAAGTTTTAAAATCAAATATAAAAGTAATATGTAATTACGATGTAAAAAGTGTAGACTATAAGAATAATGAGTTCATTATTAATAATGATAAACATTTTGATAAACTTATAATAAGTACAGGTTCTAAAGCATATCCAAAAACAGGATCAGATGGATTTGGATATAGTCTTGTTAAAAAACTAGGACACACTATAAATGAAGTAAAACCTGCACTTGTAAGTTTACGCTCAGATGATAAAATATTAAATATAATTTCAGGAGTAAGAGCAAATGCTAAAATATCCTTATATCACTTTGATGAATTATTAAAAGAAGAAATAGGTGAAGTACAATTTGTTAAAAATGAAGTATCTGGAATTTGTACATTTAATTTAAGTTATTTAGTTACTAACAATAATAATGTAAGAATTAATTTTATGCCATTTATAAAAGTAGAAGAATATGATGATTTTATGCTTAAAAATAATAATAAAAGAGTAAAAGAAATATTAAATGGAATATTAAATCCAAAACTAATACTAGCTATAATTAAAAGATGTAATATAAATGAAGAAAAGTATTTTTATGAACTATCTAAAAAAGAAAAAGAGTTATTAAAAGAAAATTTAATTAGTTTTAGAATTGATATAAAAGGAAAAGGACCATTTGATAAAGCACAAATATGTATGGGCGGTGTACCATTAAATGAAATTGATATAAAAAGTATGAAATCAAAAATAAATGAAAATTTATATATAACAGGTGAAATGCTTGATGTAAATGGTGATTGTGGTGGATATAATTTAACATTTGCATTTATTTCTGGATATCTTTCAGGAAAGGATATAAAATGATTAGAGTAAGACAAGTAAAAGTAAATATAGATGATAATTCTTTAGAAAATATAAAAAAGTGTACAAGTAAAAAATTAAATATAAAAGATGAAGATATACATAATTTAAAAATAATTAAAGAGAGTATTGATGCTAGAGGAGATGCAAATTATATTTTTGAAGTAGAAATAGAAACTAATTTAGAAAATAAACTACTTAAAAATAAAGATGTATATGTTCCAAAGGATGAGAATTATAAATTTGAAATAACAGGAACTAAACAAATGACAGAAAGACCTATAATTGTAGGAAGTGGACCAGCAGGATTATTTTCAGCATATATGCTTTCACAAAATGGTTATAAGCCTATAATTATAGAAAGAGGTGAAAAAGTAGAAGATAGAGTAAAAACTATAGAAAACTTTTGGGAAACCGGTAAATTAAATAAAAATTCTAATGTACAATTTGGAGAAGGTGGCGCAGGTACTTTTTCTGATGGTAAGTTAAATACACTTGTTAAAGATAAAAACTATAGAATGAAAAAAGTATTTGAGATATTTGTAGAGTGTGGGGCACCAAGTGATATACTATATAAAAATAAACCACATATTGGTACTGATTTACTTAGAAATGTAATAATAAATATGAGAAATAAAATTATAGATATGAGTGGAACATTTTATTATAATTCTTGTCTTACAGATATAGTTATAAATAATAATAAAGTAACAGAAATAATTATAAATGATAAAGAAAAAATCAAATGTGAAACACTTATTTTAGCGTTAGGTCATAGTGCAAGAGATACATTTAAAATGCTTTATGAAAAAGGTATTAATATGATTCAAAAACCATTTGCGGTAGGAGTTAGAATAGAACATAAACAAGATATAATTAATAAATCGCAATATGGAAAATATAGTAAGTATTTACCTAATGCAGATTATAAATTAACTCATACTTGCACCGATGGAAGAGGAGTATATTCATTTTGTATGTGCCCTGGTGGATTTGTAGTAAATGCATCAAGTGAAGAAAATCATTTAGTAATAAATGGAATGAGTAATCACAAAAGAGATGAAGAAAATTCAAATAGTGCGATAGTTGTTCAAGTATCAAATAAGGACTTTGGTAATAATATATTTGATGGTATGAATTTTCAAAGACATTTAGAAGAAAAAGCATATAGTCTTGGTAATTGTTTAATTCCTGTTCAACTTTTTAAAGATTACGAAAACAATACTATTTCAAAACAATTTAAAAGTGTAAAACCAATATTTAAGGGTAATTATAAATTTGCTAATATAAATGATATATTTCCAGAATTTATAAATAATGATTTAAAAGAAGCAATTAATTATTTTAATAATAAAATAGATGGATTTAATAGTGGTGACGCTATTATTGCAGGTGTTGAAACAAGAACATCATCACCAATTAGAATAGTAAGAGACGAAAATGGAATGAGCAATATAGATGGGATTTATCCTATAGGAGAAGGTGCTGGGTATTCTGGAGGAATAACAACTAGCGCAATGGACGGAATAAAAATTTCAGAATTAATTGCTAAAATATATAAGAATTAATATTAATAAAATATTGATTCTTTTTTTAATATAAAAGTTAGTAAACTCATTGACAAATAAGTGTAAAAAATATATATTATTGTTAAGTACTAATCAGAGGGGCAAGTATATGACAATAGGTGTAAATTTAAAAACAATAGTAAAAAATTATTCATTATGTGAAAAGTTATTTAGAGAAGATTATAAAGACAACAATTATACAAAAGGAATATTTGATTTCTTTTCTAATATTGAAATAAATAGTGATATTATACATGATTTAAAAAGATTAAAAAAAGAAGGGAATAAAATAGATTTATACGTACCTAATTATTTAGTTTATGATAATGAAAGAATAATGGAAAAAGTTAAAAGATTATTAGAATTAGATGAGTTTTCTTTTGACACTATAAAAAAATATAATTCATTAGATGAATTAAAGAATGATGGTATAGATTGTTTTGTTTCTGATTTTAATATTGGTGGACAAGGAATAATTTTACCATATCAAGTAATTAAATTAGATAGTAGTGATTATGAAAAATTTGAATTAGTAAAAAAGGTTTATAACGCTAATTATGATATCAATTTAAGAAAAATTAATGAACTTGAATATAATACTCAAAAAGCAAGAACAGGTATTCCATCTGTAGATAAACCATGGAGAAAGTTTTATTCAGAAAAAGAAAAAAGTGTAGTAATGCCAAAGAAAACTATGTATGAATATTTAAGATGTGGCGCTGAAAAAATGTCTAATAAGATTGCTCTTATTTATTATGGAAGAAAATTTACATATAAAGAATTGATGGAAAAAATTGATAAGTACGCATCATCATTTATAAGTTATGGAATAAAAGAAGGAGATGTTGTATCAATATGTATGCCGAATGCACCAGAAGCAATTTTTATGGTATATGCATTAAATAAAATTGGTGCAATTGCAAATATGATACATCCTTTAAAAAGTCCTAATGAAATAAAAGAATATGTAAATAAAGTCGATTCTAAAATGTTACTTGTTTTAGATACATCACTTCAAAATATAGAAGGTATAACAAATGAATTATGCACTGATAAAATAGTTTCAGTATCAGTTGGCAATTCAATGCCTTTATATATGAAACTTATATTTGAAAAATCAAAAAAATTAAATTTAACAAAAGAATATATTTCTCTTAAAGATTTTGAAAATAATGGAAAAAAAGTAAAAAATTCATTACAAGTAGATTATAAAAAAAATGCTGGCGCAGCAATAATGCATACTGGTGGTACAAGCGGTAAATCAAAGGCTGTTTTACTTACAAATGATAATCTTAATTCAATGGTTCATGCTCAAAGAGTAACAGCTAAAAACTTTGCTGAAGGTGATGTAATGCTTACAATAATGCCTGTATTCCATGGATTTGGATTATGTAGTTCTGTTCATATGCCTTTATCATATGGTGTATCAGTAGTTTTATGGCCAAAGTTTGAATCTAAAAAGTTAAAATCAATGTATGAAAAAAATAACGTTAATCACATGTTTGGAATACCAAAGTTATTTGAATGTTTAATAAAAGAAAATGTTGATTTAACTAATGCTGGATATCTTGTTTCAGGTGGGGAAAAAATTGAACAAAAAAGAGAACAAAAAATTAATAATGGGTTCTTGGAGAATGGTTCTAAATTTAACTTAAAAAAAGGTTATGGTTTAACAGAAGCAACAGCAGGTACAACTTTATCTGATGATTATAGTAATAGATTAGGAAGTATTGGAATACCACTTGTATGTAATGATTTTAAAGTAGTAAAACCAGGAACAGAAGAAGAACTAGGATATTATGAAAAAGGTGAATTTTGTATTTCAGGCCCAACTGTTATGAGGTGTTACTATAATGATGAAGAAGAAACTAAAAAAACATTAAGAAAACATTCTGATGGAAAAATATGGCTTCATACAGGTGATATGGGATATATGGATGAATCTGGGCTTTTATATTACACAGATAGATTAACAAGAATGTATACATCTGGAGGATTTAACGTATATCCACCACATATAGAAGAAGTTATATTAAAATTAGATGAAATAGAATCATGTGCAGTAGTACCAATGAAACACCCAAGTAAAAATATTAAAGTGCCAAAGGTATATATAATTATGAAAAAAGGTTATGAACTTAATGAAGATTTATTAAATAAAATAAAAAATATTTGTTCTTTAAATCTTGATTTATATCATCAACCATTTAGTATTGAGAGTATAGATTCATTCCCAATAACAAATTTAGGAGAAAATATTGGTAAAGTAGATTATAAAAAATTAGAAGAAAATGCAAATGAAACAGTGAAGGTAAAAAAATTAGTAAAGTAATGGAGGCTTTTTATGGCAAATATAGCATTTGATGTAGATGGAGTAATGACAAATTTAGCAAAATTCCAATTAGATACTGGAAGAAAATATTTTGGTGAAAGGCGTCGTGGCCGGACGGATTGCAGAGGATGTATACCGGCTGGAAAATATTGAAAAAGCAGAGTAGAATAATCGGGGAAAGATAAGTGTATGAGAAGTGTATTTTGAATAATGGTTGAATTTTGCAGTACTTTATATTAGAATAGATTTAGCGATGCTTTTTCATTAGGAAGAACAAAAGAGCAAAATAAGGGCGTGAAAAAATGCAGAACATGAATAACACACAATATTTTAGAGTTGAAAAAGAACCGGAAATCAGGGTACATGATGTACTTAAGATTGTATACGAGGCATTATCCGAGAAAGGATATAATCCGGTCAATCAGATTGTTGGATATATTATGTCTGGTGATCCGACTTATATTACCAGTCACAATAATGCAAGAAGTCTGATTATGAAAGTAGAACGTGACGAACTTGTAGAAGAGATATTAAAGGAATATATCCATACAAATTCATGGAAGTAGGAGGCAGTTGATGCGGATAATCGGTCTTGACTTCGGTTCTAAAACCGTTGGAGTTGCCGTTAGCGATGAACTGCTTATTACTGCACAGGGAATTGAGATTGTGCGCAGAAAATCAGAAAATAAGCTGCGTCAGACATTGGCACGTATTGAAGAATTAATCAAAGAATATAACGTGGAGAAAATTGTTCTCGGCTTTCCGAAAAATATGAATAACAGTGAAGGCGAACGTTGTGAAAAAACCTTAGAATTTAAAGAAATGTTAGAAAGGCGTACCGGACTTACAGTAGAGCTGTGGGACGAACGCCTTACTACTGTTGCGGCGGATAATCTTATGATGGAAGCCGGAATCCGAAGAGAGAATCGCAAAGAATATGTAGATC
>OLHA01001990.1_pt1 | contig 10230 bp, 7 predicted proteins | sample 1605961 | NCBI WGS metagenome assembly OLHA01 (sample SAMN03283288) | human gut metagenome | biome: human-associated habitat; material: feces | host: Homo sapiens | place: Peru | collected 2012
TCTGGAGAAAGAGAATGTCCCCCTTCTTCCGTCGCATCGAAAAAACTTATATTTAAAACAATCCCCGCAAATCCGTCCCTTCTGCCAAATCCCAAAGACTCCCAGACCATGCCGTTAACCAGCCATTTCATTGTCCATAAAAAATTCCACATTGAGATTCAAGTAAAATTCAATTTTTCCATGGTACTATAAAAAGAAAGGAAAATTATTCCTACAATACCTATTGACATGATAGGAATTAAGGGGTATGATAAACGAAAGTCGAGGGAGGCGGAAACATGAAGCGAAAATTATTTTCAATGGTAAAGAAAATAGCGGTACTGTCCATGGCGGCAATTCTGTTGATTGGATGTACCGGATGCGGAAGCAAAAAGAGCCATGTACGGACAATCACCAACGTCTCCTACGATCCGACAAGAGAATTTTATGAAGCATATAATCCGCTGTTTGAGAAATATTATAAGGAAAAAACGGGAAAAGAAGTGAATATTATTCAATCCCACGGAGGTTCCGGTGCACAGGCGCGCTCCGTCGTGGAGGGATGTAACGCCGATGTCGTGACACTGGCACTTGAGCATGATATCACACTGATCGAGCAGACCGGACTGATTGAAAAAGGCTGGGAACAGGAATTTGCCGATGACAGTTCCCCATACACTTCGACGATTGTTTTCCTCGTCCGGAAAGGCAATCCGAAACAGATCAAAGACTGGGACGATCTGGTAAATAAAAAGGTCGAGATCATCACCCCGGACCCGAAGAGCAGTGGTGGTGCCTGCTGGAACTTTTTAGCAGCACTTTCCTATATAAAGGAGCAGACCGATGATGAGAAGGAACAGAAAGCATTTCTGCAGAAACTTTACTCGCAGGTTTCCGTCATGGATTCCGGAGCGCGCGGTTCCACTACCACGTTTGTGGAAAACCAGAAAGGGGATGTACTGATCGCGTGGGAAAATGAGGCAATTACCACGATGAAAAGTTATCCGGATGAATATGAGATGATTACGCCGAGTGTCAGTATTCTGGCACAGCCGAGTGTGGCGATTGTGGATGACAACGCAGATGCCAATGGCACGCAGGAAGTGAGCCGCGAGTACCTGAATTATCTGTACACGGATGATGCGCAGCGGCTGGCGGCAGAATATGGATACCGCCCGAGCAATGAATCAATCCTGAAAGAATTTTCCGACCGTTTTGACCTGAATGTGAAATTATATACGATCAAAGATTACGGCGGCTGGAACGAAGCATATAAGAACTATTTTGACGATGGAGCAATGTTTGATGAAATCTACGGCAACGAATAAGACAAAAAAAGTACGTGTGATACCGGGGTATCACCTCACATTGGGAATTACAGTGACAATGCTTTCCCTGATTGTGCTGATCCCGCTGGCATCCGTAATGGTTTCCGCATTAAAACTGCGTCCGGCAGAGTTCTGGTCCCTGATTACGAAGCCGACCGTGCGGCATGCATTTGCGACCAGCATCGGATGTTCGTTTATTGCGGCACTTATAAACAGTGTGTTCGGTGTGATCATTGCCTGGGTGCTTGTAAGATATGAGTTTCCGGGAAAACGTATCCTCGATGGCTGTATTGAGCTTCCGTTTGCACTGCCGACTTCGGTAGCAGGTATCACACTTTCCAAAATGTATTCCGAAAACGGAATCCTTGGGGCTCCGCTTGCAAAACTTGGCATCAAAGTATCCTATACACATCTGGGACTGGTCATTGCACTGGTGTTTGTCGGAATTCCGTTTGTCATCCGTGCCGTGCAGCCGGTACTCGAAAAACTTGACGGACAGTATGAAGAAGCAGCATTTATGCTTGGAGCCAACCGGTTTCAGACCTTCCGCAGAGTGCTTCTTCCGGAGATGATGCCCCCGGTTTTAACCGGATTTGGGCTTGCCTTTGCCAGAGGAATTGGTGAGTACGGAAGTGTCATTTACATATCCGGAAACAGCGCAAGGGAACATACGCAGGTGATCTCCTATGTGATCATGCAGAAGCTTGGATATATTGATTATGCGAGTGCCACGGCAATCGCACTGGTAATGTTGATTTTGTCGTTTGTTTTACTGCTTGCTGTGAATATTGTACAGATGAAACAGGCAGCCAGAACCAACAATGTGTAAGTGCAACAGGGAACCAACCAATTCGTTTTAAGAAAGGGAGTTCGTTTTTATGGAACAAAAGAAAAGTACGAAATACATCTTAATAGCCATCAGCGTTCTTTTCATATTTGTTATGCTGATTCTTCCCCTGTTTTCGATTCTCTTCAGTGCATTGAAAGAAGGATTTGCTTTTTACATACAGGCGATCACAACCGAATATGTGCGTTCGGCTCTTTTGGTTACATTGCTTGCAACTGTGATCGCGGTAATTGTCAATACGTTTTTCGGAATCATGGCGGCATGGCTTCTGACAAAGTTTTCTTTCCGTGGGAAACAGGTGCTTGCCACGCTGATCGATATCCCGTTTTCGATCTCTCCCGTCATTGTAGGTCTTGCCTTTTTGATGACCTTCGGACGACTCGGCTGGACGTATCCGGCAATCCGGGCGATCAACCAGTTTTTCGGAACAAACATCCGCATTACGTTTGCGTTACCGGGTGTGGTGCTTGCCACAATTTTTGTCACTTTCCCGTTTGTATCGCGTGAGATCATCCCGATCTTAAATGCACAGGGCAAAGACGAAGAAGAGGCTGCAGCATTGATGGGAGCCGGGGGATTTACGATTTTCCGGAAAATTACCCTTCCCCAGATGAAATGGGGACTGATCTATGGTATCATTTTATGTACGGCGCGTGCGTTAGGCGAGTTTGGAGCAGTCAATGCACTGTCCAAGACAAGAGGACAGACCTTTACGCTTCCTCTCGAGATTGATGCCTTATATATGTCGGGGACAGATACTTCCATCACCTCCGCGTTTGCGGTATCTTCCATTCTGGTCATTATTGCGGTGATCGTGCTGATACTTAGAAACATTTTTGAATATAGAAGTAAAAACAGTAAAGGGATACAGTAAGGAGTCAGGCTATGTACGTGGAAATGAAAGATATTTGTAAAAATTACGGAAACTTCCGGGCTTCCGACCATGTCAGCTTTGGCATTGAAAAAGGAAAATTAGTCGCACTGCTTGGACCTTCCGGAAGCGGAAAGACCACACTGCTTCGCATGATCGCGGGGCTTGAGACACCAAACAGCGGCGATATCTATATTGACGGGCAGCGTGTCAACGATGTGCCGGCGGCAAAACGAGGCATCGGTTTTGTATTTCAGAACTATGCATTGTTCCGTTATATGACCGTCTACGACAACGTAGCTTTTGGCCTCGAACTTGCCAAGGTGCCGAAAAAAGAAATCAAAAAGCGCGTGACCGAACTGTTGGAACTGACCGGATTAAGCGGAATGGAAAAGCGTTATCCGAACCAGTTGTCCGGCGGGCAGCGTCAGCGAGTGGCATTTGCCCGCGCACTTGCACCGAATCCACAGGTACTGCTTTTGGATGAGCCGTTTGCGGCAATCGATGCAAAAGTCCGCACTGAACTTCGCAACTGGCTTCGCGAGATGGTTGTAAAGCTTGGCATTACAAGCATTTTTGTCACCCATGATCAGGATGAAGCCGTCGAGGTGGCCGATGAGATTATCATCACAAACCATGGACATATCGAGCAGATGGGAACGCCGATGGAAATTTATAAATCACCGGACACCCCGTTCGTGGCACAGTTTATCGGCCGTTCCTCGATCGTAGAGCATTATGAGCGTCTGCTTGGATTTGATCCGGTCGAGGGCGCAACCCACGCAGTTATCCGTCCGGAATTTGTCCGCATGTCCAGAAGCGAGCCACCGCAGCACATGAGTGCCGCCGAGCGTGGAATCGTAAAAGATGTGATATTCCGGGGAAATCATCTGGATGTTGTCGTTGATGTGGGAGGTATCCCGATCGTCACCGAGCGCTCACTTGAAAAAGATCCGGTAGAGATCGGTGAAAAAGTGTATGTCTTAATCTACCGGCTTTACATATTTGATGAAAACCAGACTTATCTCGTAGAAAATAGAGAGATGCAGGAAGGCGAGGTCTTCTACATTTAATCACAAGGAAGGATTACTTATGAAAATCGAGGGAAAAAAAATACTCCATACGGATGTCCTCATCATCGGCGGCGGCACAGCAGGCTGCTACGCGGCAATGACCATCCGTGAACAATCCGATTATTCCATAATCATAGCAGAAAAAGCCAACATCAGGCGCAGCGGCTGTCTGGCAGCCGGAGTCAACGCGCTCAATGCCTATATCACCAAAGGTCATGTTCCGCAGGATTACGTGGACTACGCCACAAAAGATGCCGACGGCATCGTCCGGCCGGATCTGCTTTTGACCATGTCCGAAGGACTCAACCGTGTGACCGCCAAAATGGAACAGCTTGGTCTGGTCATCTTAAAAGATGAAAACGGCGAGTATGTGGCAAGAGGAAACCGCAATATCAAGATCAACGGCGAAAACTTCAAGCCGCTTCTTGCAGATGCTGTCAGCAAATTAGACGATGTGACCGTCATCAACCAGTTAAACATCACCGATTATCTGGTAAACAATAATAAGATCGAAGGAGCCGTCGGTTTTTCCATTGCAGACGGTACGGCCTACGAGATCCGCGCAAAGAAAGTGCTGATTGCAACCGGAGGAGCCGCAGGACTTTACCGTCCGAACAATCCGGGCTTTTCCCGTCATAAAATGTGGTATCCGCCGTTTAACACCGGTGCCGGATATGCCATGGGAATGGAAGCCGGAGCCGAGATGACCACATTTGAGATGCGCTTTATCGCCCTGCGCTGTAAAGATACGATTGCTCCGACCGGAACGATTGCACAGGGTGTCGGAGCAAAGCAGATCAACGCACACGGAGAAGTGTATGAGACAAAATACGGTCTGACTACTTCCCAGCGTGTGTACGGAACTGTTGAAGAAAATGTACAGGGACGCGGACCATGTTATCTTCGCACCGAAGGCATCTCCGCAGAGCAGGATGAATCGCTCTTAAAAGCATACTTAAACATGGCGCCGGGACAGACCCTCAAGTGGGTGGAATCCGGGAAAAATCCAAGTGAGCAGAACGTGGAAATTGAGGGAACCGAGCCGTACATCGTAGGTGGTCATACCGCCAGCGGTTACTGGGTAGACACCGAACGAGAGACAACGATCCACGGACTCTATGCTGCCGGAGATGTGGCAGGCGGCTGTCCACAGAAATATGTAACCGGCGCACTGGTGGAGGGCGAGATCGCAGCCCATTCCATCGTGCAGAAATTAAACGAAGAGCAGGCGGCAGATACGACAGCCTCCGATGAGGAGATGGTTCTTGACAACAAAATTGCCGAGTATGATGCATTTCTCATAAAGCAGGACCCGGCATTTACCGTTGAGGAACTCGAGGAAGCCATGCAGAAAGTCATGGATCAGTATGCAGGCGGAATCGGAACCCATTACCAGTTCAACGAAAAGCAGCTTGCCATGGCGGAAGAAAAAATAAAGAAACTGCAGATCCTTGCAAAAGGACTTGCGGCAGCCGATATGCATGAGCTGATGTTTATCTATGAGCTGAAAGAACGCCTGACCGTGTGCCTGACTGTGATCGCACATCTGCGTGCACGCAAGGAGACACGCTGGCACAGTTTCGCGGAGAATCTGGATTATCCGGAGAAGAGTGATGCATGGCTCTGCTATGTAAACTCGAAAAAGAACGGGGACCAGATTACGATGATCCGCAGAGATCTGGTGAAAGGAGGAGAAACCTATGAGCATCGCGATTGATTCCATGAAATGCAGGGCATGTGGAAAATGTCTGGATGTCTGTCCGGGAAGCCTGATCGTGCGTGGCGAAGACAAAAAAGCCGTGATCCGGTATCCGAAGGACTGCTGGGGATGCGCCTCCTGTATCAAGGAGTGTCCGTTTGAGGCAATTTCCTATTACCTGGGTGCCGACATCGGCGGCATGGGAAGCCAGATGACCGTTCATACGGAAGGAGATCTGTTACACTGGCGAATTAAAAAAACAGATGGTACAATAGAAACAATTGTTGTGAATAAAAAGGATTCGAATAAATATTAAGGAGGAAGATCATGAGTCAATTATCTCATCTTGATGCACTCGAAGCGGAAGCAATCTACATTATCCGTGAGGTAGCGGCAGAGTGTGAAAAACCAGTAATGCTTTATTCCATAGGAAAGGACAGTTCGGTAATGCTTCATCTTGCCATGAAAGCATTTTATCCGGAGAAGCCGCCATTCCCATTTTTACATGTGAACACGACATGGAAATTCAAGGAAATGATTCAGTTCCGTGATGAAACGGCAAAGAAACTTGGGATTAACATGATCGAGTATATCAACGAGGACGGTGTAAAGCGTGGCATCAATCCGTTTGATTACGGCAGCCAGTACACCGACATCATGAAGACACAGGCATTAAAACAGGCGTTGAATAAATACGGATTTACTGCAGCATTCGGCGGCGGACGTCGTGATGAGGAAAAATCCCGTGCAAAAGAGAGAATTTTCTCTTTCCGTAATGAGAATCATGCATGGGACCCGAAGAACCAGAGACCGGAGATGTGGAAACTTTATAACTCCAAGATCAACAAGGGTGAGAGTATTCGTGTGTTCCCGATTTCCAACTGGACGGAGACGGATATCTGGGAGTACATAAAGAGAGAAAACATCGATATCGTGCCGCTGTATTTTGCAGCAAAGCGTCCGGTGATTGAGCGCGACGGACAGATTATCATGGTGGATGATGATCGTCTGAAACTTCGTCCGGGTGAGAAAATTGAATACAAGAATGTGCGTTTCCGTACCTTGGGATGCTATCCACTGACCGGTGGAATCGAATCCAACGCGACCACATTAGATGAGATTATTGACGAGACCTTGAGTGCTGTAGAGTCTGAGCGGACCACCCGTGTCATTGACAACGAGGCAGCCGGCAGCATGGAACGAAGAAAGAGGGAGGGTTATTTCTAAAATGAGCGGATTATTGAAATTTATTACCTGCGGTAGTGTAGACGATGGAAAGTCCACACTGATCGGACATATTTTATACGATTCCAAACTGCTTTACGCAGATCAGGAGAAAGCGTTGGAGCTGGATTCCAAAGTAGGAAGCCGCGGCGGCGCAATCGATTACTCTCTCCTTCTGGACGGACTGATGGCAGAGCGTGAACAGGGTATCACCATTGATGTGGCATACCGTTACTTTACAACCGAAAAGAGAAGCTTTATCGTGGCAGATACTCCGGGACATGAGGAGTACACAAGAAACATGGCAGTCGGTGCATCCTTTGCAGACCTTGCCGTTATCCTTGTGGATGCAAAGCAGGGCGTGCTCGTACAGACCAGAAGACATGCCAGAATCTGTGCACTGATGGGAATCCGTTACTTTGTATTTGCTGTAAATAAGATGGATCTTGTCGATTACAGTGAGGAGCGTTTCAAGGAGATCGTTGACCAGATTCAGGAACTTTCCAAGGAACTGCATTTAGCAAGTGTTAAGATCATTCCGGTATCTGCAACCGAGGGTGACAATGTCACCACCCATTCTGACAATATGCCATGGTACACGCAGGAGCCACTGCTTGCTTACTTAGAGAATATCGATGTGAGCGAAAAGAAGCAGGAAGAAGGCTTCTACATGCCGGTACAGCGTGTCTGCCGTCCGGATCACACGTTCCGTGGTTTCCAGGGACAGATCGAGAGTGGCGCTGTATCGGTCGGTGATACAATCGTGACTCTGCCAAGCAATGAGCATGCAAAAGTAAAGAGCATTTTAGTCGGAGATAAAGATGCACAGACTGCAGACGCAGGCCGTCCAGTTACCATCCAGCTTGACAAGGAAGTGGATGTATCCCGCGGATGTGTTCTCGCAAAAGATACGAAGCTTCCGGTCAGCAAGAAATTTACCGCAACAATCCTCTGGATGGACGATGAGGAACTGACCGTCGGCAAAGATTATCTCGTAAAACTCGGGACACGTACGATTCCGGGTATCTTAAAGAATATCCAGTACAAGATTGATGTCAACACCGGTGAATTTATTCCGGTTGGCCGCCTGCGCAAGAACGAGATTGCGGTCTGCGATCTGGTATTGCAGGAAGAGATCGTCATTGATGCTTTTGCAAAGCATAAGACATTGGGAGAACTGATCCTGATCGACCGTATTTCCAACATGACCTCCGCATGTGGTGTTGTGGAAAATCCAACGCTCGATGAGACGAAAGACTTAAAATGCGCATTTGCCCACGGAAATCTCAAGGCAAACGGAGATATCTTCGAGGAATATTACTATGACCTTGAGGCGATGAACGTCTTTAAGGTACAGCCTTCCGATAAAACTTACACGATCGGTGATGTGATTCCGGTCAAGGGTGAGACGTATCAGTATCCGGACAGCTTTGATGTGGTTGTTCTGCGTGAGCAGGTAGCGGTATCCATCCGTGACCAGAAGGTTACTGCAATTATTCCGCTTACTGACTTTGCATACAACGATGTGCCTGTCATCAACGGCCGTGGATTTGCAGTTCATGTAACAAGTGCCGCAGATGTGGATGCGTTCAAGAAGGAGCTTTCCGCAGAGGGCAGTGAGATCTCTGAGAACTTCTTTAATAAGTGGGTGGATTTTGAGACTTACCGCCGCATCGTATTTAAGGATGAGCACTGGACAGAATAATAATTTTATTATGAGAATGGAATCCCTGCTGGTTTTAACCAGTGGGGATTTTTTTGCTGGAAAAATAAGTGGAAATAAAAGGTTGACAATAGGGTATGATTGCGGTATATTAACTATAACATATTAAACCTATTAGATAAGTATGAATTAGGGGAAATGAAATGGGATTCAACACAGAACTACTACATGGTACAAAAACCGGAGATCCGGTGACCGGAGCCACACTTACCCCGGTGTACCAGTCCAGTGCTTTCTTTCAGCCATCGGCAGAGCAGCATGAGAAGCTGTTTCACAACAAAGCTGCTGGATATTCTTACACAAGAATCAATAACCCGACCATCGCAGCATTTGAAGAACGCATGACGGTTCTGGAAAAAGGTGTGGCATCCGTTGCCTGTGCATCCGGCATGGCGGCAATTACCAATGCCCTTCTGAATATCGTAGGAAGTGGTGATGAGATCATCACAAGCACCAGCCTGTATGGAGGAACGATTGATCTTTACCACGATCTGGAAGCGTTTGGAATTACAACAATTTTTGCAGATACGAATGATCTGGAAGATCTCGAATCCAAGATCACGGATAAGACGAGAGTCATCTTCGCGGAGACGATTGGAAATCCAAAGCTGGATGTGACCGACATCCCGGCACTTGCAGGGATCGCAAAGCAGCACAATCTTCCGCTCATGATCGATAATACGGTAGCTACCGCGTTTCTCGTTCGTCCGCTCGAACTTGGCGCAGACATCGTAATCAATTCCACATCCAAATACATCAACGGCAACAGCAGTGCCATCAGTGGTGTGATCACCGATGCGGGAAGATTCAAATGGGATCTGGAGCGGTATCCGGGCATGAAAGACTATAAAAAGTTTGCAAAATTTGCCTTTACTGCAAAACTGAGAAACGGATTGTTCCGCAACATGGGAGCCTGTATGGCGCCGCAGACTGCATACTATAATCTGCTTGGTATGGAGACACTGGGGCTTCGTATGGAGCGGGCGTGTGACAACGCAATGCAGCTTGCGGCTTATCTGGAAACCATTCCGGGAATCAGCGTAAACTATCCGGGACTTGCATCGAGTCCGTGGAACGGTGTGGCAAAGCAGTTGCTGGATGGAAGATTTGGAGCAATTTTAACCATTCGTGTGGGAAGCAAGGAACGCGCTTTTGCAATCATGAATGCGCTGACGATTCCACAGATCGTATCCAACATCGGAGATACCAAGACACTGATTGTGCATCCGGAATCCACACTGGCGGCACACTCAACCGAGCAGGAAAAGATTGACGCTGCCGTATTTGATGATATGATAAGAATAAGTGTCGGTATTGAGGATATCGAAGATCTGAAGCAGGATTTTACAGCAGCAATCCAAAATACCGCCGGATAAACAAAGAAAAATACACAAGGTTTAAAGGAGAGAGTAATGGCTGTTGATTATGCTACATTGAAAAAAGGCGGATTTATGCGCCAGAAACAGAAAGGATTCTTTTCTTTAAG
>OLHA01001999.1_pt1 | contig 10199 bp, 10 predicted proteins | sample 1605961 | NCBI WGS metagenome assembly OLHA01 (sample SAMN03283288) | human gut metagenome | biome: human-associated habitat; material: feces | host: Homo sapiens | place: Peru | collected 2012
AGGGAAAATTAATCGAAGATTCGGTAGATATTTTACTATCTAAACTTGGTAAAACAAGATTTGATATAGATCTTCATATTTCGGGAGATCTTTTAAATCAAACCGTTGCATCTAATTATGCGGCAGCTGATTTGGGTATCCCTTATCTTGGAATATATAATGCATGTGCCACTAGTGTTGAAGGAATCATTATTGGCTCAAATATGATTGAAGCAAGACAAATTAAAAATTGTATATGTAGTGTTTCATCACATAATAATGCAGCCGAAAAACAATTTAGATATCCTGTTGAATATGGTGGTCCAAAACCTAAAACAACAACCTTTACAACAACAGGTGGTGCTTCTTGCTACTTAACATATAATAAGGAAGGAATACGAGTTGAAAGTAGTACAGTTGGTATTGTAAATGATGCAGGAATTAAAGATGCCTATCATATGGGTGCAGTAATGGCACCAGCTGCTGCCCAAACTATATATAGACATTTAATGGATACCAAAAGGGATATAAATTATTATGATTTAATATTAACGGGAGATCTTGGTATGTATGGTAAAAAAATATTAAAAGAAAGCGATAAACCGTATGATGATATGTGGAAGTATAATTATGATGAGTATTGCAAATTTGCAAAAACTTATTATAAAGTTTTAGCCCCTAAATATAAACTTAAGAAAAATGCTAGAAAAATAATCAATAAGTTAAAGAGTGAAGGTAATGAAATTATTTTTATAACAGCTAGAAGTGATAATGGATTTGAAGATCCCTATAAAATTAGTTATGATTATTTATCAAAACATAAAATAAAATTTGATAAGTTAATTGTTTGTGCTAAAGACAAGGGAAAAGTTTGTAAAGAAGAAAATATAGATATTTTTATTGATGATTCTGTTCATAATTGTCAATCTATATCAAGTTATTCTATAGATGTTTTAATGTTTGATGAAAAGTGGAATAGAGATTGTAATGATTATAAAAGAGTATATAATTGGCCAGATGTCTATAAGGCAATAAAAGGGGTGAAGAATGATGGATGATAGATTAGTTGATAGTAATAAAATGGATGAGGATCAATTTGAATTTAATATAAGACCTAGATTTTTGAAAGAGTATATTGGTCAAAGTGAAGTAAAAGAAAATATGGAAATTTATATTAAAGCTGCTAAAATTCGTAATGAAGCTTTAGATCATGTTTTATTGTATGGCCCTCCAGGGCTAGGAAAAACAACTCTTGCTTATATTATTGCAAATGAACTCGGAACAAATATAAAAACAGCCAGTGGACCTGCAATCGAAAAGACCGGTGATTTAGCAGCAATTCTTTCTAATTTAGAGGAAGGTGATGTTTTATTTATTGATGAGATACATAGAATACCACGTTTTATTGAAGAAGTTTTGTATTCTGCTATGGAAGATTTTACATTGGAAATAGTAATTGGTGCAGACTCTTCAAGTAGAAGTATAAAAATAGATCTTCCACCTTTTACTTTAGTTGGTGCTACAACTAGGGCAGGAGATTTAACAAGCCCATTAAGAGATCGTTTTGGAATTATATCTAAATTACAATATTATACGGTTGATGAGCTTACTGATATTGTTAAAAGAACAAGTAAGGTTTTAAATTGTGAAATTGATTCTAAGGCAGCGGTAGAACTTGCAACGAGAAGTCGTGGAACTCCCCGTATTGCTAATAGACTTTTTAGAAGAGTTAGAGATTTTGCTATTGTAGTAGGTAATGGGAAAATTGATTTAAAACTATGTAAAATGGCTTTAGATAAATTAAAGGTTGATAGTCTAGGTCTGGATGATACAGATTATAACTTGCTTAAAGCAATTATTGAAAGATTTAATGGCGGTCCGGTTGGAATTGAAGCGATTGCTTCTAGTATTGGTGAAGAACAAACCACTATTGAAGACGTTTATGAACCATATTTATTGCAAATTGGATTACTAAAAAGGACTACTAGAGGTCGTGTTGCAACAGAAAAAGCTTATAAACATTTAAATATTCCATATAAAGAAAAATAAATTTTTATTAATATATAGAGGTAGGTAGATAGTATGAAAACAGAAGATTTTGATTTTGAATTACCAGAGGAATTAATTGCGCAAACACCTATTAAAGAGCGTGATCATTCAAGGTTGCTTGTTTTGAATAGAAAAGATGGTTCAATTGAACATAAAATATTTACTGATATAATTGATTATTTAGAAGAAGGTGATTCCTTAGTATTAAATGATACCAAAGTTATGCCTGCACGACTTTATGGTGTTAAGGAAGAAACAGATGCTTTAATAGAGGTTCTTTTATTAAAGGATTTAGGGGATAATACTTGGGAGTGTTTAACAAGACCTGCTAAAAGAATTAAGGAAGGAACAGTAGTTAGTTTTGGAGATGGATTATTAAAGGCTAAATGTGTTAAATGTGGAGATGAAGGAATACGAGAATTTAAACTAATATACAACGGAATTTTGTATGAAATATTAGATAAACTTGGGGAAATGCCACTTCCTCCTTATATTCATGAAAAGCTTGAAGATAAGGATAGATACCAAACTGTCTATGCTAAAAATATAGGTTCTGCGGCTGCTCCTACTGCAGGATTACATTTCACGAAGGAATTGCTTCAAAAAATTAAAGATAAGGGTGTAAATATTGTTTATATAACGCTCCATGTTGGACTTGGAACATTTAGACCTGTAAATGTTTTAGATGTAACAAAACATAAAATGCATAGTGAGTATTATATGATGAGTAAAGATGCAGCTAATATTTTAACTAAAACTAAACAAAATGGTAAGAAAATTATTAGTGTTGGAACAACTTCAACACGTACACTTGAGACTATAATGAGTTTACATGGAGAATTTAGGGAATGTAGTGGTTGGACTGATATATTTATCTATCCTGGATATCAATTTAAGGCAGTAGATAATTTAATAACTAACTTTCATTTACCAAAATCAACATTAGTAATGTTAGTAAGCGCCCTAGCAAGTAAAGAATTAATAATGAAAGCTTATCATGAAGCAATTATTAATAAATATAGATTTTTTTCATTTGGAGATTCAATGTTAATTAGATAATATGAATAAAGTAATTGTTATAGTAGGTCCAACTGGTGTTGGAAAAACAAAATTGAGTATTGAACTTGCAAAAAGATTAAATGGTGAAATTATTAATGCAGATAGTACCCAAATTTATAAGGGACTTGATATTGCGACGGCTAAAGTTACAGAAGATGAAAAATGTGGCATACAACATTATTTGATTGATATAAAAAATATGGATGAAGATTATACTGTTTTTGATTATCAGTCTGATTGTAGAAATTCTATCAATTATATTTTAAGCAAAAATAAAACACCAATTTTAGTTGGTGGTACGGGTTTATACATAAAAGCCGCTTTATATGATTATGAATTTAAACAAGAGGAAAAAAAAGAAACTTTTGAAAATTTAAATAATGATGAATTATATAATTATTTACTTACACTTGATCCTAATACTGATATTCATAAAAATAATCGTAAAAGAGTTTTGAGGTCTATTAATTATTATTTAAATAATAACGTTCCTTTATCTGAAAAGAAAAAGTCTGATAATTTGCTATTTCATTGCGTTTTTATAGGCCTTACAACTGATAGAAGTTTATTATATGAAAAAATAAATGATAGGGTTGACAGTATGTTGAAAAATGGATTGTTAAGTGAAGCAAAAAAAATATACGATATGAATGTTAGGTCTAAGGCAGTTATGACACCAATTGGCTATAAAGAATTATTTGAATATTTTGATTGTAATAAAACATATGATGAATCAGTATCATTAATCAAACAAAGAAGTCGTAATTATGCAAAAAGGCAATATACATGGTTTAAAAATCAAATGGATATTAACTGGTTTAATGTTGATTTTGATAATTTTGAAAATACGGTTAATTCAATTTATAACTTTATAAAAAAACAATAATAAGTAAATTTATACTATTATTGTTTTTTTATAAATACTTTTTCATTATTAGATACTAATTGATTTGCTTCAAAATTGTTAATATATTTTTCAATAAAATCATCATTTTTTTCATCATATATTAAAATATTAATATTTTCAAAACTATTAAGCTCTGTTTCTAAAATTGTCAAGAATGCTTTTTGTTTTGTATTTATTTTGTTAATACTTGGACAGAAAAGTATTATTTCATTTGTAACAGGAATATTATAAATTGTCATATATCCCATTTTGGTAATATTAAGTGCAGTATCAAAATACCAATCATTTTCTATATTTAAATTTTCGTCAATAATAAATTGATCAAAAGTATCAGAATGTGTGATGTTATTTTTGTTTGTATATGCAAAAAAGTCTTTGTTACTTTTTATATTATTACCAGGAATAATTAAAGTTAATAAATCATTTATATTTTCTATATTCATTTTTATAACCTCCAGTGAGTGACAATTTAACATTTACCATGTTTTTTATAAATGTCAAGTAAAATTTTTCAAATGTATTAAAATACGCATGAAACGTTTATAAGAAAAATAAAAATATTATCTTTTTTTTTCAATAAAAAAACTGTATAATATATATATGATAGAATGGAGCAAGTATGATGATAGGTTCAAGAATTGCTAATAAAAAGGATATGTCTCTTAAGAATAAAATAATTAATTTTTTAAACCCTGATAATATTTTTATTCCACTTGTTATTGGAACGGAAACTAATATAAGTATATTTGTAAAAAAGGGTGATTATGTATATAAGGGGAGTATATTAGGAAAAAGCCAAGGGTTTTCCTCTCTTCCAATTTTAGCTAGTGTAAGTGGTGTTGTATTGGGCATTGAAGAAAAATATTATTTAAACGGTAAAAAGGTAAAATGTATAGTTATTAAGAATGATTTTAAAGAACTTTCTCTTGAAAAACAGCCAATGACTGAAAATATTAGTCAAATTAAGAAAGATAATTTTGTTGAAATTTTAAAAAATAATTCTATTGTAGGTATGGGTGGCGCAAATTTTCCTACCTATATAAAATATTCAACAGATAAAAAAATAAAAACTTTAATAGTAAATGCTGTAGAGTGTGAGCCATATATTACTGCTGATTATGTATTAGCACTTAATCATGTTGAAGAAATATTGGAGTGTATAAATGCTATTTTAAAAATTAATGGAATTGATGAAGCTTATATTGCTATAAAAAAATATAATACTAAATTAATAAATGCATTTAATAAGTATATTGGAACATATCCTAATATAAAAATTCATGAAACTTTGAATACTTATCCAATGGGATGGGAAAAAAATGTTGTAGAAAGCGTACTTAATAGGACGTATGATAAATTACCAATAGAAATTGGAGTGGTTGTAAATAATATATCTACTATATATGCAATTTATGAAAGCATTAAATATAATAAACCATTAACTTCAAGAATAGTAACATTTACGGGAGAAGGATTCGAAAATGCTAAAAATATCAATGTAAAAATCGGTACATCAGTTAGAGAAGTAATAGAAAAAAATTTAAAATATAAAAATAATTTAGAATTATTATTTATAGCTGGTGGACCAATGATGGGTAATAGTATTCCTAATGACGATATTATAGTTACGCCAAATTTGAATTGTGTTTTAGTTATTCCAAAAAATAAAAAATTAGAAAGTATCAATTGCTTAAGATGTGGATTATGTATGAAATATTGTCCAGCTAAATTAACTCCAGTTTTGATTAAAGACAATTTAAACAGTTCTGATAAATTAAAAGATTATCAGGTTGATCGTTGTATAGAATGTGGATTATGTTCATTTGTTTGTCCTTCTAAGATTAATGTTAGAGATTATGTAAGACGCGCTAAAGAAATAATAAGAAAGGAGCAAAAATAATATGGATTTTGAAGTAGAAAATGGTCCATTTTTAAAATCAAAAAATAAAACATCTAAAATGATGTTACATCTTTTTATTGCTCTTTTACCAATTATTATTTTTTCATTTTATAAAAATGGTATTATACCTTATCAAAAAGGGTTAACAGATATTAAAGGATTATTACTACCATTAATGGTCATTATATTACCAACTCTTACATCATTTTTAACAGAAATTTTATATGCAACTATTTTCTTAAAAAAGGATGGCCTAGATTATGTAAAAAATTCTTTTAGTATTTTTCCAGGATTATTTTTTGGACTTATTATGCCACTTAATACACCATTTTCAATGCTAATTCTAGGAGCTTTTATCGCAACATTTATAGGAAAAATTATATTTGGTGGTTTTGGAAATAATGTATTTAATCCAGCTTTAATTGGAAGACTATTTATTATAACTGCTTATTCTGCAACTTTAGGTGGATATATTTATCATAATGCTTATGAACTTGATACAATCGCGTCATCTACACCACTTAGTAATGCTGGTGTAATCTCTGGAATTGGTAGTTATCAAACACTTGTAAAACCTTATGGAAATTTAATGAATTTTTTCATTGGTACAATTCCCGGAGCAGTAGGTGAAACTAGTGCTTTATTATGCCTTGTTGCTTTTTTATATTTAACTATTACTAAAACAATAAAATGGCGTATTCCAGTTTTTTATATTTCAACTGTATTTATAATGAGTTTTATTATTGGAGCATTTAATGATTTAGAAAGAACATACTCATTATTTCAAATTTTAAGTGGTGGTCTTATGTTTGGCGCTGTTTTTATGGCTACTGATCCTGTTACTAGTCCAACAACTTTTACAGGACAAGTGTTATACGGAATATCACTTGGTATTTTAACTGTTGTATTTAGAAATCTAACTCCTTATCCAGAAGGTGTGTTAACTAGTATTTTAACTATGAATATGTTAGTATTTATTATTGATTCAATAGGAGTAAAATCAAGATTTAATAAAAAATATGCAGTACCATTTTTTGTCATTTTGATAACTTTAAGTTTAATTATTAGCTGTTATATAGGTTTACGCTATAAAAATGTTCCAACAGATGTTGATAATGACTTTCAAATTTATTCTAAAACAATTGATGGTGATACTGTAACTTATATGGTTGGTGAAAAGGGATATAGTAGTATTTTAAAAGCTAAAATCATTATTGAAAATAATAAAGTTACAGATATGGTAGTGCTTGAACAAAATGATTCATATTATAGTAAAGTTGAGAATGAAAATTATATTAATTCATTAATTAAAAATCAGGAAAGTTTAGATAATTTTGATACAATTGCAGGCTGTACATTTACATCTAATGGACTAAAGAAAATGCTTATAAATACTTTAAATGATTATAAAAATAATAAAAATGAAGAAATAAAAGGAAATGTTGAAATTGAGTCTGACTTTGAAGTATTAGATAAAAGTATAGATGGAAATATATATACATATATAGTAAGTAAAAAAAGTTTTAGTGGAAAAATGAAATTAAAAATTAGCATTGTTGATAGTTATATTACAAATGTTATAGTATTAGAACAAAATGATTCTTATTACAATAAAATCTTGGAGAGTGATTATGTTAATTATTTAATAAATAATCAGAAAAATTTAGATAATGTTGATACAGTTGCAGGTGCAACAATATCATCAAATTCATTTAAAAAGGCAATAGAAGAAACTCTAAAACAATATAAGGAGGATATAAATGTTAAAGAAAATTAAATCAATCTTAATTTTAACATTGACTGCCTTAATTTGTTCAACAATAATTTATTTAGTAAATAAGGTGATAATGTGAATAATTCATTTAAAATAGATGATTTTTTAAATATTAGTAATGATATAAATTCATTAAATGATGAATTATTAAGAAATTATATAATAAAAAGATTAATTGAACTTGAAAAAAATTCAAAAATTCAAAATTTAGGGATGAATGATAATAATAAAATTGTGTCTGTATATGAGGGATACATTTCTTCAAAAAGTCCAATAAAATCTTCAAAAAGTGCAGAACCATTTTATCTAGATAACATAAATATTTATTATGATTTTATAAAACAATATAAAAATCATATTAATGAAGATGACTTGTTAAAAATGTTTCAGGACTTACAAAATTATTTTACAGATACATTTGGTCTCACTGGAAGTCAGAAAAAACGCAATGAGGTTTATTGTGAACACTCTATAGAGTTAGAGATGAGAATTACTAGTAATGAGCAATTATCTGTTAGTAAGTTAACTGATAAGGGTGCCGCAATGTGTTTAGAAAGATCAGCTATTTTACAAAATATATTAAGTATATTAGGATTAAAAAGTTATTTTATATATGGAACACTTGAAAAAATTAGTTTTGATGAAATTACAAGAGAATTACATTCTTATAATATAGTTAAAATTACAGAAGATGATTATTTGATTTTTGATATTTCAAATCCTTTGTCATTAGATCATGAAAATAAAAAGTATTATTTTCCAGCAATTAATGTAATTAATAAAGGTCAATTTAATGATTTAATAGATAATTGTAATTATGTATTTGATAATAAACAAGTTGAAAATTTATTTGATTGTGAAGCTACTGTTTTAAATGAAATAAGAAGAATTTATACTATTGGATAGGAGATACTTATGAAGCAAATTTTTAATACAATAATAAAAGAAAATCCGATTTTTATTTTAATGCTTGGACTTTGTCCAGCACTTGCTGTTACTACAAATTTTGAAAATTCATATATAATGGGTATGTGTTTTTTGATAGTTATTGTTATTTCAAATATAATAATTAATTTAATTAAAAAAATTGTTCCAGAAAATGTAAAGATACCAGTTTATATTTTAATTATTGGCACAGTTGTAACTGTTTTAGAAATCTTATTAAATAAATACTTACCAGATTTATCTTCAAGTTTTGGTGTTTATTTATCTTTGATTGTTGTTAATTGTATTGTACTTGGAAGAGCTATATCAGTAGCATCAAAAAATAAATTTTTATATACACTTAAAGATAGTATTGGTATTGGATTGGGGTTTACATTTTCACTTATGATTATTGGGGCGATAAGAGAAATAATTGGTACCAATACAATCACGATTATGAGTAGCTTAAGTAAAATTACTGGATATAGAGCTGTATATAAAGTATTTTCAGATAGTAGTCTAATTCCAAATCAGATTTTTGTGTCTCCAGCAGGAGCATTTCTTGTTTTAGGTTTGTTGATGGCTTTATTTAATTGTTTCAAGAGGAGTGATAAAAATGAATCTAATTAGTTTATTTATCATAAGTGTATTTTCTGGAAATATAGTTCTTACTAAATTTTTAGGAATGTGTTCATTTTTTGGGACTTCTAATAAGAAAAAAAACGCTATTTATATGGGAATATCAGTCACAATTGTAACTGTTTTATCAAGTATTATTACATACTTTGTAAATAAATATTTATTAATTCCAACTAATACTACCTATTTAAAAACAATTATCTTTATTTTGATAATTTCTGCTTTGGTACAAATAATTCAAATTATCCTAAAAAAATATTTTAATAGAGTATATAAAAATTTAGGTTTATATTTACCGCTTATTACTACTAATTGCGCTATTTTAGGAATTGTTCTAATGTGTGCTAGTAGTAGTTACAATTTAATTCAAACTATTGTGTATAGTTTCGGTAGTAGTATAGGTTTTATTTTAGTTATATACGTTTTTTCAACTATCAGAGAAAGATTAGAACAGTGTGATGTTCCTAAAAATTTTAAAGGGCTTCCTATAGCGCTTATTACAGCATCTATAATGGCTTTAGTATTTGCTCGATATGTAGGTGTTTAATAACATATGTATTATATGAAAATAATGATTTCAAAAATGTTTGTCTAACTATTTAAAATGTAAGGATGATATAAATGATAGGTGTAATAATTACTACAAGTATTGCTTTAATACTAGGTTTGATTATAGTTTTTATTGATAGTATTACTGATTTGAATAATAAAGAAAGTGAATACTTAGAACTATTACCTGGTTATAATTGTGGGGCATGCGGATTTGGTAGTTGTAGCGGTATGGCTCATAAAATGTGTGAAAATATTAATAATTATAAAAGATGTAAACCATTAAGGGGAGAAAAACTTATTAAAATGGAGGAATATATTGAAAAAAACATAAAAAAATGTTAAAATCAATTTTAGGATAGGAGTGGATAAATGTGTTAACAATATGTAAAAATGGGGGGGGGGCAATTTAAGAGATA
>OLHA01002000.1_pt1 | contig 10182 bp, 5 predicted proteins | sample 1605961 | NCBI WGS metagenome assembly OLHA01 (sample SAMN03283288) | human gut metagenome | biome: human-associated habitat; material: feces | host: Homo sapiens | place: Peru | collected 2012
CATCGCTAAAAGGCTGTTTTTTATGTTTTTGTTTCAGTCCCCCAGTATTTTTCCAATGAACCGATCCCACTCTCACGGAATTGCTTTGATGGTGGGAGATTTCACGGAGGTTTCTTTGCTGCTTTGTGGGGCTTACACAGATTCAACAACAAAAAAATATTCGTGAAAATTTGTGTGGTTAGTGGTTGCTTGAATTATCCACAAATTAGCACAAATTTTCACGAATTATTATTTTTTAGTTTAGAGGTTCTGAATCTCTATTTTCAGACATCTAACCTCTAACTTCTAATATCTAATTTCTGAATTTAGGAATTGCAGGTGATGTGGTAGCATCTTTGGTTTTCTTCGATGAGTACCCAGCATTTTTTTTGCATTCTTAGGCGGTAGAGCACGTGGCCCAAGAGGTGCTTGAGTTCGTTGTTGGAGAGACTTTTGCCCGGACCCTTGTCGAACTTTGGGATTGGGTAGAAATTGTTGTGGGCGATGTCGAAAGTCGTGCCGTAGGAGTGTGCCGACGTTTCCGAGGCATTGTTGTTATGCTTCACCAGGCTTCGCACATCGTTGAGTGTGCGGAGCATGGAAGTGACGTGTAGGCAGTAAGGGCGCGCACCACGAGCAGCAAGCGAATCTTGGAAATTGCTTGCAATCTCCATAAGCAGTGCCTTGGCGTTGTGGGTGAGGTAAGGCACGGAGTGGGTGAGAGGCTCGATGATGAGGATAGAATCGTCGGCTTCCACCTTCGCGAGTTGCTTAATGGAATCGAAATTCACATTCCTGTGTTCGAGTGGGACGATGCCATACTTCTCCGCGGCAGGGATTTGCACGTCGTTGTAGTCGTTGTACATGAACACCTTCTCTGCCTTCGGCTCTTCTTTTTTCTCATTAGCCTTTTCGCTGTTGCAAGCCACCAATGCCACGGCTGCAATAGCCATCCATAATAATTTTTTCATTTCCCTAAAATGTGTGTTTGGTGTGTAAAGAATTATCTGATGAAGTTGGTCTTCACTTGTGGATCTGGCTCTGGGTGTGAAATGCCTGCTTGTTTGCCGGCTTCAATGCACTTGAGCAACCACGCCATATTATTGCCGAGGTTCTTCATCACTTGCATACCCTCAAGGTCTTGAACCACTTCTTCGGGGGTGTTGCCATGCACGCCGTTCCAATAGCTGGAGCTGACCACAGGCATATTGTAGATGGTGAAATACTTATTCAGCGCATCAAAAGTGCTGCTTGAGCCAGCACGGCGGCAGCTCACAATGGCTGCGGCAGGCTTGAAGAGCAGTTTGCTTTTAAAAGCGTGGAACAAGCGGTCCATAAACGAAATCATCGAACCGTTAGGACCTGCGTAATACACAGGGCTGCCGAAAATGAAACCGTCGTAATTGTCGAGTTCGGCGCCAATCACATTCACCATGTCGGAATCGATGGCGCACTGGTGTGCGCTTTTGCAATAGTCACATGCCACGCAGCCAGAAAGAGGCTTGCCGCCAATCCACGATATTTTAGTCTCTATGCCACATTCGTTGAGTGCTTTAGCCACCTCACCAAGAGCGGTGGCGGTGCAACCTTTCACATGTGGGCTACCATTAACGAGTAATACTTTCATAGTCACTTTAATTTTGTATATACAAAGTTACTGAGAATTTGCGAGATTTCGGCATGGAATCCAAAATAAATGAAAGCCTCCTATATAGTGGCGAAGCAAAATATAGGAGGCAGAGAGAGAATTATCCCAGATTTGGGATTATGTAGTATTTGGTTATGCAGTGTATTCGGGTGGCAAGATAGGCATTGCGCCTTTCTTGGTGCACACAAAGGCAGAGGTTTTCACTGCAATGGTGTGTGCTTCGGTCACGCTTTTTCCTTTAAGGATAGAAGCGATGAATGCTGCGGTGAAACTGTCGCCAGCCCCAACGGTGTCGGCCACCTCAACTTTTGGCGTGGGTTGGAATGATACGTTGCCCGGAGTGAACACATAACTTCCGTTGATGCCACAAGTGAGAATGAGCATTTTCAAATTGTATTTTCCGAGCAGAATCCAGCACTTGTCTTGAAGGTCGATGCTGGGATAGCCAAACATACGGCTCACGGTAATCAATTCCTCGTCGTTTATCTTCAGAATGTTGCAATTCTGCATCGACTTGCACAGGATTTCCTTATTGTAGAATCCTTGACGCAGATTCACATCGAACACGATAAGGCTGTCGTCGTCTTTTGGCATAGTGTCTAAGAAATGGTTGATTGTTTCTCGCGACACCACATTACGTTGGGCAAGCGAGCCAAAACACACTGCTTTCGTTCTTTTTGCAAGCGCATCAAGGTGTTCGGTGTAAGGGATGTTGTCCCAAGCCACGTTTTCCTTAATGTCGTACAAGGGAGTACCAGTTTGGTCAATTTCCACCTGCACGGTGCCTGTTGGGTAAGGCACTTCTGCTATAAGTTGGTCAAGACCTTTAGATGTGAAATTTTCAATGATTTCTTTTCCTAAGGCATCGTCGCCGATTGCGCTCACCACGCAGCTTGGTAATCCGAACTGCGACACATGATAGGCAAAATTGGCTGGGGCGCCACCAATTTTCTTTCCTTCAGGAAGAACGTCCCACAGGGCTTCGCCCATTCCTACAACTATTTTATTCATATCGATAGGGTTGATTTAGTTAATGTATATTATAACGTTGCCGTTTTGATAATGCAAAACTACAATAAAAGTTTAATCTGCGCCTATCAAAAATCGAACATTGTGTATCACAAATCTCTACAACATTCATTCATTATGCTAAAGGAAGAAAAAAGCGTCGTTGAATTTTGATATGTGAGTGGAAATTATGTAAATTTGTAAATTATGTATGCCGTTTGTCGTAGGTTGACAAGTTGTCGGCAAGCGACAAATGCTTTAATGTGGATAAATTATTTAGATAGACAGAGTGCATCATTTAATAAAAAATCATATTGTTCGCCGCGTGCTAAAGGTGTTTTTCGCCTTGATAGTGCTTGTGGTTTTTTTGCCTTTCTCGCTTTACATTCCGTGGGTACAGAATGTGGCAAAAGACTACGCTTGCCGCTACGCCAGCGAATCGACAGGTTTAGACATTAAACTCAACCGCATATTGTTGGAGTTTCCGCTCAACTTGAGCATAGAAGGCTTGAGCGTGGTGGAGGAGAGTGGCGACACGATGGTGCGCGCCGAGAGGTTTGTGGCAGGAGTGGAATTTATGCCACTTTTGGACATGAACTTTAAAATTGGTGACGCAGAATTGGTCAACGGCTATTATCATCTGCTTTCTGCCGATTCGTCAACCGTGCTTTCGGCACAGGTGGATTACTGCAAACTCCTTGGCACCGATTTGGATTTGAATCACCGTGTGCTCAATTTGATTGATGGTGAATTGAGTGGAGGCAAAGTCACCTTCACCTCATATCCCCACAAGGCGGTGGAAGAGTCCGACACGGCTGCCGCACAGCCTTGGCGCATCAATGCCTACCACTTGGCGTTGGCTGACATTGATTTCACGATGCGAATGTTGCCGACTATCGACAAAATGCACGCCTATATCGGTAAGGCGGAAATGAAAAACGGAGTTATTGACACCGGCAAACACACCGTAGATGCCCACACACTTGCGGTGGACAGCGCCGATGTGCGATACTACACGTTGAGCGATCGTGATGCCGAAATCTATAGCCAACTTCACCTTCTGCCCCCCGACACTATCAATAACCCGAACGATACAGTTACTTGGGTGGTGCGAGGTGATTCCATCCGACTGAGCAAAAGTCATATCATATATGCGCAGCGCAGCGTGATGCCAAGCGCAGGACTCGACCCGAATTATATAGAGTTGAGCAATGTGAATGTGCAGTTGCGCAACCTGTATAACAGGGCATCGACTGTGACCGTAGATGTGGACCACATCAGCGGCAAGGAACGTTGTGGACTTGAAATAGAGCAAGCCAACGGCAGTATCTATGTGGATGAAAATAAGATTGACGTGAACAAATTCCGCTTGAAAACATTTTTGAGCGAGTTTTACGTTGATGCGCACGCTCCGTTCACGTTGCTCAACGACAAGCCTACGGGCAACTTCGTTATCAACACCGACAACCGAATTGCTCTGCAAGAGTTGGGACTGCTTCACCCTGCGTTGAAAGCCACATTGCGCCAAATTCCGCAATACAATCCACTCGCGCTCAAAGGAAAGGTGCAAGGCACACCAGAACATCTCGACATCAAATCATTTACTGCCACTATTCCGAAATATCTCGATGCCACAGCCAGCGGCGTGGTGAATCACCCACTTGATATGAAGCGACTGAATGGCAACATCGCCTTTAACGCTAAGTTCCCCAACTTGAATTTCGTGAAGCCATTGGCACTCGACGCTGCCACCAGCAAGCAGGTGAATTTCCCACCGATGACGGTGAAAGGCGAAGCCAAATTTGGCGGAAACTCATATTCTGGCAGCCTCGACATGCGCTTGGAGGGCGGTTCATTGGTGGGCAAGGGCAGTTTCAACGGCAACCGCAATCAGTATGCTGTGGATGCCCATTTCACCAATTTTCCTGTGCGTGCTATTATGCCACTTGCGCCAGTTGACCATCTCACAGCCCATGTGAAGGCCGACGGCCACGGATTCGACTTCTTGAAAGCGTCAACGGCGGTGAATGCCGATGTGGATCTTGGCAGCGTGACCTACGACGGCGTGACCTATCGCGACATCACCGCACAGGTGAATATGAACGCTGGCGATGTGACTGCAAGAGTCAATTCCAATAACCCTAACTGCAACCTGTTTATGGATGCGCAAGGTAAAATCCAGGGCGAAAGATACATCTTCAATGTGAATGGCAATATCCGCGACTTCGATGCCAACGCTTTAGGATTCACCGATTTCCCATTGAACGGCACTGGCGAAATTGCGGCATTCGTTGACTACGATATGCGCACGAAGAATTGCGAATTTAACGCCGACTTGAACCACATCAATTGGAACTACGACGGCACCCAACTGGTGAGCGAAAACACCGAATTGAGGTTTGTGTCGAACGACAACACGGTTGAGGCATTTGTTGATAACGAGGAAACACATCTCGATTTCAAGGCGGAATGTGGTCTCGATGAGTTTATGAAAAATATTGATGTGAGTTTGGCTGAGGTTGACAGGCAGATTGCCGCCCGTGCGCTCAATGTGTCGGCATTGCAGGACTTGTTGCCCAAATTCTCGTTGAAGATGAAAGTGGGTCCAAGTGGTCTGGTACCACGCTATTTGGCGCGCTATGATATTGATGTTCGTGACTTTGAGTGCGAGGTGAAGAACGACAGCATCATCAACCTCGATGGTTATATCCACCAACTCAGTATGGGCACCACAGCCATCGACACCATCACCATACATGCGCACGAACTCACCAACAAATACTTGCGATTCGACTTGCACATGGGCAACCGACCTGGCACATGGGACGACTTCGCACAGGTGGATGTGCGTGGCGGCGCGAAGGATTCGATTGTAGATTTCTTGGTGGAGCAGCGTAATATCAATAAGGAGATGGGTTACCGACTGGGTGCGCACGCCACACTCACAGGCGAAAACATCAAAACCCGACTGTTCCCCACCAAGCCCATTGTGGCGTATCGCCAATGGGAGGTGAACACCGACAATCACCTTGATTTCAACTACAACAGCAAGATGCTTGATGCCAACGTGGTGATTAAGAATGAAAAAAGTAGTTTTGCACTGCATACCGAGCCTACCGACGATCCAACGAAAGAAAACATCATCCTCAAAGTGAAGAATATGAAGTTGGAGGAATGGCTTTCGGGCATTCCTACGCTTCCAAGTGTGAGCGGAACCGTAGATGCCGACATCAAATTGCTTTACGATGGCAAAAACTTCGATGGTACAGGCGACTTGGCTATCCAGCAACTGCACTACGATGGGCAAAGCGTGGGCGATGTGAAACTCAATACTGGTTTGGCGTATGACCCAGAATCGGGCAGCACGAAGTTGAATGCCGTGATGGATCTCGACGGCTCGAAGGTGGCTCTCGCTTACGGTGTGCTCAACGACACCACCGCCACAAACCCGATGAACGTGAATTTGCACCTCAACCGATTCCCATTGCAGAAAGCCACAGCATTTGTACCTGGAGGATATGTGCGACTTGGTGGTTATGCCGATGGCGAGGTGAAAATGCTCGGCACATCAGACGCGCCGGTGTTCAGCGGCTTTGTGAAGGGCGATTCTGCCGTGATTGAATTGCCTCGCTACGGCAGCAAACTCCGACTTTCCGATGCCTCTATTCCAATCGAGAACAGCATTATCAGTTTCAATGATTTCGGCATTAAGGGATTGAACGGCAAAGTGGCAAAGATGAATGGTGAAGTGAATATCGGCACTATGGATATGGATTTGCGCGTAAATGGCAAAAACATTCAGTTCATTGGTTCCAAACAGCGGAGTTACAGCGAAGTGTTTGGCAAGGGCTTTGCCGACATTTCGGCAAAAATCAGCAGCAAAGCAAGTGCCATGCAGATGTATGCCAAACTCTCGTTGCTTACAGGCTCGAATATCACCTATGTGCTTCAAAGCGATGTGAACGATTTGACCTCCAGCACCGTTGATGAAGATATGGTGAGATTCGTGAATCCATCCGATTCCACAGGCGGCAGCCCATTGCTCACCACTGATGCGGCAAGTGCCTCGTCGGACATCAATATCGACATCACCATTCAGCAAGGTGTGAAAATCAACGCATTCCTCTCGCCCGACGGCAAAGACCGTGTGAACGTTGACGGCAGCGGTCGTTTGCGCTATTCTATCGACTTTGCTGGGAAGGACAATATGGTGGGTGTTTACACCATCGAAAGTGGTAGCGTGCGCTATACGCCACCTGTGATTTCTCGCAAGATTTTCAGCATTAATTCGGGTAGCAGCATCACTTGGAATGGCGATGTGCTCAATCCGCAACTCAATCTGGTGGGTGAGCAAACCACAAGGGCAAGCGTCACTGGCACTGATGGCAAGTCGAAACTCGTGAACTTCCTAATTACCGCAAAGATTGCCAACACCTTGAAGAAAATGGATTTGACGTTCGACATCAGCACCGAAGACGACATGACAGTGAAGAATGAAATCCAGGGCATGACAGATGTGCAACGCTCGAATGTGGCAATGAATATGCTGCTTTATAATTCCTACTCAGGAACCAGTTCGGCAGGTAATTTCAACCTTTCGACCACAGGCGCGCTCTATTCATTCCTCCAGTCGCAAATCAATAGTTGGGCGGCAAGCACGCTGAAAGGCGTGGACCTCTCTTTCGGCATCAATCAGTTTGGTGGCAAGACCGACGGATCTACCACGCAAACCAGCTATAGCTACCGACTGTCGAAGTCGCTGTTCAACGACAGGTTCAAGATTGTGGTGGGTGGCGAATACAGCACAGCCGCCACCAGTGAGCAGAATATCAGCAACAACTTGATTAGCGACATTTCGCTTGAATACTCGCTCAACGACACCGGCTCAAGGTATCTGCGCCTGTTCCGCCACACCGGTTGGGAAAGCGTGCTTGAGGGCGAAGTGACGGAAATGGGCGTGGGCTTTGTGATGAAGCGCAAGGCTCCGACTTTGAAAATGCTGTTCCGCAGTTTTAAACCACGCTTCTTGAGGCGCGATAGTGTGAAAACTGAGTTGCCCACCGATTCGGTGCCGATGATTGAAGACAAAAAAGAAGAAACAGATGAAACGAAATAAGTCCATATTATATACCACCATGCTGGTGGTGCTGCTTTCGCTTGTGAGCGTGAGTTGCTCTACCACAGCACGCCTGGGTGAAGGCGAAGTGCTCTACACGGGTGTGAAGAAGCTCAACTATAAAGAAAACAACACGAAGATTGACGGCGATGTGCAAGACCAGATTTTTGAGGCAATCGATGTGGCGCCCAACAATTCGCTCTATTCGCCATATTACCGCACACCGTTTCCAATCGGGCTTTGGGTGTATAACCACTGGAATTCCAATGCCAAGGGCTTGAAGGGCTGGCTTTACAGAAAACTGGTGTCGCAGCCTGTGCTGGTGAGCCGTGTGCGACCCGAAACGCGTGTTGACATGATCAACACCCTGCTTCGCAATAATGGATATTTCACTTCAAGTGCGTCGTACAAACTCAATTACAGCAGCAAGAACAAGAAGAAAGCCAGTATCACCTACGATGTGAAGGTGAATGAACCATACTGCTTGGGTGAACTGAAATATCTGAACATGGGCACTCCGTTGACCGACATCATTGACTCGGTGGCAAAGAAAAACAGTTATTTCCAGACAGGTAACCGCTATTGCTTGGACTCGCTCAATGCTGTGCGAATTGAAATTACCAATGTGCTTCGTAACAAGGGTTACTATTATTTCAAACCCGAATACTTGGAATATTTGGCAGATAGCGTTTCGGCAAAAGGAACGGTGAATTTGCAGTTGATAAAGGCTTCGAATGTGCCGAATATGGCTTTGATGAGATTTCTCAGTAATAAGGTGTATGTGACCGTGCAGAATGACAAGGAACTATCATTCCGCACCGACACGCTCGAATTTCGCCGTTGCACTCTTTATAAACGCCATCCTGTAAGGATTAAAGACGACTTGATACCGTCGTGCATTCGTTCGCGCCATGGTCGCCCATTTCGTGTGGGCAACATGGACCGCACGCAGCTCTACCTGTCGAGACTGGGCATTTTCAGCAGCATCGATATGAAGGTAGCCAACACCGATTCGCTCACCGCCGATGGCGATGGATTGCTCGATGTGTATATCACTTGCACGCTCGACCAACCGATTGAAGCCACCCTTGAGGCGCAAGGCACTTCAAAATCCAATAGTTTTATAGGTCCGGGTTTGCAGGTGGGACTTTCGCACAAAAACTATTGGGGTGGGGCGGAACGCCTTTCTGCCAACTTGAAGGGTTCGTATGAATGGCAAACGAACTCGGCAAAGGGCGGACGCGCACAAGACATCAACTCCTACGAATTGGGATTGGACGTGAATTTCGACATTCCCCGACTGCTTGCGCCAAAATTTGTGAAGCGTTCGAGCCGATATGTGAACTGGACGAAATTCTCGCTCAATGCCGATTTGATGAATCGCCCTGACTACTTCAAGATGGTTCAGTTTGGTGGTCAAATGCAATGGGAATGGCACCACAACAGAAAATCAACCCACCAATTCACGCCGTTTAAGTTGCGCTACAACAAACTGATTAGCAAAACAGCGGCATTTGATTCAGCCATGGCGAGCAACCCGGCATTGGCGCAGAGTTTCCGTAATGTGTTTATCCCCGAAATTCAATACACTTATACCTACGACAACAGTTTTGGTCCGAACAACATTACATGGACATCAACCGTGTCGGAGGCAGGTTCGATATTCTCTGGCATTTGGTCGATTTGCGGTGCAAAGGGCGTGAAGAAACTGTTTGGCACGCCATTCTCGCAATTTGTGAGAGCACAAACTCAAGTGGTGTGGAATCGCAAGATAGGCTCGATGAACTTGGTGAGTCGCTTCTTGCTCGGTGCGGCACACGCTTTTGGAAACTCGTCGGAAGTGCCTTATAGCGCACAATTCTATATCGGCGGTGCCAACTCGGTTCGTGCATTCCCTGTTCGCTCCATAGGTCCGGGCAGATATTGCCCAACCGAAATCCGTCCGAATGGATATTACGACCAGACTGGTACTTTCAAGTTTGAGACCAACTGCGAACTTCGTTTCCCGATTTTGGGATACCTCAAAGGCGCATTGTTTTTAGATGCTGGTAATGTGTGGTTGCTCAAGAAAGACGACTATCGCCCAGGTGGCGAAATCACGTTGAAGCACTTCCTCAACGACCTTGCTTTGGGTACAGGCGTGGGTGTGCGCTTCGATATGGATATGCTCGTGCTTCGTGCCGACTTGGGTATCGGCATTCACGCCCCCTACGATACAGGCAAGAGCGGCTACTTCAACATGCCAAGTTTCAAAGACAGCCTCGGCTTCCACCTCGCCATCGGCTACCCATTCTAAGATAAATGTTGCCATAACGTGGGATTATGTGCGTGTTTAATGCTCAAGCACAGTATGTGATGCGTTTGAAACTTGCCAAAGGCGAAAGCACTGAAAAACTATAAAAATAGTGAATGAAGTAAAGATTTTGTGGAG
>OLHA01002001.1_pt1 | contig 10180 bp, 12 predicted proteins | sample 1605961 | NCBI WGS metagenome assembly OLHA01 (sample SAMN03283288) | human gut metagenome | biome: human-associated habitat; material: feces | host: Homo sapiens | place: Peru | collected 2012
TGAATAATAAAGTTCTGATAAGTAAGGTACTGTTTATTTTATATAATGGTACTTTATTATAATAAAAAAAGGGAGGAACTGCAAATATAAGAATTCGTGCTTACAGTACAACTGGTGCTAGATATATTGGCTGGAAGGAAACTCAAAGATTTATAACTAGAACTTGGTAGTTATTTTGACAACAAAAAGGTATCTTGTGGTACCTTTTTGTTTAAATGGAGGAAATAAAATGAAATATTTATTAGAATGTAAAAATATATCTAAATCATATAAACGGAAAAAATCAAAAGTTGCTGTTTTAAATAGTATTTGTTGCAGCTTTGAGAAAAAAAAATTGTATGCCATTATGGGAGAAAGTGGAGCAGGTAAAAGTACCTTGATTCAAATATTAGGTATATTGAAAGATTTTGATAGCGGTGAATTAATTATAGATGGAAAAAATGTAGAACAACTTAATTCAAAGGAAAAGGCTTTAATAAGAAATAAAAAAATAGGTTTTGTATTTCAATCATTCTATCTAAATCCTTTATTAAAAGCTTTTGAAAATGTTATGTTACCATTAAATATTAATTGTAAACTTTCAGAAAAAGAGAAGAAAAAAAGAGCTGTGGAAAAATTAAAATATTTTGGATTGACTGATAGAATAAATCATTTTCCCTTTGAATTATCTGGTGGAGAACAACAAAGGGTTGCAATTGCAAGAGCATTAATTAATGATCCAGATATTATTTTAGCTGATGAACCAACAGGGTCATTAGATTCGAAAAATACAAAGATGATTTTGGATTTATTAAGAAAAATGGCAGATGAAGGAAAATGTGTAATAGTTGTTTCACATAGTGATAATATTAAACAGTATGCCGATGAAATATTATATATTGAAAATAATAAACTTTCAAAGAAAAGCGGTGATTTGAAATGATTAATTGCATAAAATCTAGCTTTTATAGAGTAATAAGAAGCAAAAAAAATAAAATTGCTATTATTTTAATAGGTTTATTTGTTTCTCTATGTTTTGCCCTAAACTCTGTTAATGCAACCGTTAGTAATTATCTAAATGTCGATATATATAAGGGGTATGATGACCGAACTCTCGGAGTTGGAATGGATCTGACGGGTGTTGATTATGATGAAATAGTTGAAATTGAGAACAAAATAATGTCTGTTGAACATATTCAATCAAGTTTTTTCTCTTTTTATTACTTTCAAGGTGGAACATTAGAAGAATTAAAAGATGTTCTGGATGGACAAGTTAATTTTACAGCAGCAAATAATGACTCTGTTTTGGAAATAGTGGAAGGAAATAATTTTCCCGATGATAATGGCTATTATATGATTTGCCCCGAAAATTTTTATCCTATAGCAGATGTAAATAAGTTAAAATCTAATAGCTTAAGTGATAGATATAAATTAGATGATAAAATTGGTGATTATTTTACATTTAAAGGTAGAGATTGGGTTCTAGGCGAGGAATATTCATTTAAAATAAAATTGGTTGGATTATATAAAAATCAACCTAATCATAATGACGAAAATATGTGTTTTGTTTCAAAAAGTGTAAATGAATATATTGCTAAAAACATTTATAAAAATGATTCTACATGGAGTTTAGAACAGTATTCATTATTTATGACTGTTGTTGATGATGTAAAAAATGTTGAAGAGGCAACAAGCAACTTAGAAAATCTAGGCTTCTCTGTTACCCCAATAACTCATATAAGATATGAATATTTTGAAAAAATATTTAATGTTGTTAATAAATGGAATATAGCTATATTTTCTCTATTGATTGCATTTGTTATTATTTATGCTAAAAAAGATTATCAAGAAAATAAAAAACATTATGATTTATTAGAAATGGTTGGTTATAATAAAAATCAATTAGTTTATACAATAATGTTTGATATTATTATTAAATTATTATTTAGTTTCTTAGTATCTATTTTAATTGTTTTTGTTAGTAATATTTTTATCAATATATTATTAATTTATAAACCTTTTATTTTTAATAAATGGAGTATAATTATTGATTATAGCTTTTATATTACTATATATTTGTTATTGATTCTATTGTTTGCTATTACTTATATAATTAATATCTTTGTAAAGAAAAATTAACTTAAAATGATATTAGAAAATAAAATTTTATTTAGAGATAGAAAGAAATTTGTTTTATTTGTATTTATTATTCTAATTCCTCTCATTATAATGAATATTACTAAATATTTATCCAGCTTTATTGATTATTATATTAATGTTGAAGTTGAAAATAAAAGTATCAATAGGATTTTTTCCATAAGTGCAAATGAAATGAGTGATATTGATAGTATTGAACAAATAGTAAAAAATAATGAAAATATAGAGTACTATTATCCGCTATATGAGAGACTATATGTAAATTATAATGATACTCAAATTGATATATATAATATTTTTTCTAATGAGGAAAAAGTAGAAGGCAATTTAATCAAAAATTTTAACGATATTGTTGTTACTAATACTTTTTTGTCATATTATGATGTAGATATAAATGATATTATTGAGTTAAATGTTAATGATGAAATTATATATGTAAAGATTGTAGGCGTTGTTGATTCTGATAATTATAGATTAATATATGGTAATAGTGATTTTATAAATATTGTATCTGAGAAGTTAAATTCTAAATTTATACAATATATAGTTAAAATAAAAAATAGTAAATATATCTCTAAATTCAAAACCGATTTGGAAAAAGAAAAATTTAGAGTTAGTTTATATAATGATACTGGTATAAAAGAATTAGAAAGATACACATCATTAAGCAAAACATTACATATCATTTTAATTCCAATTTATGTTGCAATTATTGCCTTATTATATTGGGTTATAAAAGAATTGATTTTTAATGAATATAAAAATATTGCTTTAAAAAAATTGATTGGATATACTAATATCAGGTGTTTATTAGATATTTTTTATAAAATATGTGTCTATATTATTTCTAGTGGTATTCTTCTAACTATATTGTTTCTGATTGCTAGAAAAATATTATTGATGGGTAATAGTGATAATATATTAATTGATTTCCTGAATAATAGTAATTTATTTAAATCATTTTTTTCTATATATATAGTCTTTTTAATGTTATATTTCATAGCATTTGTTTTGAATATAAAAAAAATTCTTAAGCTTGACCCAATTTTAGAAATTAATAAATAACCTGTTGCACTTATATATAATTAGTGGCAAAGGTATGTGTAAAAACATATCTTTTTATGCTATAATTTAATAAACATATTTAATTAAGGTTGTGATGTTTAGTGAAAAAGAAACCATTATCAATTTTGTTAATTATTTTAATATTAATTATAATATTTATTGTTTATGAATTATATGTATTTAATTACATTGAACATAAAAAATATACAAATGATGATTTCAATATAAAAAGTTATGTAAGTAATGTTGATTTAGATGGTGATTTAATAGATGATCAAACAGATATTTTACAAAATGCGATAAAATATATAGCAACTAATCCTAAATATAAAAGCAAATATTATGACACAGGATATCCTAATGATGAGTATGGAGTTTGTACAGATGTTGTTGCATTTAGCCTTAAAGGTGCTGGGTATGATTTAATGAATTTAGTCAATGAAGATATTAAAAATCATAGAGAGTTATATAATATTGATATAGTAGATAAAAATATAGATTTTAGAAGAGTTAAAAATTTAAAAATATATTTTGATAATAATGCAAAACAATTAACAACTGATATAAAAAAAATTGAGGATTGGCAAGGTGGAGATATTGTGATTTTTAAAAATCATATAGGAATAGTTTCTGATAAAAGAAATAAAAAAGGAATACCTTTTATAATACATCACGCAAGTAAATATCAAAAATATTATGAAGAGGATATTTTAGAGTATAGAAAAGATATTGTTGGTCATTATCGGATAAGTTAGATGTAGCGATACTTTTTAAGGGGAGAAAAATATGAAAAAGAAAATTTTAACTATTTTAATGTGTGGAGTTATTTTTTTAGGAATAACAGGTTGTGGCAAAGAAAAAATAGCTGATACTTATGAATTAAATATTATTAATGATAAAATAATAGAATATTTTGAAAAAAATGGTTCAATCAAATATGATAATTATAGTTATAATTATGTTGATTTAGAAAATGGTTTTGTAATAGTAGGACTACTTGATAATAGTAAGGAACAACAAGAATGGTTTAAGAAAAATATAGTAAATTCAAAGTATATAAAGTTTGAACAAGCAAAACCTCTTATAAATAATGAGGTTGGTGTAAGTGAAAAAATAGATATAATAATTAACAATGGTCCACAAACTTCTTCAAATCCTTATGATTATATTGAAGTAAGTCAAAAAGAGTATAATGAATTATTACAATATCCAAGAGAAACTTTTGAATATTCAATTAAGGATTTGATAGAATCGAATGCTAACAATGGGTTAAAAGGTTATATAGAGGCATTGCTATGTAAAGAAATAAATAGGAATTTTGAATATGATTTTGAATCAGCAAACGATTATTTAGAACATTATAAAGAATTTTTATCGAAAAATAATTTAAATTTTAATCAATATGATGAATATACACAAACTTTATTAAAGTAATATATGATTCTTAATTTTAATTCTTATTTAATTTTTTTTAAATTTAAAGTTAAGGATGAAAAAATAAAATTTGAATCATTAGGCAAGTTATATAGACAAAAATATAGGTAATATTTTTATATAGTGGAGAAGGTAATATGAATAATAAATTAAATGAAATTATAAAACCTTTTAAATTTCTTTTTATAATTATGATTACAGAAATAATTATATGTTTTTCTTTTTTTACCAATCTTTTTAATGCATATGATAAAAATTTGTTTGAAGTATCATTAAATGGTAAATTAATGAAATGTTACTATTCAGAAAAATATAATAATGCATTTTTTATTCAAGCAAGTACAAAAAGTTATAATTCAGTAGATAATATGATTAATAAAGTTGAATTATCTGATAATATCAAATTAGAAATTGATGAATATGAGGTTTATTATAAAAGTGGTAATAGAAAATCAGATACTAATGGGTGGTTAAGACAAGATAATTTAGATTATAAAAAAGTTAATAGTCAAGATAAAAGTATTCAAATTAAAAGAATGAATAAAGTTATATATGATGGAAAATATATTTCAGATTTAAGTCCTTATATAAATGAAGCAGGAAGATATTATATACATATTTATTCCACTAGAAAAGATGGTTTATTTACATCTGTTAAGACTCATATAAGTTTTAATGTTATTGTTGGGGGTGGTAAATTTGATTAGAAATATAAAACTTCATATTCAAAAGTATTTTTTCTATGATATATTAGTACTTATTATTTTTATAGGTATAAATATTTTAACATTTAATTTAATAAGTGATTTATATGAAAATGAAAAATCTAAGTATGACTATTCCTTGTATGATGAAACCATAAAACAAATATATGAAATTGATCCATCATTATTTAAATTTGATGAAAATAATACTGCCATTGTAAAAATGGATACCTTTCTTGAACCTATAACAAATGGAAAAGATACACTGTCTTTTGGGATAGTACCTTTAACTAAAGATCAAGATCAATGTGTTGGGTATTTTATTATAAAAAAAGTTAATAGTGAGCTACAGATAGATAGTTCACATATATGTGATATGATAGATTACTAATTACTAAAATAAAAATTAAGTAAATAAACCAGTTGTTAAGAGTAAAAATTGATATAGCGAGTTGTACAGTTAGTAAATATTATCCATTATGGAAATATATAAAAGAAAAACAAAAAGATAATTTTGAATTAACTTATGAAGAAATTTATAATATTTTAGGATTTGAAATAGATCATTCATTTCTAACCTATAAAAAAGAATTGTTAGAATTCGGATATGAAGTTAAAAAAATATCTATGAGAGAAAAGAAAATAGTTTTTAGTAAATATAATTTGTAGAGGAAGTGCTATAATGAACGAATATATAAATTTAACTTTAGAAAATATTGATGATGAACATATATGTTGTGCAATAGGGGATAAAAAACATCAAGTAGGAGTTGATAGAAAAAAAGAATGGATAAAAAGTAAGTTTAAGGATGGTCATGTGTTTAGAAAATTAAATGCTAGAGGCAAGATATTTATTGAATATGAACCAGTAGAAACAGCTTGGGTTCCAATAATTGGTAAAAATTATGAATATATTTATTGTTTGTGGGTAGCAGGAAGTTTTAAAGGAAAAGGAATTGGAAAAGAGTTATTAGAGTATGCAATAAACGATTCAAAAAAAAGAAGTAAAAGTGGTATATGTACACTAGTATCTAAAAAGAAAAAACCATTTATTGGAGATAAGAAATTTTTTGAACATTATGGATTTAAAGTTGTAGATAGTATTGGAGATTATGAATTGTTGGCACTTAAATTTGAAGAGAGTGAAACACCTAAATTTAATGACAGTGCTAGAATGATGAAAATAGATAGTCAGGATTTCACCATTTATTATAGTAACGAGTGTCCTTATGTAGAATATGAAGTAAATGAATTAACAGATTATGCAAAAAATAATAATATTAAAATTAATTTTGTAAAAATAGATTCATTAGATAAAGCTAAAAATGCTCCATGTGTATTTAATAATTGGGCAAATTTCTATAAGGGTGAGTTTATATCTAATACCATATTAAATGCCAATTCATTTGAAAAATTAATTAAATAAAAAATAACTGATGGAGGCAATTATTATGAAGATAAAACAGCAAAAACAAATAAAAACATTTTTAAATGAAGAATTTGGAATTGATAAAGGAATTGTATCATTTAATAGGCAAGAAGAAATACTTAATGAACTTATCAGAAATATAAAAGAAAAGTCAAAAAATCAAAGAAAGACTCTTATTCAAACAATTTTTCCTCGAATAGCATTATATAAAGTTTTGTTAAAAGATGGTTTAAAAAATGAGACTGTATATCAATATATGAAAAAATATATGATTGATATAGTTGCAAAAGAAAAGCATCTGTCTATGGAAAAAATGGAGAAGGTTCCATGTTTCTACTCAATTTATAGTAATATATTTCTTCGAGTTGTTCGCAAAAACGACCTATGGGAAAGTGAACAAAGATATGATAAGAATTCTTTTGATATAACAATGAAAAAATGTCTTTGGCACACTGCATGCATAGAAAATGATTGTAAAGATTTATGCCACCTTTTTTGTGATGTTGATAATGTTACATATGGAAATTTGAAAAAATTAGGTTTTTCACGAACTAAAACTCTAGGTTATGATGGAGATTGTTGTGATTTTCATTTTTATAAAAAATAATGATTAATTATTATTGAAATTTTTAAAAATGAATATTCCATTTTTATATAAATGATTGAAAGAACTCGAAAAATTTTTCTTTATGTTAATATATATGTAGCAAAAAAATTTACATAAAATAGAAAAAGTGATACAATAGTAACCAAATTCAAAGAAAACTCTCAAATTATTTAATTTTGAGAAGACAGGGGGATGTATGAATAACTATGAATTGTTCATTGATGGATATAGATTACCGCAACCATTAATAAAAGATGAGTTGGATAAATTAATTAAGGAAGCATGTAGTGGTTCCAAAGAAGCTAGGGACAAATTAATAATTCATAATATTCGCCTTGTTTTGCATGAGGTAACAAATAGATTTAGAAATATTGATTATGATAAAAAAGATTTAGTATCTATAGGTAGTATTGGTTTAGTAAAAGCAGTAAATACTTATGATATAACAAAGGAAGTTAAATTTGCTACCTATGCTGTGAGATGTATTGATAACGAAATTTTAATGTTTTTAAGAAAAGTAAAACATGATAAAAATATTGATAGCATAGATAAAGTGCTTTTTTACGGTAAAGATGGTAGTGAATTAAAATTAGAAGATATATTAAGTGATGATAGTGATCTTGTTATCAATCATGAAAATTCTGAAACTTATAAAATTATTAGACAATTAATAAACCAACTTCCAGATAGGGATAAAGAAATAATTATGTTACATTTTGGGTTTTATAATGACAGAATTTATACTCAGAAAGAAATTGCAGATAAATTTCATATTTCACAATCATATGTTTCTAGGGTTATAACTAAAATTGTAAATAAATTGGGTAAACAATTAGAATCTGTCAGGGTTACAGAATTAAATATAAAACCAAAAGTCAAATTAAAGGAGAAAACTAATAGAAAGATGAAAAAATTACAAACAATATATGAATATTTTAAAGATTATACAAGAGAACAGGTTGATGAGATGTTAATAAAACTATCAGAAGAAGAAAGAGCATTAATAATTTTAAGATATGGAGAAGATTTAGATAATCCGGTTCAATTAAAATTAACTAAGGAAGATAATTATAGATTTTATGGTTTATTAGTGCCAAAGATGAAAAGATTATTAGCTAACCCTTATGGTTATCACGGAAAAAGAGGAAGAAAAACAAATAATTTACAACAAAAATCTATTGAAAATGAAATAATAGATAAGCAAAGTCAAGAAACTGTTTTAACTACTGAAGAGCAGGCTTCAGTAACTCCAGTTCATGAAACAAGAGAAGAAGTAGAGGCTGAATTAGTTTCAAAAAAAGAAACAAAAGAAGAATCTATACAGGTTGCAAAATCAGATGAAGTAAGTAATGATATAACTAAAGATGATTGCCTGAAAATGTTAGAATTATTAAGAACACCGACATTTACTGAAATGATGAGTATATTAACAGCAAAAGAATCAATAATTATTTCATTAAAATTAGGATATGTAGATGGAAAATGTTTTTCAACTGAATCAATTGCACAATTTTTAGGAATAGAGGAAAAAGAAGTAATAGAAGCAACAAAGAAAGTATTGCTATTATATAAGGAAAATATAAATAGTTTCTTAGATAACATTATAAAAGTAGTGACGGATCCAACTGAACATGAAAAATCATTATTTATAAAATAAAAAAGTAACACTTAATATTAGCATGTTGGGTGTTGTCTACGTTTTGGTTTCACCTAAATCAATGCCGAGTTAGGTGATTTTTTTGTTTAGATTAATACTATAAATATTAAAATATTTTTACACTTAATTTTAAGTACGTACTATCTAAAATTATTATATAAATGTATAATAGTATTGGAGGGAATAGTATGGCAGATTGTCTAGTTGAATATATAGTTTCTTTATTTAATAATAAACGAAAAATTATAACGATAAAAGGCCTTAAAAATGATGATATTGTAAGTAGAAAAGTATATTTAGTATTACCAACTAAGGTTGAAAATTCTTTAACTAATAAAGGTAATGATTTTAAAATTGTTGTATCTGTTAGTGATAGCGTTTAGATTAAAATATAAGGATAAAAAAATGATTTTAAATGTAAGCGGTAGAACAGATATAGTAGCATTTTATACAGAATGGTTTATGAATAGATATAGAGCAGGTTTTGTGGACGTAAGAAATCCATTTAATCCTAATCTAGTAAATAGAATAAATTTTGATGATGTAGATGCCATTTTATTTTGTACTAAAAATCCTATACCAATTTTAAAATATATAAAAGAAATAGAAAAACCGATATTATTCCACGTAACATTAACATCGTACAAAAATGATATTGAACCAAATGTACCACCTAAAGGACAAATAATTGAAGCAATAAAAAAATTATCCAAATTAATTGGAAAAGATAATATAGTAATAAGATATGATCCAGTATTTATAAGTCCTAAATATAGCCTTGAATATCATACAAAAGCATTTGAAAAATTATGTAGCTTACTTGAATGTTATGTTAGTAAAATATTAATTTCCTTTATAGATGATTATAAAAATGTTAGAAAAAATGAAAAAACTTTAAATTATAAAGCATTTACCGAAAATGATTATAAAACAATAGGGGAAAGTTTTAGTAAGAGTGCTAGAGAACACGGACTTATTGTTCATACGTGTTTTGAAGATAGAAATTTAACTGAGTATGGATTTTCTAAGGATGAGTGTTTATCTCATACATTAGCATATAAATTAACTGGTAAAATATATAAGGAAGAATGGACTGCAAGAAAATTGCGAAAATGTCATTGTGTAAAAATGGTTGATATTGGAGTATA
>OLHA01002002.1_pt1 | contig 10178 bp, 10 predicted proteins | sample 1605961 | NCBI WGS metagenome assembly OLHA01 (sample SAMN03283288) | human gut metagenome | biome: human-associated habitat; material: feces | host: Homo sapiens | place: Peru | collected 2012
AATATTTTTTAACTAACTTTTAATTTATACAATAAGTTTAAAAATTAGTCAATAGGTTATTTTAAATTTTTTTCAATATTGATTAATTTAATTTAATAATATTTTATAATATTTAAAAAAATTATCAACTATTTAATTTAATAGTATTTTACAATATTTAAAAATTTTTGTCAATAATTAATTTAAATATTTTTAATGATATGTCAAGCGGTTTTAATAAAAAATTCTTTTCCCACAAGGACAAAAAACAAGCAAATATGAAATTTATATTCTTTTTGTTATAACATTAAAATAATAAAAAAATTAATTTTTATTCTTAAAATAATCGCAATATTTTGAAACGCTACATTGATTACATAAAGGATTTATAGGCTTACATAAATTTTGCCCGTATATTACTAAAGTGTCGTTATAAACTCGCCAATATTTTTTTGGAAGTTTTTTTCTTAAGGCAAATTCTGTTTGTTCGGGCTTTTTAGTCGAAACATATCCGAATCTATTCGATATTCTATGCACATGAGTATCAACGCAAATTCCATATTTATCAAACGCTTCTGTGACAACCAAATTTGCAACCTTTCTGCCAACTCCTCGAAGTTTCAAAAGCTCGTCTATTTCATCAGGCACTTTTCCGTTATAATCGTCTATAATAGTTTGAGATACTTCTAAAATATTTTTTGCCTTAACTCTATAAAAACCTACGGGATAAATTAATTTTGCTATTTCTTCTTCGCTTAATTTTAACATATCTTTAGGATTTCCCGCTTTTTCAAATAATCTCATAGAAGCGTCTCTTGTAGTAGAATCTTTAGTTCTTAAAGAAAGCATTGTAGATATTAAAATTTTATAAGCGTCTCTATTTGTCACTAATTTAATTTCTGTCACTACGGGCATTGGCATACTTTTAGTAACTTTCAAAAGTTCTTTCATTATTTTATCTATATCTTTATCGTTCATAAAAATAACCTATTCAAATAAATAAAAAAACGGAGAGTTTGATTTTATAAAAGGCTTTAATTCTGAAAAAGTAAATTCAATTTCTATAATGCCTAAAGAATATCCCGCTATTTTATAAATGGGATAAATAAATTTTATTCCCGTTGGCGTTATATCAAAAGTATCGCTTAATTCTATAGCGTTAAAATCAAAAAAGTCTTTTTCAGAATAATTAATTAATAATTTATTTCTAATTAAATTAATTAAATCCATATCGCTCGGATTAGATATTAATTCCGATAATTTTACTCCTATTCTGTTTCCCGTGCTTATAGAATAAATATAGGCAACCGAAGTGTCTATTCCATGAACTCCGCCGACAAAAGAATAATTATTTATTGCAAAAGATATTATTTTATCGTCCAAATAAGATATTTTAATCTCTCTTTTTACATTAATGTCCGTTTCTAAAGATAAATTATTTTTCCAATTATTATAATCGGCTATAATTTCTTTGCTTAATATATCGGCAATTCCGTTTTCATCTAAAGATTTTACTCCGTCAACATCTATAGATATTTTATCCAAAACTTTAGATTTTATTTGATTTTCTATAACTACGGCATCTCTGCTAGAGTCAAATTTTCCGCTTCCTTCCAAATCTATTTTTAAAGAAGAGTTAATAATTGTCGCTTTACTTATAGAAGACGAACTATATCTTGAAAAATTAAAATAATGTTTATTATTCAAGTCCGAAGATATCCAATCGCCCGAAAAAAACATATTTTCCGTGAATTTTCCGTTTAGAGAAGCAATCTTATTATTATTAACAAATTCGTTTATATAAAAAGTGTCTCCGTTTATATTTCCGTTAATATCTATAAACTGTTTAATGCTGTCGTAATAATATTTTCCCGTTATTCTGTTTCCTTTAATGTAAAGATACATAGTTATAGCCGAACCGCCTATATTTCCTTTCATAAAATAAAATTCTTTTTTTGAAATAGTAGGCGTTTGGCTAAAAACTATATTATAACAAAATAAAAATGCAAACGGTATTATATAAATTATTGTATTTATTCGTCTCATAATGAATCTCAAAATATAATAATCAACTATTATACAATCCTTAAATTATAAATACAATATCTATTTTGCGATATAATTTACTATTCTTGCAAATTTATCTGCAACCAAAGAAGCTCCGCCAACCAAAGCGCCGTCTATATTAGGCATATTGAGTAAATCGTCCGCATTCTTTTCGTTTACGCTTCCGCCGTATAAAATTATTGTGTTATCTGCAATTCTATCGTTATATAGAGATTTCAAAGTTTCTCTTATAGTTTTATGAACATCGTCCGCATCTTGAGGAGTCGCAGTTTTCCCCGTTCCAATCGCCCATACAGGCTCATAAGCTATTACTACTTTAGACGCTTCGCTTTCGCTTAAACCTTGAAAAGCTTTTTTTACTTGTCCGCTTACTATATCGGAGGTGATTCCTTTCTCTCTTTCTTCCAAATGCTCGCCAACGCATAAAACGGGAATAAGATTTTTATCTAAAGCTCTTTTTACTTTTTTATTTATAAGTTCGTCTTTTTCTGTAAATATATCTCTGCACTCCGAATGCCCTATAATAACATATTCGCATCCAACCGAAATAAGCATATCGGCTGAAATTTGTCCCGTAAAAGCGCCTTTTTCTTCAAAATATAGATTTTGCGCTCCAAGTTTAATATTAGTTCCTTTAATAGCGTTATTAACATCGCTTAAACAAGTAAATGTCGGCGCTATCATAATATCTCTATCTTTTGCATCTTTAACCATATCTTTTAATTGTGATACCAATTCCAAAGCTTCTTTATTGGTATTATTCATTTTCCAATTTCCAGCTATAAGTTTTCTTCTCATTTTATTAAACCTCTCTTTAAATTATTTTACTAAATTGCTTAAATCTTTAAAATTCGGAACTTTAGCACTTTCTATATGCCAAAATAAAATCATTTCCGCGCTTATTACATTAGCTCCGACTTTTTTCATCTGCTCTAAAGAAATTTCTTTATTTTCTTTAGTTCTCGATGCGCAAGCGTCAGCGATAACAAATACATTATATCCGTTTTTAACTAAATGTAAAACGCTATAATAAACGCATACATGAGTCTCCGCTCCGAATACTATTATATTTTTTTTATTAAGAGAATTAAACTCTTTTACAAAATCTTCGCTTCCAAAAATGCTAAAATATTCTTTAGAAAATAATTTATGATTTTTAGGCAATACTATTCTTGAGTCGGTGTTGCCAAGCCCTTTCGGATACTGTTCCGTTGCCAAAACGGGAATATCGTATATTTCAGACATTTTTAATAAAATATTCGCATTTTTTATTAACTCATCCAAATTATGCATAGCTGGTAATAATCTCTCTTGCAAGTCTATGCATATACATAAAGAATCTTCTTTATTTAATATAGGTTTATTTTCTAATCTCATTATTTACCTCTTTAATTTATTTATACAATTTAATTATTAATTATATCATAAAAAATAAAAAAGGGAAAACAATAATACTTTGCTTTCCCTTTTATTTTCAATTAGTTAACAATCAAATTATTGAGCTTGTTCTTCTTCAGCATTTTGTTGTTGTTGTTGCCCGCCCATTCTTCTTTGTTCCAAATCTCTCAATTCGGTTACTTCACGAAGTCTTGCCGCTTCTATAGCTTGTCTTCTTTCATTTTCGGTTTTTATTAATTGCCATGTGCCTTCATCGTCTATATCTTCTTCAAAGTCTACAACAGCTAAATCATGTTCTACCGTAATGTCTTTAACATAAGCTATAAAGTCTCCGCCTCTCGTATCTTTAGTTCTATAGAAACCTATAGAATCTATTTTTACAGAAGGCATCAATTTAGGATAAAGAGGTTCTCTAACCAATATTCTATCGCGAACATTTGGCAAATATTCTCTATTTTCCCATTTTAATTGTCTCCAACCGCTGAAATAAACATTACCCATAGGATAAGATTTTAATTCGCCTAATTCGTTTTGCAAATTAACAAAATAGCTAATTAAATAATTTCGTCCGTATACCCATGAACTTATTGACCTTATTTCGCCAACATTATGTATAACGCCTTTGCCTTCGGTATATTTTGTTCCTTCGGCTCCGCCATACATTTCAAGCTCATAAGCGGGTTTAACTAACGCGTAGCTATTCCATGCGGCTATAGGAAAATGAACTCTTATACCGAGAACTTTTCCTTCTTCCCAAGTTCCGTTATTACCTTTACTATCCGTATTGGTAACATAGGAATTTCTACGATTTTCCGTAAGCCTTGCGGAATCGTTCAACCATACAACCCAATTATCGTTATATAGGCTTTGTTGGGCTGTAATCAATTCATTAGTATCGCCTTCTTCGCTTTGTAGATTGTCGGCATTACCTGATATACCAAAATCAATCAGAGTCGAATTCGTCAATCCGTAAGCTGATGCGGCGATAAAAATAGATGCTAATACTGCGAATAACCTTTTCATTTATTGCACTCCTTGTTTTAATTAATAGCATAATATTATTTAATTTTATACACTAGTTTAATAAATTTGTCAAGCGATTAATTAAAAAAAATTCAAATAAATTTAAATAAATTTATATAATTAATGCCTAATTTATATAATTTTCGTTATATTAATCATAAACTTAAGGAGTTATGTTAACTATTTATAAAAATAAGCGTTTTGATTTAATTAATTATTTAAAAAATTCTGTGAATGGATTTTTGCTAAAAGGATTTTTGAATTTAAATTTTTTATCGGAAAATTTCTTACCGCTTTGTATATTCATTAAAGTAGCTTCGTCTAAACTCATCATTAATATTCCTATAACAGAAGAATAAGCTGGATTATTTGCAATATCTCTTATTCCCGCTATTTGGTCTGGCACTCCTATTCTTGCCGATATTGGAATCGAACCTTTTACCGCCGTTTGATAAGCTTTAGCAAGGTCTGTAAGTCCTGGCAATAAAGCTCCGCCTCCCGTAAATACCATTCCCGCGGATAAAGAATCTATATATTTCATTTTTGCAAGTTCCTTTCCGCATAGATGCAATATCTCTTCTACTCTCGGTTGTATTATTTCTGTTAAAGTTATTTTTGGAATAGTTTTAAATTTACCGCTCGCCGTAGGAACTTCTATAATTTCTCTCTCTCCTATCATATCTATAAAAGCGTAACCGTAATCGCATTTTAATTTTTCTGCAGCTGGAATTGTAATTCTTAATCCTTTTGAAATATCGTTTGTTATATGATAGCTTCCAATCGGAATAACCGCCGTATGCCAAACCGTCCCTTCTAAAAATACCATTAAAGAAGTTGTTGAATGTCCTATATCAAAAACGACAACGCCTAAATCTTTTTCGTCTTTCGTAAGAACGGCTTCAGCGCTTCCCCTAACATTTACTATAAAATCTTTTCCTGAAAATCCCATTTTATTTAAAGTTCTTTTCAAATTATCGCTAACATATTTGAGTCCCGTTATTATATGAACTCTCGTTTCTAATCTTGTGCCTGACATTCCTATTGGATTTTTTATTTCGTCTTGCTCGTCTAAAGAATATTCCTGCTCTATCGTTTCTATTATTTCTCTATCTTGCGGCATCAATATATTTTTTGCGCTTTCTAATACTCTTTCTATTTCCAAAGAAGTAACTTCTTTATTTTTATTATTTACTCCTATTACTCCTTTGCTATTTTTTCCTTTAATATGTTCTCCGCCTATCGTTGCTATTACATCGGGAGCTTGAATACCCGCCATATGTTCGGCTTGATTTACAGATTTTTCTATAGCGTTTGCGGCAGCTTCTATATTTACTACAATTCCTTTTATAATTCCTTCGCTTTCGCTCTCGCCTATTCCTATAACTTCAAGTTTATCATCATTTACGCGAGCTATAACCGTCTTTACCGATGAGCTTCCTGCATCAATACCCGCTATTATTGGTTCTTTCAAGTTTATACTCCTGATAAATAATAATATTATGTTAATATTTTCGGATAAATAAAAATTTTATTAATATTATTTTTATATAACTATAAACTATAGAAATATACTAAAAATTATGATATCATAATATTTAATTTAATTATAAATTATAAAGAATTGAAAAATTAATTATGAAAAATATTGCCATAATTGGAAGACCAAATGTTGGAAAATCGACTCTTTTCAATAGATTAGTAGGAAGAAGAAAATCTATAGTCGATTCTACGGCTGGAGTGACAAGAGATATTGGAATAGCAAAAACTTTTATAGACGATATTGAATTTAATATATTCGATACGGGCGGACTTTTAGATATAAGCGAAGATATTTTAAATGAAAAAGTTAGAGAAAAAGCTTTGAAAACGGCAACTGAAGATTCCGATATACTTTTATTTTTAGTTGACGCTCATCAAAACCATCCTGACGACAAACATTTTATAAACGCTATAAGAAAATCAAATAAACCGATTATACTCGTAATTAATAAAGTTGATGCAGATTCGCATAATCAATTAATAAACGAATTCTACTCGCTCGGCATAAAAAATATGGTGAGCGTTAGCGCCGAACATAATAAAGGAATAGACGACTTAAAAGAAAAAATTTTGAATATATATAAAAGCTTTAATAAAAATGAATTTAAAGAAAAGAAAAAAATAATTGAAAATTCGGAAAATGAAGATAATAAAAATTTAGAAGAATTTATTGCAGAAAAAAATAAAATAAATATAGCGATAGTCGGAAAGCCAAATGCTGGAAAATCGACTCTTTTAAATACTTTAATCGGAAAAGAAAGAAGCATAGTTTCAAATATTGCGGGAACGACAAGAGACCCGATAGACGAAACTTTTAATTTTAACGGAAATGAAATTTGTTTAATAGATACGGCGGGAATAAGAAAAAAGAAAAATGTAAATTCCGATATAGAATATTATAGCGTAAACAGAGCGATAAAATCAATAGAAGCTTCCGATGTTTGCATTCTTATGCTCGATGTCTTTGAAGGTTTAACGGAACAAGATAAAACGATAGCGAATTTAATAATTGAAAGAAAAAAAGGAATAGTAATCGCTGCAAATAAATGGGATATTAGAGAAAAAGGCATAACTTGGGACGATTATGAAACATATATGAAAGAAACTTTCCCCGTTTTAAATTATGTTTTTTATGCGAAAGTGTCGGCAACTAGAAAAAAAGACGCCGAAAAACTTTTATCTTTGGCAATTAGAGTCGCTAAAACAAGAAGACAGAAATTTGAAACTCATTCGCTTACAGAAACTTTTGTTAGAGCTACAAGAGAATACACGATAACGGCGGGAGGAAATCCTTTTAAGATTTTTTACGCGACTCAAACGGGAATAAATCCGCCAGCTTTTGCAATATTTTGTAATAATCCTCATAAATTAAATTCTCATTATAGAAGATATTTAGAAAATAAATTTAGAGAGATTTTTGATTTTAGAGGAACTCCGATAATTCTTAATTTTAGAAAGAGAGGTAAAAAAAATGATAGTTAAAATTATAAGCGTTCTAATTTCTTATTTAATAGGAGCGATTCCTTTTTCGTTTATAATTGGAAAAGCAAACGGGCATGATGTGAGAAAGGAAGGAAGCGCTAATCCAGGAGCTAGCAATGTTTTAAGATTATGCGGAAAAAAAGCGGGAATACTCGCCTATTTCTGCGATATTGGAAAGGGAATGATTGCGGTTTTAATTCCTTCGTTTATATTGAAAGGACAAAATAATATTTTAATTATATGCGCGGTTGCCGCGATAATCGGACATGTATTTTCAATATTTTTAGGTTTCAAAGGAGGAAAAGGAGTGGCGACAAGCGCGGGAACAATGTTTATGCTTGCACCGATAAGTTTGATTATTACAATGATATTTTTCTTTATAGGTTTATTCTCTTCAAAAAAAACTGTTGCAATAGGAAGCACGGTTGGGGCTATAATGTTTCCTATTGTTTTAACGGTTTTATATTTTAAGTTTAATTTTTTATACAAAATATTTTTTAATATAGATTATAAACTCCTACTTCCTATAACTATACTTTTAGCTTTATTTATAATAATTAAACATATTCCGAATTATAAGAGATTATTAAAAGGCGAAGAAAATAGTTTTTCAAAAAAATAATTTAAGGTTAATTTATAATTAATATTAATAAAAAACTTTTTTAATCGCCCAAAAATAATTTAAATTTATTCTTTAATTAAATTTATTTGCCGAATACCGCTTCATAATCTTTTTTAAATTTTTCTATTCCCTGTTCGGTTAAAGGATGTTTCGTCATCTGCTCTATAACGCTATAAGGAACTGTCGCAATATCCGCTCCAGCTAATGCGCATTCTGTAACATGTATAGGATGTCTAACGCTTGCAGAAATTATTTCAGTGTCAATGTCATGAGTTGCAAAAATATCGGCTATCGTTCTTATAAGTTCGAGTCCATCGGTAGAAATATCGTCCAATCTTCCCAAAAATGGAGATACATAAGTAGCACCAGCTCTTGCGGCAAGCAAAGCCTGATTGGCGGAAAATATTAAAGTGACATTCGTTTTTATTCCTTCTTTAGATAAAATTTTAACCGCCTTCAATCCTTCGACAGTCATAGGAATTTTGACAACCATGTTTTTATGAATCTTGGCAATCTCTCTCGCCTCTACAATCATATCTTTAGCTTTTATAGTAGTAGCCTTAACCTCGCCCGAAATAGGACCGTCAACTATTGAAGTAATTTCTTTTATAACATCGTTAAAGTTTTTTCCTTCTTTAGCTATCAAAGACGGATTTGTAGTAACTCCGCATATTACTCCCATATCGTTAGCTTTTTTTATATCTTCGACATTCGCAGTATCAATAAAAAATTTCATAAAAAATTTTCTCCCGTTTATTTATAAATTTATTTTCAATTTTCAATATTATATAACTAATAATAATTTTATCAATAATTTAATTTATATTGCTTTCTTTAAGAAATAATCCAATTCCGAATAATATTATTATAATTCCAACTAATTGTTTTAAACTGACGCTTTCATTTAATATAAAATATCCTAAAATGCAAGCGCCAACGGCTTCTCCTAATATAGTCATAGAAATTACGGTTGCAGAAAACCATCTTAAAAGCCAAGTAAATATAAAATGTCCGAGCATAGTCGATATTAAAGTTAAACATAAAATATAAATCCAAGTTTCAAAAGAATATTCAAAAAAATTAACTTTAATTATGAAAGAAAGAAAACCTAAAAATATAAATGCGGGAATATAAGTAAATGCCGTATAATTAATCGCCGATAATCTTTTCCTAATATATTGTCCTATTATAAAATTAACGCTTATAAAAATAGCGGCAATTAAAGCCAAAAAATCTCCAAATAAAGCTTTCGGATTTATTTGAAAATCTCCTAATCCGATTATAAAAGAACCAGCAAAAGCGATTATAAATCCTAATATTGCCTTATTTGTATATTTTTCTTTAAAAATAAAATATCCGAATATTAGAGAAAATAAAGGCTGTAAAGTCACTATTACGGTAGAACTTGCAACCGATGTAAAATTTAAAGATTGAAACCATAGAAAATAATGCAGTCCTAAAGAAAATCCAGAAATTATGCATAAAATAATATCTTTTTTATTTAATGATTTTAATTCTTCTCTATTTGATTTTTTTAATATTGTTAAAGGAAAAATTAAAATAAAAGTAAAAAATAATGTCACAAATTAATACTTTAATAAAACCAACTCATAATTGTAATTTAAGATGTAATTATTGTTTTCACGAAAAATATGGATATGAAAAGAAATTATTAGATATGAATAAGCTAAAAAAATATATTGATTTATTATCAGAAAATTATAAATACATTAATTTAGTTTGGCATGGTGGAGAAGCACTTACTGTGTCTCTCGACTATTATGAAGAGATATATAACTATTGTGATAGCAAAAATTCAAAGTTTATGTTTTCGGTGCAAACCAATGGTACTCTTTTAACACCAAAAATAGTTGATTTCTTTAATAGGACCAATACTAATATAGGTTTATCCTTTGATGGCTTAAATAATGAATTGATGCGTAGACATACCTATGAAACATTAGAAGGTATAAAATTACTGCAAAAAAATAACTACAATCCCGGCGCTATAATAGTGATAAATCAAAATAATGTAAAAAATTTAATAAATGAATATGAGTATTTTAAA
>OLHA01002005.1_pt1 | contig 10167 bp, 5 predicted proteins | sample 1605961 | NCBI WGS metagenome assembly OLHA01 (sample SAMN03283288) | human gut metagenome | biome: human-associated habitat; material: feces | host: Homo sapiens | place: Peru | collected 2012
GGAGGGCAGTGTGAAAACTGTTCCGGAAATCATTCGCAGGGAGAACGCGAAAAAGGTTGTCGTGTTCACCGATCAGGGCGTGCGGCAGTCCGGCGTATGCGACGTGCTGCTGCGTGAACTGACAGATGTTTCCTATGAGGTGCTGGACGATATACCGCGGGAGCCGAGCTACTTGGATGTAGAGAAAATCGCCGGGCAGCTGGAGGCAATGGCGTGCGATTTGATCGTAGCGATCGGTGGCGGCAGTGTGATGGACACAGCTAAGCTATGTTCCATTCTCAAGGGCGCCCCCTATACCATCCGAGATCTGCTGCAAGACCCTGCACAGGGGCGCAAGCAAGTAAAAACGGTGTTCCTGCCCACCACCTGCGGCACCGGGTCTGAGGCCACCTGCAACGCCATTGTAGCCATCCCGGAGGAGAGTGTGAAAAAGGGCATCGTCAACGATGCCATGATCCCGGACTATGCGGTTTTGGATCCGCTGACGATCCGCCGTCTGCCGAAATCCATTGTGGCAGCTACCGGTGTAGACGCGCTGGCACATGTAGTGGAGTGCTACACCTCGCTGAAGGCTACAGATTTCAGCAACATGTTTGCCGTGACCGGCGCCAAGCTGATTTTCAAAAACCTGGTACGCGCCTATGAGGACCCGGACGATATGGAGGCCAAGACTGCCATGATGCTAGGTGCATTTTACGGAGGTGTGGCTATTACCGCCAGCGGTACCACCGCCGTGCATGCACTGAGCTATCCGCTGGGCGGCAAATTTCATATTGCCCACGGCGTATCCAATGCGATCCTGTTTGCACCGGTGATGCGCTGCAACCGTCCCGCCTGCGAAAAGGAGTTGGCGCAGTTGTGTGACGCGGTGTATCCCGAATGCCATGGGCAAAGTGCTGAGGAAAGATCTCTGCGTATCATTAGCGCCATCGAGGATGTTATCCGCTGCACGGATATCCCCACGGATCTCAAGCCCTACGGTGTGCAGCCGTCGGACATTGATTTTCTGGTCACCTCTGGCAGCCAGCAGCGACGCCTGCTGGACAACAACCGCAAGGAACTGACGCTGGAGGAGATCCGGTCTATTTATCAAAGCGTCCTGTAAGGGACGCAGAAGAATCACAAGGAGGCGTTAACCATATGAATCGTCCGATTTTGGGGATCACCATGGGAGATCCCGCCGGCTGCGGTCCTGAGATCACCGTCCGGGCTTTGTCCGACGCCACGGTGTACCAACGGTGCCGGCCGTTGGTGATAGGCGACATCAAGTGCATCCGCGACGCGCTGCGGGTGACGAACCGGTCGGAGCTGAAGCTCCATCAGGTGGATAGACCCAGCCAGGGGCTATATGAATTCGGCACCATAGATGTGCTGCATCTGGAGCTGGTGGACTGGGACAGGTTTTCCTATGGTAAGGTAGATCCCATGTGTGGAAATGCTGCTTTTCAGTGTGTGAAAAAGGTCATCGAGCTGGCTATGGCGGGCGAGGTAGACGCTACCGTTACGAACGCGCTGAACAAGGAGGCCATGAATCTTGCCGGACACCATTTCAACGGCCATACTGAAATCTACGCCCATTACACCGGGACGGACAAGTACACCATGATGCTGGCACACGATGACCTGCGGGTGGTACATGTATCCACCCATGTATCTCTGCGGCAGGCCTGTGACCTGGTAAAAAAGGAGCGGGTGCTGGATGTTATCCGCATTGCCCACAAGGCATGCCTGGAGTTGGGTATCGCAGCGCCCAAGGTGGGCGTATGCGGTCTGAACCCCCATGCAGGAGAGGACGGCATGTTCGGGCGGGAGGAAATCGAGGAGATTGCCCCTGCTATTGAACAGGCCAAGGCCGAGGGTATTCAAGCCCTGGGGCCCCTCCCGCCGGACACCGCCTTTTCCAAGGCGTTGGGCGGCTGGTATGATATCGTGGTCTGTATGTACCACGATCAGGGGCACATTCCTTTGAAGGTCGTGGGCTTTGTATACAACAAAGATCTGGGCCGCTGGGATGCGGTGGCAGGTGTGAATGTAACATTGGGCTTGCCCATTATCAGGGCCAGTGTGGACCACGGAACCGCTTTTGGACACGCCGGAACCGGCGTTGCAAATGAACTGAGTCTTGTAAATGCTATGGATTACGCCATCCGTATGGCAAATGCCAAAAAAAATGTATCCGCCGTAAAGTGAGGGGCCTATATGTATTTCATCATCGCCGATGATCTGACCGGCGCAACCGATACAGGCATTCAATTCCAAAAGCGTGGTATTGTCACCACGGTTCTGGTGGAGCCGCCGAAGGAAACATGGCCCTGTCTTGGCGAGAACACTGCGTTGTCCATCAATGCAAGCTCCCGGGAGCTGCGCCCACAGGAGGCGGCGGTCCGCACACGGGAAGTCCTGCAACATATGGTCCTGTGCGATCAAGATACACTCTTTAAGAAGGTCGACTCGCTTATGCGGGGAAACCCCGTGGAGGAGTTGGAGGCTGCACTGGAGGCTGCCGGTCGCCGGATCGCGTTGGCGGCTCCCAGCTTCCCGAGGATGGGCCGTACCGTAGACGGCGGCGTACTCCATCTGCCGGATGGCTCTGCTAAAGACCTGCTGACCTTGTTCAAGGACCGTGCACACATGACTGTTTGCCACATCCCGCTGGCACGCCTGCGGGAGGAAGGGGCTGGTCTGGCTGCCGACCTCGTCCGGAGGGAAGCACCGCTTCTGTGCCTGATCGATGCCATGACAGAGGAGGATCTGTCGCTGGCGGCGGAGATCGGGCAGGCGCTGGATACGCCTCCCGTGTACTGCGGCAGTGCGGCACTGGCAGAGGCGCTGCCGGTGAGAGGAGAGCAGCCCGATGTAGCGTGCCGACAGGCTGCCAAGCGTGTTTTGGTCGTTACCGGCTCCCAGAAGAAGGAGACGGCGGCACAGGTCCGGCGCTTGGAGGCTGTCTGTGGACTGCACAAGGTTTTACTGGATTCAGCGCGCTTACTGCACGAGCCTGCTCCGGAAGAGATTTCCCACGCTGCACAGAAACTATCAGAGCTGCTGCGGCAGGAGTGTGGTGCGATACTGGCCTTTGACAGCTTGTTTTGCAGCCAGACCGGATTCGCGGATGACGATGTTGCCGCACGGCAGGCGGGTAGGAGTCTGGCCTCCAAACTAGGTGAGGTACTGAACGGTATCGACCGCACGCTGTATGATGGATTGATTTTAGTGGGCGGTGACACCGCCGTGGAGGTGTGCCGCAGCTTGCATACCACGCAGCTCCTGCTGTTAGAGGAGGTACAGAGCGGAACCCCTGCCGGACTGTTGGCTGATGGTCCGCTCCGGGGGATACCGGTCGTCACAAAATCTGGTGCATTCGGGGATGAAGGTACCCTGCTGCACGCGTGGAAATATATCAGGAGAGAAGGCGAATAAGGAGGAGATCACACAAGAATAACAGTGCACATGTCCCAAAAATCAAAAGTCGCGTTGCCCCAAACAACCATTCTAAAAGAAAGAAGGAATCACTATGGCAACCCTCGAAAGCAAAAAAGCCGCTACTCTGGGAAAGAGATCCATTATCGGCATGATCCTTGGCCTGGCGCTGGGCGCGATCCTGTGCTTTGTCCCGAACGGCTATATCCGTGATGATATCGTCATCAATACCATACTGAACATTGTCGGTAACGGATATCTGAATCTGATCAAGATGACCATCATCCCCTTTGTTTTTGCATCCCTGGTCATGGGCATCTCCAGTGCTACCGATATCAAGCAGGTGGGACGTATCGGCGGCAAGATCCTGATCATCTATGTAGCTACCACAGTGATCGCCTCCGCCTTCGGCATTTTGGGCGGCATGATCCTCAAGCCCGGCGTAGGCGTAGATCTCGGCTCTTTTGACCTGTCCAACACCTACGAGAACGTCAACACCTCGTTTGCCAGCGTTATCCTTGATTTTATCCCCACGAATATTGTAGAATCCTTTGCGAAGGGTAAAATGATCCACATTGTGGTCTTTGCCGTGTTCTTTGGCATTGCCCTGAGCCTTATCGGCGAAAAAGCGGCGGCGGTGAAGGCTTTCAACGAGTCTCTGGCAAATACCATGCTGAAGATCGTCAATATCGTCATGCAGCTGACTCCCTATGGCGTGTGCGCTTTGATGGCTAAGACCGTTGCCAATCTGGGCTTCACGATCATTGTGACGCTGGCCAAGTACTGCGCCTCCGAGATCTTCCTGCTCTTCCTGTTCGGCCTGATCGTCTACGGCCTGATGCTGAAGATCTTCACCGGTCTGAGCTATGGCCGCTTCCTCAAAAAGTACAGCCGTATCGCGCTGGTGCCCTTCTCCACCTCCTCCTCCAACGCCACCCTGCCTTATTCCATCGAGTTCTGCCGCAGCATCGGCGTTTCTGAGAAGGTGGCATCCTTCACCCTGCCTCTGGGCGCCACGCTGAACATGGATGGCAGCGCCATCATGCAGGGCATGACCGCCGTGTTCGTGGCGCAGCTGTACAACATTGAGCTGACCTGGCCCATGATCGTTACCATCGTGATCGCCGCTACCCTTGGCACCATCGGCTCCCCCGGTATGCCCGGCGTGGTCATGGTCACGCTGACCGTGGTGCTGCAGTCCGTGGGCTTCCCGCTGGAGGCGATCGCCATCATTGTGGCGATCGACAAGTTCCCCGACATGTTCAAGACGGTACTGAATGTGCTGGGCGACTCTGTGGATACCGTGATCGTTGCCAAGTCCGAGGGTGAATTTGACGCGGATGTGTTCAACGGTCTGAAGGAAGCGGATGTCAATGTGGGCGAATGATCCCGCGAAACCTTTTCACTTTATATGTAAGGAGTATCCGTTATGGTTATCAGTAGTAAGTTTCTGGATGCACTGACCCCCTCATCCATTCGAAGCATTACGGCCAAGATCCGCGACAAGGCAAAAGACGGCATTCAGGTAGTGTCCTTTGCCGGTGGTCTGCCCAGCAAGGAGTTTTTCCCGCTGGAGGATCTGCGCCGCATCACCGACCAGGTTTTTGACGAGGAGGGCGGCGAAGCTATTCAATATGCCGCCTCTGACGGCTACGATCCCCTGCGTCAGTATCTGGTGGAGTTTATGAAGCGCTATCAGGTCAACAATATCGACTACAAGAATATCCTCATCACCAGCGGTGCCCAGCAGGGCTTAGCTTACCTCTCTAAAGGCATGATCGAGCCGGGGTCCGTGGTCATCGTGGAAAATCCGTCCTACCCGGGCGCACTGGACACCTTCCGTTCCTACGGTGCGGAGATCGTGGGCGTCAGCATGGATGATGATGGTATGAAGATGGATGTGCTGGAGCAGGTGCTGCAGCAGCACAAAAAGGTGGCGTTCATCTACACCATTGCGGATTTTCAGAATCCCACCGGGCGCTGCATGTCCATTGAACGGCGCAAAAAGCTGGTAGAACTGGCAGAAACATACGACACCTTCGTTGTGGAGGATGGTCCGTACAGCCTGATCTCCTTTGACGGACAGGTCATGCCGGCTATCAAGAGCTTTGATACATATGGACGGGTCATCTATTCCGGGTCAACCTCCAAGACCATTGCTCCGGGACTCCGCATAGGTTGGCTGATTGCCGATCATGAGAGCATTACCAAGCTGGTATATCTGAAAATGCGGGATGATCTGCAGGTGAACAACATTGCCCAGCGTCAGGTGTACCACTACCTGAAGGATTGCGATTTTGACGGCCATCTGAAAACGGTGATCGATGTGTATCGCCGTCGGCGAGATGTGATGGCAGAGGCTGTCCGCGCCAGCTTCCCGGAGGGTACACGGGTGATTCTGCCCGGCGGCGGTCTGTTCATGTGGGTGGATCTGCCCGAAGGCACAGATGCGTTGGAGATGTTTGACTTTGTCTTTCAAAAAAATATCGCCTATGTGCCCGGCCAGTTTTTCTGCTGCGATGGAAGCGGCAAGAATGCCATGCGGCTGAACTTTTCCACCACAGGAGAGGAGGATATTGCCCGCTGTATCCCCATTCTTGGTGAAATGATAAAGCAATATCTGAAAAAATGATCTTGCGCAAATAAGCGATGCTGCTTTGCTGCTGCGAAAAATCTCCGCGATTCCGGAGCGCGCGTGAAGTATATGTTTATCAGAGGGGGCGAACCTATACAGGTTCGCCCCCTCTCAGTCTGTCAATTGCGCCGCTCTGTAAGGCGGCTACCGTTTCCGATAGCCGCCCTGAGACCTATTCGCTTTATTATCTGTTGTACTTTTTCTTTCGGCTTACAACTGTTGTGCCGATAACAGCGCCGCCGCTGATGAACAGAAGTGCGATCCATAAAACGAGATTGCTGCTGTCACCGGTTTTGGGCGAGGTAGTATTTCCAAAATTGTCGGTCTGATCAGTCGGCTTCGCCGCAGAACCCGTTGCGGGAATTTCAACGGCGGCCTTCTTATAGCCGCAGACGGTGCATTCCTCGTGTTTGGAGCCTCTTGCGGTTGCGGTGGCTTCCTTATCGATAACCCACCTGAAGGTGTGCGCCGCCGTGTCCTTCTTGTCACCGCAGGGGCATTCATGCCAATGGTTATCTGCGTCTGACTTCCAATCCGCTCCATAGCTATGGGTGTGCGGAATTCCCTTGTATGTTACAATAACGGTCTTGTCTGCGTCCATGATAACTTCCAGCGTATTGGAGAGAACCTCTGCTTTAACACCATTCACCGTAACAGTGTCAATTTCATAGCCGGTGTCGGGCGTAAAGACAATTGTTTCATGGGATCCGGCCGCCAGCCCTGCTTTACTTGCAGAAATTGTTCCATGCCCGCCATTCACCTGTGTTGTCAGACTATAGGTCGTCTCAATCTTCTGCGTTTTCATCACATTAGAGGGAACTATATAGTCGTGCTGTCCAACAGTGATTCTCAGCTTCGCAGAGGCAAGCAGGAAGTCGCCTACCTTGAACTCGGAGTGGGGCAGACTATATGTCACCTGGATGCTTTCTCCATTGAAACTGCCGGGATTTCCTATAAGGCGGACATCCTGATCAATAGTAAGGATATATTCGGCTTCACCGTCCGATTGTTCAATAATGCTTTCCATGCTTTCAGACATATCATATGTTACGGTATATGTCACGGGATAGTGTGCACCGGTTTTATTTTTTTCGATTGTTTCAGGTCCATTTATGATCAGTGTGCCGTGGTTCTGCGAGGGCTGAACGATGGCTACAGCATGGCCGTTTCCAGACACATCCGGAAGCGTGATGTCTATATCTCCTGTGTCCGTCTTCTGAGCTGCATAAACCTGCACCTTCGAAGCATCGGGAATATTTCCGGTTTCATCCACCGGCAAGGTTAACACATAGACCGGTAGATTGTTCAGCGTCAGGCCGCCTATCGTCAGTGCAGCTGCGCCATCACGCTGAACCCAGAGGGTTGTCAACGGATCATTCCAGCCCATGCTCCTTGAAGCATCGGTTAGAGCGGTCACATTTGCAGCACTGGTGTTCCCCAGCCTGATGTCAAGGCTACTGTCATCCGGGGTGACGGTCTTAATCCCGGTCTGGAAATAAACCGCCTTATTTCCAACAGTTGCCTCGCGGGAAATATAGAGGTAACGATCGCGCTTTCCATAGTCTTTACTGGTGACAGCCAAATCATTTGATATACCGCCTGTGATCTGATATTCGTCACCGACGGTGGCCTGCATGAGATTGTTTTTGATGGTGCCGGCATTCAGCTCGATCTTCGGCACCATACCGCTATAATCACTGGCATCAAAGCAGACACCGCCGCCAAAGGCTGTTGTGGCGTTGTTCTCGATTGCGCCGCCATTCATAATGAACTGGCCGCCTCTGCGGACAAATACGCCGCCGCCGATCCGGTCAGCTTCGCTTTTTGCGCTATTTGTACCGGAAATGTTGCCGGAGATTGTACCGCCGTTCATTGTGAAGGTGCCTTTAGAGATCATGGCTCCGCCACCTGTTTTCTCGGCTTTGTTGTTGCAGATCTCAGCGCCTTCATACATGGTTGCATTGTGGTTTCCGCCATTATTGGACAGCACCACACCGCCGCCACGATCCGTACAAATATTACCGTTGATTTTCCCGTAAATGTCTAAGTGCTCATCCGTTCCATTGATATAAACCGCGCCATAGTGCGCGCGATTGTTGAGAATCCTTCCGTTTTCTCCAATTGTCACCGCTGTGCCGCCGCCAGTTTGCAGGATATGGTTGCCTGTGGCATACACATTGCTGATTTCACCGTCAATCACGACGGTGCAGTTTTGTGCATAGATGACATTGCCGTTCAGCTTGGGGCAATCCGTGATTTTGGAGCCGTTTTCCATTTTGAAGGATTTGGCACCACCCGCACAGTAGATTATGCTGCCGCTGGAGATTTTCTCAATCAGTGCGGTGGAGGTCAGCGTTCCCTCTGCGTTGTTGCGCAGATGAATTACGATGCCGCTATTCGCCTGCCACATTGCACCCTTGTTTGCGGCAATGCTGCTGATGGCGCCGCCGATCTCAACCTTCCCACCGTCTGCATAAACTCCACGACCGTCCATATTCCGGATCTTCGAGCCTTCCTCCATCACGAGTGTACCGCCCTGAAGCCAGATCGCACCTGCCGGACCGACCGAGCCTGCCCCAGAGCCTTTTGTTCTCGTATAACCAGCCAGGGTATCCTCTATCACGCTGCCGCTTTCCATGACGATTTTTGCCTGGTCGGTGGCGCGTACAGCGGACATGCCGCCAAAGTTGCGCAGCACAGCGCCCCTACCCAGTGTCACGGTGCAGGGCACAGTGGCGTTGGAGGCAAGGATAGCGTCCTGCACATAAACCGTATTATCCTCGTTACTGTCACCGCTGACAGCCTGGGCAAATGTAGTACCCTTGCGCATTCCTGCATCGTCCAGAACGATGTTGGAAAGAGCCAGGCCGACAAAACTCGCCGATGAAGACTGAACCTCAATCATGGCGGGATTATACCAGCTGCGGGCTGTGTCACTTTGCTGCTTAAAATCAGCGCTGCGTGTAATGGTGAAAGGTCCGCCTTCTCCACTGGTGATTTTAAGACTCTTATCGTAAAAACGAGCACACTGATCCATGGTCAGATCGCTCATGACATAGATTGTTGCACCATCAGCCGCAGCATCCACCGCCTTAGCCAGTGTGGCGAAGGGGAGATCTTTTGTGCCGGTGTTCTGTGCATCGTTACCGGTGCTGCTGACATAGATATCTGTAGCATCATTCTGTGTTGGCAGATTCGCTACCCTCGGCGCATTTTTCTGTTCTCCATATTCAGATACCGGTTCCTCTTTAACGGTCTGTCCCTTCAATGCAGAAGTCGGAGCTTTTTCCACCGACCAAGGGGCATTACCTAACTCCAACGCAAAAGTAGCAGTGGGTAGTAATCCCATTACCATCGCAAAGCAGAGAAAGACACTTAGCAATAGCTTTCGCATAAAGCATTCTCCTTTCTGTTTTTTGTGTTGTCTTGTCCGCCTCTTGCTTACCTTTGTAGTTGCAAGCGTCTAACTTTTACAGGAATATTCGCTTGCCCGTCGTCATCGTCAAATCCTCCTCTCTGTGATTTTTTGTGGCGTAAAGGGTACAAAAAACCTTTTCCCACAAGTATATAATTCCAGTATACCATATTTTTATCAATTTTTCAACCGGTTTTTGCAAATTTCGAGTAAAAAGATTCACTTGCGCGGGATATAATTCCGGCTCTCGCGGACATGAGATTCTTTCAAAGCCGTTATGGACTGTACGCGCACGGTCGCCCCTTGGCCTCCGGAGCAGACAAAAACCGTCATCCATGTGATAGAGGCTCCGGCAGTCACGCCAACCGCTGAAGTTGCCGCGCCGAAACCGTAAAAGCACACAGAGCAGCCTATATTTTTTCCTGTTGAAATATTGTGCATTGCGTAGTATAATAAAGAAAATCAAATAACGGGACAGCGTGAGCCGGGTTTATCCCGGCGGCGGAATGGGGTGAAAATCCCCGCGAGACGGTCACTGTGATGCCGGTTTATTCGGCTAAGTCAGGAACGCAAGGCGCTGCTCCCGGGCCGCTGCCAGTACCGGGGCCAAAGCTGTTATGCGAACGCTTCACCCGGCTGCCAATGGCGGCCGGGTGATTTTTTGTCGAGGCAGTACTGCCTCATGCTTTCTATAGAA
>OLHA01002009.1_pt1 | contig 10150 bp, 6 predicted proteins | sample 1605961 | NCBI WGS metagenome assembly OLHA01 (sample SAMN03283288) | human gut metagenome | biome: human-associated habitat; material: feces | host: Homo sapiens | place: Peru | collected 2012
GTATTGCTATTCATAGAGGTAATATTGCTGAGATGAAAACTGGTGAAGGTAAAACCTTAACAACAGTTCTTCCTGCATATTTAAATGCATTAGAGGGAAAAGGTGTTCATGTTATTACAACTAACGAATACTTATCAACTCGTAATGCCGAATGGATGAGGCCAATATATGATTTATTAGGAGTTACAGTAGGAATTAATACTAGAGCTAAAAATCCTCAAGAAAAGAGAGAAGCATATAACGCTGACATAACATATACAACTAATAATGAATTAGGATTTGATTACTTAAGAGATAATATGGTTGTACATAAGGAAAATAGAACTCAAAGAGGACTTAACTTTGCGATTATAGACGAAGTTGACTCAATATTAATTGATGAAGCTCGTACTCCATTAATTATTAGTGGTGGTGTAGCAAAGAGTGCTAATGTGTATAAAGAAGCAGATAAAGTTGCTAAGAATTTATCTATAGATGATTATGTTGTAGATGAAAAAACTAAAAAGGTTACTCTTACTGAAGAAGGTGTACATCATGCTGAAGAAATGCTTCATTTAGATAACTTATATGATATTAAGAATAGTGTAATGGTACATAATTTAGATAAAGCATTATCTGCTAATTATGCGTTTAAGAAAGACGTTGATTATGTAGTAGAAAACGATCAAGTAATTATAGTTGATACATTTACTGGAAGACTTATGCATGGTCGTCAATTTAGTGAAGGATTACATCAAGCATTAGAAGCTAAAGAAGGAGTTAAAATTAATGAAGAAACTAAGACTTTAGCTACTATTACATTCCAAAACTTATTTAGAATGTATAATAAGCTTGCTGGTATGACTGGTACTGCTAAAACAGAAGAAGAAGAATTTCAAAATATATATAATACATATGTTGTGTGTATTCCAACAAATAAACCTGTAATTCGTGATGATCAAGTTGATTTAATTTATTCATCACTTAAAGGTAAATATGCTGCAATAGTTAGAACTGTTAAAGAAATACATAAAACTGGTAGACCAGTGCTAGTTGGTGTTGCATCAGTAGAAACAAGTGAAGTAATAAGTCAATTATTAACTAAGGCTGGAATTAAGCATGAATTATTAAATGCTAAGAATCATGAGCGTGAAGCACATATCATTGAAAACGCTGGTAAAAAAGGTGCTGTAACAATTGCCACAAATATGGCTGGGCGTGGTACTGATATTAAATTAGGTGAGGGTGTTCGTGAACTTGGTGGTTTATATGTTATAGGTACTGAAAGACATGATTCAAGACGTATTGATAACCAATTACGTGGTAGAAGTGGACGTCAAGGTGACCCTGGTACAACTAGATTCTTTGTATCAATGGAAGATGATTTAATGCTTAAGTTTGGTTCTGAGAGAATGAAAAGTGTTATGGAAAGTTTAGGTATTCAAGAAGATCAAGCAATTTCAAATAAAATGATTTCTAAGAATATAGAAAGTGCTCAAAAGAAAGTAGAAGGATTTAACTTTGATAGACGTAAAGGATTATTAGATTTTGATAATGTTATATCTAAACAAAGAGAAATTATTTACAATAGACGTAATGAAATATTAGATCAAGATAGTATTCGTGATAGGGTACTAGATACATTTAAAGAATTTGTTTCTAATCAAGTAAATTCACATATTGAACCAGAGGGTTATTTAACTGATAATGATATAGATAATATTATGGAACAATTTAATGCACATTTACTTAAGAGAAAGAAACTAACTAAAAAAGATTTTGAAGGTAAGAGTATAGAAGAAGTTATTAATCATATTTATGATATAGTAGTAACTGATTATAATAAGAAACTTGAAGATGTACCTGAAGATATTCAAAATGATTTTGAAAAATCTATTTCACTTAGAATTATTGATAAATATTGGATGGATCAATTAGATGCAATGGAAGAACTAAAAGAAGGAGTAGGACTTCGTGGCTATGCTCAAAGTAATCCACTTCAAGTTTATGCTTTAGAAGGATTCCAAATGTTTGATAATATGATGGCTAGTATTAATGCAGAAATATCAACATTCTTACTAAATGCTGAAGTTAGACAAAATCTTGAAAGAGAAGAAGTAAAAAATATCCAAACAAATGATGGAGATAAAGCTTCTAAGAAACAACCTAAGAAGTCAGAAAAGAAAGTTGGAAGAAATGATCCATGTCCTTGTGGAAGTGGAAAAAAATATAAGAATTGTTGTGGTAAATAAAAAATTAAAGGTGTGAACAAGAAATAGTGTGTTTACACCTTTTAATTTTAAAATAAATTTTAATGGAAAATTATAATATATTTATAATTTAATGTACAGTTGAATATTTTAAATATAAGTGATATTGACGTTTAGATTTTAAAATGTTACTCTTTAAATGATAGGAGATGAAAATTTTAATGGAAAAGAAAAAAATAATTTTAATTGTTATTTTGGTTGTATTTCTTGGTATAGCTATAGGATTCTTTTTAACTTCTAACAAAAAAAACAATAATAATGTTAACGATAATAATTCTAATTCTAATTCTAAAGATAACACGTCAAATAATTCTGAATTAATAAGTAGTTATGAAAGTGGAACAACAATTGTTTCTTTTTATAAAAATGGAAATATTGTAGTATCTGATAATAGTGGTAATGGAACTGGAAAAATGGAAAATTATGGTGAGGTTAGTCTTAACCCCTGGAATGCGTTTACTTTAGGTGTTTCTATGAAAAAACTAATTATTGAAAAAGGTGTTTTAAATTTGGGAGATAATGCTTTTAATTCATTCAACTTAGAAAAAATAGAATGGTCAGACGATTTAGAAAGAATAGGCGATGCTAATTTTCCAAGAATGTATAATTTAGAATTACCAACTTTACCTGCTAACTTAAAAGAGATAGGTAAAACTGTGTTTGCACAAGATTTTAAAGATGATGTAAATAATACTTTAGTGATTCCAAAAAATTGTACTGTTATTGGTAATGGAACTTTTTATAATACTGGAATTCATCATTTTATTATTGAAGCTGAGACTTTAACTGTTGAAAAAGAAAATGAATCAAGTGCTTTTTGGATTGGATGTAAACATGATATTACTATAGAGGTCAAAAATGAAAGTGTAAAACAAGCTATATTGAATAATTTGGTAGATGATGATAATGGACGTATAAAAGTAATAGTAAAATCTAATTAATATTTAGAATGAAAAAATGATTGAAGTAGACATTAATGGACAACATTCATTCGAGTTAAGTTTTGATGCGCAAAGTGATTTGTTTGTTAATGCTAATTATAGTAAATGTATGTTTGGAAAAATGAAACTATATGTAGATTTAAAATAATTAAATATATGAGGCTTATATAATTAAGTCTCTTTATTTTGTATTTTTATGTTAAAATAGTTTTATAGGAGAATTGTAATATGAATGTAGTATTGGAAGAAAATATAACTGTTAGTGAATTTTTAGATATTATTGAGTCAGTTGGTTTTAAAACATATAATGAAGAACAAGTTAAAAAAGCACTAGAAAATACTATGTATATGGTTAAAGCTATTGTTAATAATAAAGTTGTTGGTATTGGAAGAGTGGTTGGAGATTATAGTATAGTATGTTGCTTATCTGATATATGCGTTAGACCTGAATATCAGGGGAATGGTATTGGATTAAAAATTGTTAATAGGTTAAAAGAAATGATAGAAGAAAATGTTAAAGTTGGTGAAAAGATACAAATAGAGTTAACTCCAGTTGCTGGAAAAGAATCTTTTTATCAAAAAGCTGGCTTTAAATATAAACCTGATGTTATCACTGGAATGTATTTGTGGATTAAGAAATAATATAAGGAGCAATTATGAAGGTAAGAAATAATTATAATGAATGTTTGACTAATTTAGCATGTTCAATTAGAAAATATTTTGGACTTGAGTACAAGCATAATACTTTAGAATATGTTGATAAGTTATTAGAAAGTAAGAAGCCTAAAAATGTGGTAACTATATTATATGATGGCATGGGAGCTAATATATTAAATAGAACTTTAGATGAAAATGACTTTTTAAGAAAAAATATGTATAAGAAAATTACTACTGTTTTTCCAGCTACCACTGTTGCTGCTACTACATCTATGGTAACTGGTTTAAATCCAATAGAAACAGGAATGATAGGGTGGAATACGTATTATAAAGATATAGATAAAATAATAACAACATTTTTAAATTTTGAAAAAACTGATGAAAAATGTATACCTTTAGATGAAGCAATAAACATTAGAAAAAAATATATGAAAGAGAAAACTATTGTGGAATCTATTAATGAAAAAGGTAATGATAAAGCATATGGATTATATCCTTTTGGCATTGATCCTTATAGTGATGTGTTAGATATGTATTCTAAAATAGAAAAATATTGTAAACTTGATGGTAAAAAGTACATTTATGCTTATGATGAAGAGCCTGATCATACTATGCATATGTTTGGTCCTGATAATAAAACAGTTAAAGATTTAATAAGATATAGAAATATAATGACTGAAAAATTATGTGAAAAATTAAAAGATACTATTATATTTGTAGTTGCTGATCATGGACATATAAAGGTAGAAAATATATTTTTAAAGAATTATCCTGATATAGTTGAATGTTTTAGAATGGGTACTTCTACTGAAGTAAGGGCAACTTCATTCTTTATTAAAGAAGATAAATATTTAGAGTTTGAAAAGTTATTTAATAAATATTTTAGTGATGATTTTGATTTATATACTAAAAAGGATGTTCTTGATAGTAATTTATTTGGTGATGGTGAAAAGAATGAACTTATAGTTAGTGAATTAGGTGATTATATAGCGATTGCTAAAACAAATAAAACATTAATATATGAAGGGGATGAAGTGCTATATTCTCATCATGCAGGTTATACCGATGATGAAATATATGTTCCTTTAATAATAGTTGATAAATGTGAATAAAATGGGTGTTAAAATGAAAAAAGTATTTGAAGAAGAAAAAAATATATTAGAAGTATTTGCTGAAATATATATATTTACTGTAATAATATTATTTCCATTAATTATCAATAAATATGGATATTTTAAAATTCTTGAATGTAAGTGGTATTCTTATCTTATAATTTCTGGTTTATATGTTATTTCAAATATATTAGTTATTTTATATTATATGTTTGTTAAGAAATTTAATATTTTCAGTAAAATTAAACTTAAAATAATTCAATGGTTAAGTATTGGGTATTTACTAGTTAATGTGATTTCTTGTTTTCTTTCGCCTTTTTTTGGTAAATATGATTTATTTGTTGGAACTGGTAGAGGTGAAGGATTAATTATGACTTCATTATATGTGTTGACATTTTTATTTGTTTCTTTATTTGCTAAGTTTAAAAAGAGATATATTAATTATTTTGCGATATCGTTAGTTCTATTAAATATTATAGCTATACTTCAATATATTGGTTTTAATCCATTTAATTTATATCAAAATGGCATTGGAACTCATAATGTTAGTTTTATGACTACAATAGGTAATATAGATTTTATATCTGCATTATATTGTATATTTATTTCAATATCATTTTCTTCATATGTATTTTTAAATGATAATAAAAAATGGGAAAATGTTTTGTATCTTATATCAATATTTATGGGCTTTTTTATAATTGGTATTATTAATGTACAAAGCGGTAAACTTGCATTATTAGCTACGCTTGTTATAGTTTTTCCTTTTTTGATATCTAATAATAGAAGATTATCTAAATCTTTAATTGTACTTGCTATAATATTACTTTCTTATGCTGTTAATATTATTATAAATCCAGAGTATCATTATGATTTAGGAAGTTTAAATTTTTATTTTCAATTTAATTATATAGTTGTATTATTTTTAATAGTGTGTTCTTTATTGATTTATTGTTCTTTTAAAATTAATAAATTTGAGTATGATTTCACTGGTAATAATAAAATTATAAAATATATATATACTGGAATTATATTGTGTGGTTTATGTGGTTTATTATTTTTATATTTCTATAATTTTAGTAGTGGGTTTCTTTATGAAATACATATGTTATTACATGGTAATTTTGAAGATGAATTTGGGACATATAGAGTATTTCTATGGAAAAGAACTTTAATGCTAGTAAAAGATTATCCTTTGTTTGGTAGTGGGCCTGATACTTTTGCGATTAGATTTATGGCTAAATTTACTGATGATATTATGAAGATTGGGCCTTTGACTATTAATGATACGGCTGCTAATGTATATTTAACTATGATAATAAATATTGGTATCGTTGGATTAATTAGTTATATAACATTTCTATTTTTTCAAATAAAAGAGGGAATCAATAAAATGAATAAATATTCTTGTGTATTGTTAATACCTATTATATGCTTTTTAATTCAAGATTTCTTTAATTTATGGGTTGTTATAATAACACCTATATTTTGGGTACTTATGGCTATTCATTATATAAGTTTAAATGAAAGTATTGTTATAAAGAGAAAAAAATTGTAAAATATTATTAAATAATAGGAGTGTTTGTTGTTATGAATGATTTTAAAAAAGATGTTATTAAGTATACTGTTTGTGGATTATTAATATTTTCAATAGGATTATTTATTGGTAATACTTTGAATAGTAATTCAATAAATAAAATACAAGGTTATTTATTGGGTGCATCATACGATGATGAAGATGAGGAACTTGAATATGATGAAAGTGCTACTGATAGTAATGCAACTGACAGTAATGCAACAGATTGTAATGCTACTAGTGGTGATGTATGTGATGATGGTGATGAAGAAGATGATGTTGTATATTTAGATAGTATAACTTTTAAAAATAGTCGTGTTAAAGCTGGAGATACAGTATATCTTGAGATAGAAACATATGGTGCTAAACTTAATGGTATAACAATAACTTTGATGAATAATAATACTAAATCTAATTATTCAATAACTGTTAAAGATGTTAATAATAATCCATATATAATAATTCCTAAATATTTGCGATCAGGAACTTATGAAATAACAGATGTTTTATTAACGGGCATAAGTAGTGATGATACAACGTTTAGTAGACATTATAGTAGTTCTAATGAAAATAATACATATAGTTTAGATTTTAGTAGTTCTATATATGTAACATCACTTGAAAATATTAAGCCTATTACTATGAGTAGCATTAGCATTAAAACAAATAAAGCTGCTTTAGGTGATAATGTTGAAATGATTTTAAAAACAAATGATAAATTAATAAGTGGAAAATTAACTTTCATTAATGATAAAAATGAAATAACTAAAAGAGTGAATTATGTTTTAGATAAAGTTGGTATGTATAGATATAGAAATAAATATGCTAATATGTTATCAGGTGGTGAAAGACAAAGAGTTGGAATTGCTAGAGCTATAGTAAAGTATCCAAGTATAATTATTGCTGATGAGCCTACTGGTAATTTGGATTCTAAGAATACTATAGAGGTTATGAATATTATTAAAGCTATATCTAAAGATAGATTAGTTATACTAGTTACACATGAGACTGAACTTGCTGATTTTTATGCTTCTAGAATATTAAAAATAGAAGATGGAAAAATAATTGAAGATGTAGTTAATGAACATAATAATGAACTTGATTATAAATTAGAGAATAAAATATATCTTAAAGATATAGATAAGCATAATGTGTTGGGTGATGAAAATCTTAATATTAATTATTATAGTGATAATGATGAAAGAATAAATATTACTCTAGTAGTAAGGAATGGAAATATATATATAAAGAGTAATAATAAAATTGAAATTATTGATAATAGTTCTAGTATAGAATTAGTAGATGATCATTATAAAAAGATATCTAAAAATATATATCAAGAATATCAATTTGATTTTAATAATGTTATAAATAAAGATATTAAGAAGAAATATACTTCTATATTTAATCCAATCACCTTAATTAAAAATGGATTTAATAAAGTGATTAATTATTCTATTGTTAAGAAATTATTATTGGTTGGGTTCTTTTTATCGGGTGTTTTTATAACATATTCTGTTTCATCTTTATATGGTATTAATAATATACAAGATAAAAATTTTGTTACTATGAATAAAAATTATTTAGTTATTGATTCTCCTAAGTTAAATGTTGATAATTTTTTAAAATATGAAAAAGATGAAAATGTAAATTATATATTACCTGGTACTAGTTTAGTTTCATTTAAAATAGAATATAATGACTATTATCAAAGTATGAATTATAGTGATTACATAACTGGTTCTATGTCAAGTATAAATATGATAAATGAAAAAGATATAGTAATTGGTAGAATGCCTAGTAATTCTAAAGAAATTGTTATAGATCAACTTGTATTTAATAATTATTATAATAATATGTACCCTATAATGTTAGGTATTAATTCTCCTGAAAATTTATTTAATAGAAAACTTTCAGTTGGTAAGATGGATGACTTTGAAATAGTTGGTGTTGTTGCTAAGGGTAGTCCATCAATATATATTAGTGAGAATGAATTTGTAAATATTATATATAATACTGATGTTTATAAAAATTATGATGATCTTGGTGACGATATGAGTTATTATATGTCATATGATACAGTTGAAACTACTAGTAATGTTTCTTTATATGATATTGATTTGTTTAAAAAAGAAATAGATGTTAAAAATAAAAATATTCCTAAAGATTATGAAGTAATTGTAAATGAAAAATATAAAGATTTATATGAACTAAATAAAGAAGTTGATACTAAAGTAAATGGTAAGAAACTTAAGGTAGTTGGTTACTATAAAAGTGATGATATTGAATATATGCTTACAAATAATAATACTATTAAGTATGATATTGTATCTAAGGGTAAAGATTTATATTTAAGTGTCAAAGATAAAAACAAAGCTCTAAAAGATTATAGAAGTATTGGTTTAAACATTAAGGATTCATATACATATTCAAAAGATAAATATATTAAAGATAGGACTGAATCTATGGCATCTACTCTTATATTTAGCGTAATAGTTTTAATAATATCATTAATAGAAATATATTTAATGATGAGGTCTTCTTTCTTGTCAAGAATTAAAGAAGTAGGTATATATAGGGCTATTGGTATGAAGAAAATTGATATTTATAAAATGTTTACTGGTGAAATTATAGCTATTAGTACAATTGGAAGTATGACTGGTGTGTTATTTTCATCATATATAATATATCAGTTAACTACAGTTAGTTATTATGCTAATAAGTTTTTAGTGAATTGGTATACAATTTTAACTATAATAATTATTGTATATTTATTTAATTTATTGGTTGGTTTATTACCTTGTGCTTTAACTCTTAGAAAGACACCTGCTGAAATTATGAGTAGAAATGATATTTAATCTAGACAAAATAATATTTTTGTGTTAAAATCAGTTGTAATTGATGAAGAAGGAAAGAGATAGATATCTAATTTAAAGAGAGTTAGTGGTTGGTGGAAACTAATATGAAGATACTTGAAAATGGTTCTGGAGTCGAATCGTTGTTCGCGTTAAGAATATTAAGATGCATGATAAGTCATGAATTAAGGTGGTACCGCGGCATTAGTCGTCCTTAGTTTATGGCTTTTTTATTTTAGGAGGGAAAAATGGAAAAAGAAAAATTTTATATAACAACGCCGATATATTATCCAAGTGCTGATTTTCATATTGGACATTGTTATACAACTATTGTTGCTGATGCTATTGCTCGTTATAAAAGATTAAAGGGTTATGATGTGTTTTTTCAAACTGGAACAGATGAGCATGGGCAAAAAATTGAAAAGAAGGCAGAAGATGCACATGTTACACCAATAGAATATGTAAATCCAATTGTTGAGAACGCTAAGGATTTATGGAGTAAACTTGGTATCTCTTATGATCATTTCATTAGAACAACTGATGAAGAACATGTTAAGGCTGTACAAGCTATATTTAAAGAAATGTATGATAAAGGTGATATTTATAAAGGAGAATATAAAGGTCTTTATTGTACGCCTTGTGAATCATTTTGGACTGAAAGTCAACTTGATGAAAATGGTATGTGTCCTGATTGTCATAGGGAAGTTCATGAAGTAAGTGAAGAAGCATATTTCTTTAGATTATCTAAGTATCAAGATGA